>ENA-ORTY01000780-ORTY01000780.1-human-gut-metagenome-genome-assembly--contig:-NODE-780-length-39841-cov-6.972176_pt1 | contig 39841 bp, 42 predicted proteins | sample MGYA00241917_ERZ509198 | MGnify/ENA primary metagenome ERZ509198 (study PRJEB26280, sample SAMEA2338857) | human gut metagenome | biome: human gut; feature: human-associated habitat; material: faeces...
GTTGAGCAAAAGTCCGCGTGGGATTGATGTGGTATCTTTAACTTTGGGAAACTCCTGTCATCAATCGTGATATCCGCATTCGGTTTTCCAAAGAAAATCTCGTCATATTGGATTCCGTTTTCTTCCAGCCAATCAAGAGTGATTTTTCCCACATTTTTCATAACTTTGCCCACATTATGACCCTGTGTCTGCATATTGCGAGCAGTGTTTATAATAATCGTATGCCCGTCTGCTTTCAGGCTGTCAATAAACTCCTTCGCCCCGGGCATAACTTTTACATCCGCATAAGTTTCATCGGGTTTCTTTATCGTACAAATTGTACCGTCTAAATCTATACATATTCTGAGTTTCTTTTCTTCCATATCAACCCCTACTTCTAACCAGGGATAAAACTTTTTCATTATTTAATTTACCCCTGATTTTTACCGTATCATTCAAAAGCTCTATTGCCTTAAGATAAAACACTTTCTGCCTGCTGAAATTATCCTTATGCAGCGGTATCATCGATAAAAACAACAAACCTTCTATAAACTTTATTTCCTGCGGATTATAACCGTTTAATTCTGCATATTTATTGAATATCATCTCTAATATCGAATAATCCACAGAGGTCTTTATTTCGTATTCAAATCCTGTTTTATTCTCTTTCAGTCTGAAAAGTCCATGAACAATAAAATCATAAAAACCTGCAATACTATGGCGAAGTTTTGCAATATCATACCTTGGGTCGCCATATATAGTAGGTTCATTATTTAATCGACCTCTTGGATCTACCAGTTTGAAGTTATAATTACTTGAATCGAAAAGTATATTTGAAAAACAGTAATCGCCATGGATAACGGTTTCTTTTCCTGTTTTGCAGAGTTTTTGAACATAGATATCAATACCTGACTTCAATGAGGCTATTCCTCTGTATTTTTTGCCGTTTATATATTCAAACTCTCTATCTAAAACCTCATTCCAATAAGGGTTCTGTGCCCTTAAATCCGAAAGACGTTCTTTTGTTTTGTCATAATACAGCCATTTAATTGCATCCGGATTAGTTTCACCTTTAAATTTTTCAAATTTTTTGTGCAGGCTGAACAGTGATTTTATAATATAATTCCAGTCCTCAAGGTTAACCTCGCCTGATAAATACAGTTCCTGCAAAGACGGATAACCGTACAACTCCTGCGTCAAACTGGCTGAAGATTTATCTTTATCAAAACTTACAAGCCTCGGTGTAAAGATTTTCAACTCCTCCGGCAGATGAACATACCAGAAAGCCTCATCTTCAAGTTTCTGAACTTTTGTACTGGTTTTTGTGAGCAAACCGCATTCCGTATCAACAGATATCGAATTAAAACATCTGGCATTAAAGAGCATATTTTTTGCTTTAATCAACCCCGAAGTATGTCCTAAATCGTACCAGTCATCTATAATTCTTGTTTTAAGTCTGTACTTTTCCTGATACATGATTAACGCTGTTGAAATTTCTTTTTTCAGCATTAATCTAGCTTTAATGCAGCAATTTAAAAGATATTTTGTATCCGAAAAAGAATAATACCCGACAAGTGCCTCTTTATCAGATAAATCAACATTTTTCTCTTTGTCATAAAAATGCCCTGATTTATCTACAAGACACCAGTTATCCGACATTGTGATATCTTTTGAGGTAAAGATTACATCTTCTTCCTCATCAATACTTTTTGGAATCATTGTGTCACCGAGCAAAACCCTTGTCGGCAAATTCAAATCCGCTTTTTTAAGAGCGTATTTTAATGAACTTAAAATATTCTTTTTGCTATTCACCTGCACAAGTTTTATTTCAAACTTCTCGCTTAAAATATTCTTTATGTAATCCTGCAATTTATAATTATCATTGCAGACAACAATAATAAATTTATCTAGCCCGTACGAATCTTTGAGATTTTCAAGCTGCCTTAAAATAACGGATTTCCCTCTCAACGGCAGAAGTGCAAGGGAAGAATAAAATCCTACCGGCATGTTTTCGTTTTTAGTTTCGCCTCCAAACAGGAGGATATTGTTAAATTCTTGCACAATTTCCCCCTTTTAAATATTCCTGAAGCTGCTCTGGCGTTCCGACACAATCAAAATGTGCTATATCATAAATTCCGATTTTATCTGTTAATTTTTTCAGGTGATTATAGACATTAGACATGTAAAACTCACCTTTTTGTATATCGCTTTCCACAACCAGATCAATCACAGCATCTTTAAAATCTTCAAGATTTTTAAAATAGTACATGCCGCAAATTGCATGGTCTGAAATAACTTCTTTTTCTTTTGTTTCAATTAAAAGACCTTCGTTATTGACTTTTGCATAAGAAAAACAAGGATTAGCAGATTTAAAAGTCAATAATGCACCTTTTAAATTCCGGCTCCGTATTGATGCTACAAACTTCAAAACATCCTCATCATCAAAAATATTATCCGAATCTGCAAAAATAATGTCATATTCGGGATTTATTGCCTTATGGGCAGCAAGAGCGGTAATCGCAGCCCCCATAGTGAGTTTTGGAACAGTTACAATAGTTATTTTGTATTTTTCCTGTAATTTCTCAACCTGATTTTTTTGTTCTGAAAGAAACTTTTCCTGCATTATCAATGTAAAAACGGCATTTATACGTTTGAATGAGGCTAAAACGTGCTCAATCATCATTTTGCCTTCAAATTCAATAAAAGGTTTAGGAACATCATATCCGGCAACTGCAAATCTGCTGCCTGCTCCTGCCATGGGAATTACGATATTTATTGGTTTATATAATAGCTCATCATACGCTCTATATAGATTAACTCCCACTCTATTCCTTTCTTCTGTCAGAAAATTTTCTTTTTAACATCACTTCTGCAAATATTCTCTTAACTTTTTAGCCAAAAAGTTAAGAGGGGTGAAACTCTTGATTTTAAAAGGTTTTATAGGTGTATTTTTTTATAAAAAAAGGAACTCATAACATTTTTTAACAAATACAAAATTCCATTTTTGTTTGTGATAATATATGTTTTAGCAAGTGGCAAAAATTCAATCTTCACAAAATGGCTATACTGTTAAGATAATAAAATGTTAAGTTCCCTATTGTAAATAGAGCATTTGAGCCTATAAAATAAAGTTGTTATAGCTTTCGTCTATTTGATCCTGCTCAATACCGATATACCTTAAGGTTATATTCGGATTTGAATGATTAAAAATCTTTTGCAGCATGGCAACATCTTTAAATTTTTTGTAGTGATGATACCCGAAAGTTTTTCGCATTGTATGAGTACCAATCTTTTCCTGCAAGCCAACTGCTTGACAGGCAGTTTTTAAAATATAGTATGCACCGAATCTATCAAGCCGGTTTTTAAAAATGGAAACAAACAAAGCCTCGTCAGAGCGTTTGCCCTTTGTAAATTCTTCTATCATAGGTTTTAGCTTTGAATTAATCGGAAATTTTTTAAATTTACCTGTTTTCTTTTCTATGATTTGTATATGGCTTTTATTGCGAACATCACTTACGTTCAATGCGACAATATCTGAAATCCGTAATCCGCAATTCGTTCCGATGGTGAATAATAACAAATCTCTCGGGCTGTTTTTTGCAAAATACTTTTCTAATTTTTTGATGCTTTCAATATTTCTAATTGGTTCTACTGTAGTCATACAATCTCCTTTCCTAATTCCATAAGAACAACATTTTTGAACGGCAAAACCGACTCAAAAACTTCAATCAATCAAATAATTATTATGGAAAAACGACAACATAAAATTAGGGGTAAAATATATGTGGCAAGGCTAAGGGCAGTAAAAAATATTGAGCCCTCGCAAATAATTAAATCGGGGTAAATTTAAAGACCAGAAAAAGCAGTTTCTATATTCATCAGGATTAAAGCTCTTACAAAGCAATAATCCTGAGTTATTAATTTAGGTGTAAAAAAAAATGTTATAAAGAATTTTCGATATATTCCCAATGATAGCCAAAAGCGGTTTTTTGGCATCCACGACAGCAAAGCCTTATTTGTTAGCATCTTGAGCCAAATCAGCACACTGTTTTTCAAGTTTCAGCTTCAAACCTTCCGTTACAACATTAGTTGCGTGAAGTTGCAATTTAACTTTTTCTGCCTCCTGTTCTTCACGATAATCAATCGGGTATGACAAATCGTGTTCAGCGAGGGTAGTTGTATGTTTTTTGAAACCTTGCGGCGAGATAACATTTGAATTCGCTCTGATAGCACGTTCGGTATCGTAAAGATTGAACGCTTCCTTGTTGAATTCAAAAATGTCAATTTTTTCTTTCTCAGAAGTAATTTCAGGGAACAGATGCTGAGCCACAAAGGCATTATTACTGTAACCACGAGCGACCTCTGAGAGATACGCATTTATGCGTAATTCTTCAAGTCTTCCCATTTAAACTCCTTTTATATCAATGTTTCGGGGTATTACTTATTTAATTTGAGCAGTGCATCTTTAAATGAGATGTTTTCTTTTACAGAAAGAGCCTTAGCCTCTTTGAATACCTCAAGACTTTCCTCATCTGCGTTTGCAAATTTTTCCACATCTTCATTTGTTTGGTCGGTTTGTTTTTCTTTAGTGGCAAACTCACCGTATTTTATTTGATTCGGCAGGGACTCAATAAAAGATTTGAAGTCGAGAACGACTGTTGAATCCTCGCCGAATTTTTTGACATTATCTAACTCCTGAAGAACGGATAAGACAATATTCTTGTTTGCAGGGACTAACGTTCCCTTTTCAATTTGTTTGTCGATGAATTCTTCAAATTCTTTTTTCTTCAAAGAAGTTTTAATGTCATTCAATTCTTTTTCGATTTCTTCCTTATCCTTTTTGTTATCTGATTTTAAAGTAAATATAAAAAATTCGTTCATTTTTTCTGTTCCTGTTATTACTCGTGCGGCTTTTTAGGAACTTTTAGATCCCCGAAAACCAATGTATCTGTTTCTAAATAAATTCCGTCTCTTATTACTGAATACATTTAAAAAATCCTTTCTGCTTGCAAAATTAGCGAAACATTTGAGTTATATGAGCGTGCAACATTGTCGCAATCCTTAAATCTCATCAAGGTTGACGGAGTTCGCACATTAAACTGGCATTCATCAATATGAAAACCGTAGTTGTTAAACTCAATTCCTGCATCGTAGTTTGAATCGGGATACCATGGCATCACAAACCCTGTTGTTTTATCCTTGATCCAACCTGAAACTTTTAAATTTTTGTAGTCAAATCCGAGATTATGGAAGAATGAATATAAAGCTTTCCAAGCCATATAGCTTTTTGTATCGTATTCGGAACTTGATGAAACGACACAAATTTCGTTTTCATAAGTATCCATTATCCCCCAACGATTTCAAGGCAATATTTGCATTGAACTTTTTATTGAACTTCTGCATGTAAAAATCGCTGTCAAAACACCTTTGAAACCGCATAACGACAACGTTTATACTCCGAATATACAGATTTTTAAAAGGACACCTTTTGAGGTGCAAAAAGTTTAATTTGGAGATATAAGCCCCAACTAAAAAATGGGGAAATCCTACAAAGATATACAAAGAAGGTTAGAAAAAATGAAATTTTACGAAGTTTTTAAAGCCGGAACTTACCCCCAAGGGAAGTTTACTAAAAAAGAAATCGCACAGATTGCAAAAAACTATGATCCGCAATTTTGTGAAGCCCCGATTACAATCGATCATCAGCAATCAGGACCCGCTTACGGCTGGGTTGATACCGTAAAAGCCGATGGCGATAAACTCAAAGTGAGTTTTAAAGAAGTGCCGGAAGAGTTTGAAAAGGACGTTAATGACGGCAAGTTCAAAAAAGTTTCTGTTGAATTGTACAGAAATCTTGAAGGCAAAGGTGCATACCTTAAAGCCGTTTCATTCCTCGGAGCAGCAATTCCGCAGGTTAAAGGTTTAGAACCTATCAAATTTATGGAATCAGAAGCTGATACTTTTGAATTCAATGCTGAAGATGAGCCGGAACAATTTTCGGAACAAGAAATTGAAGATTTGAAAAATCAGGTTGCAGACCTTGAAAAGCAGCTTGCAACATTCAAGGAATCAAACAAAAAACTTGAAACAATCAAATCTTTAAAAGAAAAAATTTCTGCCTTATCCGATGAAGTCGCAACTTTTAAAGAAAAAGCACAGGGTATCCCGAAGTCCAAGAATAACATCACTCCTGTAATGCATTCCGAGGAACGTTATTCCATGCTTGTTTATTGTCCTTGATTCTGTTTTCATCATTAAATAATCAAGTGCAGATTTATTAATATCTTGTTTCCGAACAGAGTTTAATACCTCTTGAATGCTCCTTGAACGGTCATTAGGACAGGCTTTTTGATTTCTGTATTCCAGCCAGGCATTAATATATTTAATAGCATCTTGTACTGTCGGAATATTTCCTTTTGTTTGTTGATTATGAAGTTGCAAGTGCAATTTTTCATTTCTATTCATCCACGCAGGACGGTTTTCAATTGAAGTACCGATATAACTTGGCATAAGTTTCTCAAATTCTTCCTGAAAATCTAAGAAAAATCTTTCTATAACTTTTGCACGTGCATTGTATGGTTTGGCAAAAACGGAGTGAATATCTAAATTGGCATACACTCCGTTAAGTATCCCCTCATCAAAATCTGCGTTTTGGAAGAATTTAGATTTAAATGCTTTGCCGTTATCTTGATAAACTACTTTCGGGATAATACCTAAATTAATAATTGCATTTCTAAGGGCAGAGGCTATGCACTGAGTATTTTCAGTCATCATAATTTCATAGCCGACAAGAGCTGTTGACTTCCAGTCTAAAAAACCGACCAAAGTTGCTCTGGTCGGTTTTCCTGTAAACGGATTTATTACTTGAAAATTGAGAACGTGTCCGTCTGCGATTAACACATCTCCAACTTCTATTTTACTTATATCTCTTTCAATATATGGTTCAACCTTATCGTGGTAGGCTTTCATACCCTCACGTCTTAGCACCCACTCCGCATAATGGTTTCTTCTGAAATGCTCCGCAAACCGTTTGAAAGTTATATTACTAGGCAGAGCATCTTCATCATATCCTTTTTTAATCAACACTTGTTTTGCAAGCCTGATTGCCGTATTGTACCCGAATTTATTCTGATGAAGTAAAAGAGCAAGCAGAACTTTTTTCATATTGTCATCTAAAATACTGTTATATTCACCCTGTTTTGTTATTTTGTATTGAGGTATTAGGGATTCTGCGTTGCCTGTTTTCTTGTAGGCTTGTATGTATCTTCTTAATGTTCCGATTGAAATACGGCCCAGAAATTCGTATGCTTTTGGTAAATACAATCCAGAATTATACAGGTCTAAAAATTCAGCATCAGCCTCTTTTATACTCGGATATTTATTTCTGTGTTCAAGTGCGGCTTTAACAATATTCATTCTGTGATTTGCCGTCTGTCTTGCTTTATCTGTAATAATAGGCGGTTTGTAATTCAACGGAACAATTGCCGTTGATTTTGTTTCGCATTCCCGAAGTTTTTGTTGTAATTCAGGTTCTAAACTTGAAAACAATATTTCGTATGAGATACCGCCGTTAACTTTGACTTCTCTTGAAATATATTTGCTTTCAGGTTTGTTGATTTCCATTCGGATTGAACGAGTGCTCTTTAACCCCTTAGCCTGTGCGATTTCTTTAATAGTTACATATTCATTCATGGTACACACACATTAACTCTGAAGATGAAGAATTGGAACACTACTTCCGAGCATTGTGTCGGTTTCGTATCAATTAAAAAATTTAACAGAACAGCAGAATTTTCAAAAACCTCAAAAGACTCACTTGCCCGCAATAATCATACCATTTGAACCAAGCCTTAATCACCCTAAAACACAGGCACAAAGAGGATTAAAATCCTTTTGCCCGAAATAATCACACCATCTGCACCGAGTAGAAAAAGAGTAAAAAGAGTAATTACGGTTCACATGGTTTGATTATTTCCCGCCCCTGAAATCCGCTACACAAGCCAATTACCCAAAATAATCGCACCATCTGCCCTACGCAAAACACTCACTTCAATACAGTCGCAAATGCAACAACACCCTCCGCTATGGGAGGGTGTTGTTGTAATTGGAGCGGGTGAAGGGATTCGAACCCTCGACATCAACCTTGGCAAGGTTGCGCTCTACCCCTGAGCTACGCCCGCATCGTTAGAACGACATATTTAATACCATAAGCAAAAAATTTTGCAAGCATTTTTTTTAGAAAATTTGATATTTTTTTTGCAATCTTCACCTTTCGCTGCTATATTCAAACAGAAACAATAAATTATTAACCTCAAAATCCTATAATTATGCTGACCGCTTTTTATAATCTCGGCCCGCCCGAACAATGTCTCGTTATCGGCGCACTGATCGCGGCTTTTTATTGCCTGGCGTTTTTGCTTTTGCATCCGCTGTGGATTCGCCAACGAATACAAAACTGCAATTGGCGGCGCTATCAAAAGAAAATTTTGATCGCCCGCATCGGTATGATCGCCATCATTGTATCTACGGCCATTGCCGCCGTTTACCTCGAAAGCCGCAGTTGGAAAAAAACCGCCATCATTGCCGGACTGATCGCCTGTTACATTCTGATGCGCTGCGAACAGTCCCGCCGGAAGAAAAAGCATTAAAACATGCCCGTTCAAAAGTTCCGCCCTCAGAGCGGAACTTTTTTATAACGTTTCTTTTTTTATGACATTTCTGACGGGAAACTCCGGATTTGCCCGAAGATGAACGCTTTAGTACCGTGACGACGACGCTCCGTGCCTTTGATTATGGACAAACCGACAGCTTTGCATCGGTTTCGCCCCGGTTTACCCGGGAAATATTTATTGCCGTTAACATTTTACCGTCCACGGTATTTCTTGCGTCCGATTTCCTCTTGTGCTTTTCCGCCTCCAGTTTCCACCATACCCGGCCGGCCTTCTCCGTTCCGCGTATTCCGTTACCTGCGTTTTCTTCTCCTTTTTACACCGCCTTCTTCCCATCGCCGTTTTTTTCCGACCCCTTCTTTTCTTTCCAAAACCTGATTAAATTTCAGCTTGCCAACAAGCGGTAACTTCTTTAATATCAACCCTGCATCCGGGAGGCCGGGTGTGGTGTCTAACAAACATCTTCAATGTAAAAATCCTTCTTTCGGAAGGAGTGTCGGTAATATGCTGAATAACGGCGATTGCATACGTTGACAGTTTATTAGCTCCTTCCGCCTAAGGGTTTTCCCCGGGCGGTTTTGTTTTTTTACCATAAACAAAATCAAGGGAGTTTCAAACTATGTTTAACAACAAAATCAAAAAAATAATCGGACAAGAGCTGCACAAATACCGCTGTGACCGTTTTCTGCAATTAAAAACGGTGGCAACCAAGACCGGGATCCCCTGGTACGTGATCGACAACATGGAGATAGGCAGCGTGCGTAAATGGGAATACTATCGTCATCTGCTGGAGTTTTACGGCCGGGACGTTAAAATTGAACTGGTCGGGAAAACCGAAAACGTCTGGAACGGCACCGCGAAAAACGGCGGCGGAAACAACCGGCGAGAAACAATGAAAACCGATGAACACAAACAAATAATGAGATAAACTTTCACTTGCCGGGCAGACGAACTTCATCTTTCAAACGAAACTCGTTCTGCCCGAAAACCGTACAAATCCGGTGACCGGAACAAAGCGCCGACATACGGACAAAGTTACGCCCAAAACATAAACTTTCGCCAGTTAATGCAAACACTATTAACTCATTCAAACGCCGAAAACCTTGCCCGTCCTTACGGCAGAACCTGCATATCCGCACCTGCCCGTTTACGCAGACATTCAAACCACAAAACAAAAAAGGGGGAAAAGCATCTGGCTTTTCCCCCCTTTTTTCGTTCGGTTATTTGCGCTCTTTGACATCCATGGCTTCCGGCGCTTTTTGAACCGTATTTTCAATCAGCGGCGCAACCGATTTCTGACGCCACGATTTTTGCGGCTTGGGCTTCGGCTGCGGAAATTCCTTGCCGCAGATGCCTACACCCAGGCTCTTCATCGCCGTTTCGATCGGCAGGAACAGATCCGGACCGTCTTTAATCGGGCGCGAAGTATGAGCCATACCGGTAATCCGCCCTTTTTCGTCAATCAGTACGCCGCCGATGGTAGCGCTTTGAACAAAGGTGTCGATCACAATCTGCGAAGTGCCGTCTTCGTCATAACGGTAGCCGCTGACCTTGCCGCCGGTCTCCAGATAACCTTCGCCTTCACCCTCGGTAAAGTTGAGCAGCCCCAGGGTCATGAAGTTATCCTTGTTTACCGCCGGCAGTTCCAGATTGAGCGACAACGGCGTATACTGCGTCGGCTTGTCAAGCACCAGCAACGCGGTGTTCTTCTTCGGATTGATGCGGAAAGCGCGGGCTTTCAGCTTTTTGCCGTTGATCGTTTCCAACGCATAGCTGTTGTTACTGCGATCAACCAGATCGGCGGAAGTCATGACAAACTGTTCCGAAATCAGCAGGCCGGCACCTTTTTTGCCTTTGGCATTGGCGACGGAAACTACCGCGGTTCTGACCTTATAAACGTTTTCCGGTCCCATGTTGTCATAATCCGGCTGTTCCCTGATGCACAGGCTGTCGCTTTCGATCATCGCCGACATGTCGCTCGGCAGCGGTTCCACCGCTTCCACTTCATACATTGCCGCACCGTCCGACACAACTCCGGAATCTTCCGTAACCACGCCGCCGGTCGTGATAATTTCCGTCACGTTGCCGCCTTCCGCCATGCCGTAACCGGAAGCGGAAGCGCCCGAAGTTTCAACAATCTGACCGTCGATCAGCTGCAGTTCGGTCACGTTGCTGCCTTCCGCCGCACCCGATCCAGAAGAAACGGAACCCGAATTTTCGACAATCTGTCCGTCGACCATTTGCAGTTCGGTCACATTGCCGCTTTCCGCCGCGCCGAAGCCCGAAGAAGCGGAACCCGAATTTTCAACAACCTGTCCGTCAACCATTTTGGCTTCGGGAACATTGATCCAGCCTTCGTTCATGCCGTAACCGCTCGAAACGCTGCCGGAATCTTCCATCACTTTGATTTCTTCGCTGAACTGACACTTAACCGGATCCATCTGCCGCTGCATGTCGATCAGGGCATTGCGCTGTCTTTGCAGTTCTTCCGGCGACAGGCGTTTGGACAACTGGTCTTCAAACCCCGGGAGATTGCGGAGATTGTCGACCGCATCGGCAAACGCACGTTCGATCAGCACGATTTCGCCGTTATATTCGCCGTCTTCGACTTCGCCGTAGCCAACGCTCTTGCCTTTCCATAACACGTTGGTTTTGGTCAGATCCATCAGACGCCAGACAACCGTCATTTCCGACGAACCGATTCTCTTGTCTTCTTTTTTGGCCTCGTCCCAGTTATATTCGTCACACAAATTCATATAATAGTCGGTAATTTCCGCCGTCAGCACATATTCCGGCAGCGGGCTGTCGGCCCTCAGGCACAAGTCGTTCGGGGTTTTGACCACTTTGTAGCAGTCGGAAACCATGTCATCGAAAATTTCGATAAAACTCATGTCCTTTTCAAGGATTCTGCCTTCGTTCAAAATCGCGTTTTTGGTATCGCGGCGGCAACCGAAAATACGAAAGCGGTATTTTCCGAGTTTGCGGGAATAGCCGTTGTTGTCCATCCCGTTTTTAAGCCGGAAATCCACCCACTCCAGCTCCAGCGGGGCAAAATCGCCGCACTGACGGTGTATTGCGCTGTAAAGGCTGTCGTCATAAAGAATGTAGTTCTGAATATATTTCGGATTGGTCTTTTCCGGACGGCAGGCCGGACCGTTACAGGGCGCGCCGCCGAAAATGCTGCCGTTTTTGTCGCAGGTTTTGCAGGGGCCGCCGCCGAAGATGCTGCCGTTTTTGTCACAGCTCACGCAGGGACCGCCGCCGAAAATGCTGCCGTCGCGGTCTTCCTTTTCCTCTGCCGATTCGGAAAACAACTGCTGCCGGGCAGACATTTTAAATTCGTCAGAACGCGGCGCCAGCGTATAGGCAACCGGTTTGGCCTCGCCGCAATCGCCGTTTTTGGATGCCGCCTGAATACATCCGCCGGGCTGTCTGGTTTCAATCGTTTTTACCTGCGGGCAGGCACAGTCTTCGCCGCTCCCCATCTGCGCCGGACAGGCACAGTCTTCCACCGCCTGCGGACAGGCGCCGCCGCCCGGACACTGAGCGGAAGCAGACAGCGCCGGCACCGTTAGCAAGGCGGCAAATAAAACTGTTTTGAGAGTTGTTAAATTCTGCATTATTTTTTATCTCCTAGATTTATAGTCAGGCGTTTTCCATCGCAAAGACAGAGCCTCGGCGATATGTATTCTAAGCAATTTATTTTCATTTTGCAAGTCCGCAATTGTCCTAGCCAGCCGCAAAGTACGGTGATAGGCACGGGCGGACATCGCGGTGCGGTCGGCATAGGACAACAGCAGCGCTTTGGCCTCGTTGTCAAGCGCCGCCGCCTGCTCCAGCAGTTCGCCCTTCAGCTGCGAATTGGTCAGAAGCGAAGGACAGCCGAAAGCGGCGAAACGTTTTTTCTGAATTTCGCGCGCGGCAATCACCCTTTTGCGGATCTCGTCCGAACTTTCTCCCGGCCTGACGTCTGCCAGGTCCCACGGACTGACTGCCGGCACTTCAATCTGAATGTCGATCCGGTCCAGCAGCGGCCCCGAAATGCGGGCGCGGTATTCTTCCGCGCATTTCGGCGCCCGGCTGCATTCTTGCCCGGGAAGGCCAAAATTGCCGCAGCGGCAGGGATTCATGGCCGCCACCAGCTGAAAACGGGCGGGAAAAACGGTATGGGAATTCACCCGGGAAACAGCAATGCAGCCGTTTTCCAGCGGCTGCCGCAGAGCCTCGAGCGTCGGCCGGGCAAACTCCGGCAACTCGTCCAAAAACAAAACTCCGTTATGGGCAAGCGAAATCTCGCCCGGGCGCGCCTTTCTTCCGCCGCCGACCAGCGCCGGGGTGGAGGCGCTGTGATGCGGATCGCGGAAAGGCCGTTCAAAACTGACGGAACCGTCTTTCAGCTCACCGGCAATCGAATGGATCATGCTGGTTTCGATTGCCTCTTCGGTCGTCATCGGCGGCAAAACCGACGGCAGCCGGGCAGCCAGCATCGACTTGCCCGCGCCCGGCGGCCCCGACATGATCAGGTTATGCGCGCCGGCAGCGGCAATTTCGATTGCCCGCTTGGCGGTTTCCTGCCCTTTGACGTCCTTCATGTCTGCCGGACGCGCGGCGCTTTCCCGGCGTCTGGCCTGCGGAAAGGGAATTTCGCCGTTGCCGCGGAAAAAATTGATCAGCTGCAGCAGCGAATGCGCTGCCAAAATGTCATTTACCTTCGCCCACACCGCCTCACTGCCCTGCGCTTCCGGACAAATGACGCCGCACCCCTGCCTTTTGGCGGCCATTGCCGCCGGCAGCACCCCGTTGACGTTTACCAGCTTTCCGTCCAGGCCGAGCTCGCCGAGGGCAATATAGGGAGAAACTTTTTCCTGCGGAATCACTTCCATCCCGACCAAAAGGCCGAGCGCCAGCGGCAGGTCGAAATGCGATCCTTCCTTCAGCAGGTCGGCCGGAGACAGGTTGACGGTGATTCTTTTGGCCGGCAGTTTCAGTCCGAGAGCGGTAAAAGCGGCGCGGATCCGTTCGCGGCTTTCGGCCACCGCCTTGTCGGGCAGGCCGACAATGGCAAACGCGGGCATGCCTGCCGAAATCTGCACCTGAAGTTCTACGTTCAAGATTTCCAGCCCATTAAAAGCGACGGTGTTCACCCGTGACAGCATGCGCTACCACCTCGGCGCTTTTTCGTTCTCTCTCCAGCGGCGGGTGGGATAAGTGTCGGTCGTGAGAAAATCGTATTTGGCCGGACGATAAGGCAGATCCTGAACACGCACGAAACAATGAGCTTCCAGCACGCGGGCGCAATCTTCCGCGGTCACTTCCCCGGTATCGCGGCAGCAGGCCAGCTTGCCGGTCGTCTGATGCTGCAGCAATATCACCGGCTGCACGTTCTGCGGCTCGTTGCCGAGCAGAATGACTTTGGCAGACTCGTCGTCTGCGGAAGTTGACGAACAGGCACAAAGCGCCAACAGCGACGCCGCCCCCAATGCGATCAGTTTTGCCTTCATCTTTTCATCCTTGTTTTAAGACATTTTTCCCCATAATAAGGCATTTATATTTATTTGCAATAAATTTTGTTGCCGCTTTCCGGGCTTTTTCGTCGCCCGGCTCTGTCCGCCGGCAGCCGGCCGGAAAACGTTTTTTTAACCGCAGCCGGCAAAAAAAAGCTTGCCAAAATAAACTTTTAAGCTATAGTAAGCGGCGTCCCTTGCCAAAGCCTCCGGCCTTGGCTATACAAAAAACCGTTTTCTCCGCTCAAACGGAGAAAACATTGTTGAGAATCCACAAGGAGATACAGTTAATGCAAAAATACGAAAGCGTGCTGATCGCACGTCAGGATCTCGGCACTTCTCAGGTTAATAACATCGTTTCAAACCTGTCCGAAGTTATTAAGAAAGAAGGCGGCGAGGTCGTAAGAGTCGATAACTGGGGATTGAAGACCCTGGCTTACCGCATCAAGAAAAACCGCAAAGGTCATTACGTTATCATGAACATTTCCGCTCCGGCCAACGCCATTGCCGAGTACGAAAGAATCATGCGCTTTAACGAAGACATCATTCGTTATATGACCATCCGCGTCGACGAATTCTCGGAAAGCGTCAACGCCGAAGAAAAAGAAACTGAAGAAGCGGAGTAATTGATCATGAACAAACAAGTATTCTTTAAGAAAAAGAAATCCTGCCCGTTTTCCGGCGAAGACGGCATGAAAATCGATTACAAGGACGTTAAGCTGCTTTCCCGCTACATTTCGGAAAAAGGCAAGATCATCCCGAGCCGCATCACTTCGGTTTCCGCCAAGAAACAAAGAGAATTGGCCCGCGCCATCAAACGCGCCCGCTACATTGCTCTGCTTCCGTTTGTCGCCAACTAAGGAGAAATGAGATGGAAGTTATTCTTTTGGAACATGTAAACAAACTGGGCAGAATGGGTGACAAGGTAAACGTCAAGAACGGTTACGCCCGCAACTATCTGCTGCCGACCAAAAAAGCCCTTCGCGCAACTGCCGAAAATCTGGCTTTTTACGAAAAACAGAAAGCGGAACTGGAAGCTCACAACAAAGCTCTGTTCGAGAGCGCTTCCAAGCAGTCTGAAGAACTGCAGGGCTTCAAAGTCGTGCTGATCCGTCAGGCTGCCGAAACCGGCCAGCTTTACGGTTCGGTTACCATCCGCGACATCGCTTCGGCCATGAAAGAAGCCGGCGTTAACGTTGAACGCCGTTATATCAACCTCGAACGTCCGATCAAAGACCTCGGCGTTTATCAGGTTAAGCTCAGCCTTCACCCGGAAGTCAGCCAGACCATCCTGGTCAACGTTGCCCGCACGGATGACGAAGCGAAAAAACAGGAAAACGCTTTTAACAAAGAATAGTTTTTCTAAACAAAAAAGTAAAAAACCCCGGACGAAAATCCGGGGTTTTTTATATACGCCCCGCCATATCCCGCACGGCTGGCAACTTTTTTCCTCACCTTCTCCGCTGTCCCATCCTTCCTCGTCTTCTCCGCCGACCTTATCCTTTCCAGCTTTCTTCATCACCTTATCTTTCCCGCCTTCTCCGTCACCCGCCTCTCGGCGGCTGCGCGCTTCGCCACCTTTCCGCCGGCCGCATGCTTGCCATTTTCCGACTGGTCGGCTTTCTCGTCGCTTTTGTTCCCTGCACCAGTATCGATCGTCTTCTCCGTCATCCGCTTCAAGTCGGCCATCAAAAGTTTTTGCCCTTACCTTTTCCTTTCCGATAAATTCCGCAACACGACTTCCCGCCGCCGCAAACAACGTTTTTCACCTCCCGCAGCATAGCATCACTCTTTTTCCGGTTGCGGCGCCGCCATGCCTCTCTTCCTTTTTTTTCGCCGCACGCCCTGTCCCGGCTATAATACCGTTTTTTCCACTCTCTTCCGCTGCCGCCTTTGATCGCTCATCCGAAAAATTTCTGTTGACATTCAAACGGCTGTTGCTATATTAATGCTCGCTTATTTACTATTTTGACAATTTTTCATCTCAATAAAAAACAACTTCTTAATCATTTTGGATTAACGAATAATCATGAATTGTGAAATTCGGATATTCGGATTTTTGTAATTAACCACAAGTGATTGAATTTTTTAAAACATCCCGACTGCGAAGCCCGGATGTTTTCTCAGAACAGAATAAACTCATGAAATTTACCATACAGCGTTAATACATTCACGAACGCAGGGATCTTTTTGCTGTGAAGCCCAAACATCCCACCCCGAAACGCCCCTGTTTTTCCAAGAAAACACGGGCGTTTCTTTTTTATCGCACGCATTTTAGACAAAACAAATCCGGATCAAAGCAGGAATCAGCCCCCCAAAAAAAAGGAAATAAGACAAATTGTACAAAATTTTTGTTGACAAAAGAAAATAAACAACCTATAAAGTCTTTACAAACCATTATTAACCTAATTAAATATTTTCTTTTCATGATGTCGAACTTCATAAAAATCCGTGAGCCTACGTTTATGCAATTATGACAAAAAATTCATAAACTTTTTAAGCCCGAAAATGGAAAACAGAGTAAAAAGAACAAGAAGCCCGGACAAACAAATCAAACCGAACTTCTGAAAAATGCCAAACTTATGAGAAAAATTATAAAATTTATCCGCGGTCCGACGGTATAAGCACCTGCCAAAAACCTGTATTAAAATACAAAACCGCCGATTTAATCAAATCTCATACCATGAAAGCAACAGTGAATATCAGGTGTCCTACCGTTAAACAACTACAGGATGCCAAATAGTTAACTTAAAATTCGACCTTTATGAAAAACCTGAAAAACCCGGCCCGCATACGAGCGGAGCCTGAAATTTCCAAAACCCTGTCCACAAGGCAGGGTTTTGTTTTAACCTCAAACCCACATCGACCGAACATTCCCCGATTCTCTCTCACTTTACCCAAAAAGAAGAAACAACTTTCCGCTTGTCAACGACCGGTGTTTTCCTTAATACCGATCCTGCATCCGGAAAACCGGAGAATAAGTGTCGCAATTTCTTTAAATACCCAAACCCCGCCAAAGGAAATACTGAAATAAGGGCACCTTGTAACGTATCCATCGCCGTAAAACGCTTTTCCGCGATACTTCCGTGTAAAGACAACATGTTTTTTGAGGACTCCAACTTGCGGGAGTTATCGTACGTATGTTCATAAAAACTCCTTTGCTTCTGTTCAGACAGTTGCCGGATGTCTTTCTTACAATGGTAAAAAGTTTTTTATACGCAAAGAACAAGGCAAAAAAAATACAAGAGAAAAAGGAAGAAAGCAAAGCGGGAAAGAACGAAAAAGAAGAACGGAAAGAAGGAAAAGGGAAGCGGGAAAGAGAGAAAAAGAAAGGGAAGAAGGAAAAGGGAAGCGGGAAAGAGAGAAAAAGAAAGGGAAGAAGGACAAAACGGGAAAGACGGAAAGAGCGAAAAAAGAAGAACGGAAAACGACAAAGAGCGAAATGGAAAAAAGCCGTAAGCTCTTTGCCGCCACGCGTCTAACGCTAGGTTTTCTTGGTACAAATTTTTTTACTTTTATAATTATGAAGAATTACATTGTTGGCAAAGGAGTTTTATTTCTGTAGAGCTGCAGCTCTCCAAACCCCGGCTATCCGCGCGTTTTTCTTAACAGATATCCCCCGGCAAACTGAGAGTTTTATAGAAAAGGCGCAGATGCCATTTCGTTACAGCTCCAGTCGGAACCGACCCAAATCCTGTCGTCCTTAAAATTCTGCATAATGTTCATTTTCTGAGCCAACGCTGCTGACAAACTATCCCCGTAACTAAAATACATTTGCTTAAGCCGGGTAAACTCTGCTCTTATCTGCAATGAAAACTGACTTTTCAATTGTGCTGTTACATCTGCTATTGCATATCTCGGGGATATTGTCATTACAAAATGAACATGATTTTTATCAAAACCAATCCTTCACTGCCTTGCAACCGGGAACACTTCCCGGTTGCTCAGGCTATGACCTGCTTTATATAATCTGTGACACAGGACTTTAGGACACGACGACGATATTTACACACCCAGACTGCGCGGCAGCTTAAACGATAAACTCTATGTTGACCTTGTACAACTTCCATATTTTCTTGATTGTATCGTCATCGTAACCATTCAATCCCCATGGGGGTATCTGAAAACCGCTTTATTGTTAATGCCTCGGAACAAGCAGCATTCAATCTCCATTAAGATGGGGTATCTGAAAAACATCAATACAAAAAAGGGAAAGCTTTTTGCCTTCCCTTTTCTCTTTCCGGACAAGCCCGGTTGCAAGCTTTTTAGAAGCCCATGCCGCCCGGCATGCCGCCGGCACCGGCTCCCGCGCCGCCGCAGCCGCAATGGCATTCTTTCTGCGGAGCCTCGGTAACCATCGATTCGGTGGTAATCAGCAGACCCGCAACCGAAGCCGCGTCCTGCAAAGCCGTACGGACAACTTCCGTCGGATCAACGATACCGGCCTTGATCATATCGGTATATTCGCCGCTCTGAGCATTGTACCCGAAGTTGGTATCCGTGCTTTCCATCAGTTTGCCGGCCACAACCGCACCGTCAACGCCGGCGTTTTCGGCAATCTGACGGATCGGAGCCTGAATGGCCTTGCGGATAATGTCTATGCCGACTCTCTGATCCTGATTGGCCGGAGAGAGAGATTCCAGAGCCTTGTGCGAGTAAAGCAGAGCTACGCCGCCGCCGGCAACAACGCCTTCCTTGACCGCGGCACGGGTTGCGTGCAAAGCATCATCAATGCGGTCTTTCTTTTCCTTTACTTCAACTTCCGAAGCGCCGCCGACTTTGATTACTGCCACACCGCCGGAAATCTTGGCCAGACGTTCCTGCAGCTTTTCGCGGTCATAGTCAGACGAGGTTTCCTCAATCTGTTTGCGGATCTGATCGGCACGGGCCTTGATCAGGTCCTTCTGTCCGTCACCGTCGATAACGGTGGTTTCGTCCTTGGTAACTTCAACCTTCTTGCAGGTGCCGAGGTCTGCCAGGGTAACGTTTTCCAGCTTCATGCCGAGGTCTTCGGAAATGACCTGACCGCCGGTCAAAATCGCAATATCTTCCAGCATGGCCTTGCGGCGGTCGCCGAAGCCCGGCGCCTTGACCGCGCAAACCTTGAGGCCGCCGCGGATGCGGTTGACGACCAGAGTGGCCAGCGCTTCACCTTCAATGTCTTCGGCAATGATCAACAGCGGGCGGGAAGACTGAACGACGGCTTCCAGAACCGGTATCATCGCCTGCAGGTTGCTCAGCTTCTTGTCATAGAGCAGAATATACGGATTGTCGAACTCGCAGTTCATTTTTTCCGGATTGGTGACGAAATAAGGCGACAGGTAACCGCGGTCAAACTGCATGCCTTCAACCACTTCCAGTTCGGTTTCCAGCCCTTTGGCGTCTTCAACCGTAATTACGCCTTCGTTGCCGACTTTTTCCATCGCCTGCGCCAGATATTCGCCGATCGTGCGGTCGCCGTTGGCGGAAATGGTGCCGACCTGGGCAATTTCTTCCGAAGTTTTGATCGCTTTCGAGCGCGATTTGACGTCGGCGACAACCGCGTCAACCGCCATGTCGATACCGCGTTTCAGATCCATCGGGTTCATGCCGGCGGCTACCGCCTTGCAGCCTTCGTTGATGATGGCTTCGGCCAGAACGGTCGCGGTCGTGGTGCCGTCGCCGGCCTTGTCGGCGGTCTTCTGGGCAACTTCCTTAACCAGCTGGGCGCCCATGTTTTCAAACTTGTCGGCCAACTCTATTTCCTTGGCGACGGAAACGCCGTCCTTGGTGATTTTGGGAGCGCCGTAAGACTTGTCAAGGATAACATTGCGTCCTTTCGGTCCGAGCGTTACTTTTACCGTTTTGGCCAGAATTTCCACGCCCTTGAGCATTTTCGCCCGGGCATCGCTGCCGAATTTGATTTCTTTTACTGCCATTGTTTTGTTCCTTATTCTTCAATTACGCCTAAAATTTCCGATTCCTTGATGATCAGCCGGTCTTCGCCGTTCAGTTTGACTTCGGTACCCGACCATTTGGCAAACAGAATCCGGTCGCCGGCCTTGACCGACATCGGGATCAGTTTTCCGTCCTCGCCGCGGCCGCCGTTGCCGACCGCTTCGACAATGCCTTCCGAAGGTTTCTCTTTGGCCGTATCGGGAATGATGATACCGCCCGAAGTTTTGTTGACTTCGTCGACTCTCTTAACCAGTACGCGATCATACAATGGTACAAATTTCATAGCCTTTAACTCCTTTATATTCAAAATTTCTACACTTTAATTAGGAATTGAAATTTTCAATGTCAAGCAACCGGCGGGATTTTTTTAAAATAAAAACGCCGGAAGGAAAAATTCCGGCGCTTTTGTCGTTTGGTTCCCCGTTTTCAGAGGTTTGAAGCGATCTTGAACTCCTTGTGCACCATCGCGGAAATCACGCTTAAGAAAAAGCTGGTAACGATCAGGAAGGAAATCATCGAAAACGACAGGAAAAAGATCCAGGCATGGGGATAAACCGCCATCACCGGCCGTATGATGCCGCTGTCGGGACTGAAAGCCTGAACCAGCGCAAACAACGCCGACGGCAGCTCGGCAAACTCGACGAACACGTCGCCGAACAGGCTGACCGCCAAAATCCCGAACACGTACATAAACACGCCGAGCACCGCCGCCATCGCCGCAAAATTCGGCAAAATCATCAAAAAAATATTGATGATGTTCTTCATCGGTTTAAAACGGTTGACGTAACGCAGCAGACGGAACAGGCGGAAAGTCCGCAGAACGATCAGACAACTGGCCACCGGCAGCGAGGAAACCGTAATCACCACCAGGTCAAAAACGTTCCAGCCCGATTTGAAAAAACGCGGTCCGTAGGCATACATCTTTATCAGCATTTCGACGATGAAAATCGCCATACACAAACGGTCGAGCAAAAACAGCGTGGTTACGAAATTAACGTCGGCAAAACCGACCGTCAGAAGCCCCAGCACCACCGCATCCATGCAGATCAGAAACATAATCAGATAGTCGAAGTTGGTGTCTTCGACCACTTTTCTCGCTTTGCTCCGCTCATCAACAATATTCATCACCATTTCCGCCCCCTCTTAAAAGTTTTTCAGTTAAAACAGCCACAGCAGAATAATAACCGCCGACACCGACAGCGACGGCCCGAACGCGCCCGCCCGCTGACGGCGGACGGCCGAATACAGCCCGAAGACCAGACACGACAGCAAAATCGTATAAATCACCCCTTCCAGTCCCAGCCAGGCGCCGATTGCCGAAAGCAGCTTGATGTCGCCGCCGCCGAACGCGTCCACGCTCCGCCACAGCATCAGCAAAGTGGCGACCACCGGCAGTACGTAACCGGCCATCGCCGCCGCCGCGCTCTCTTCCGCCGATACGTTGACGCCGAAAAACGCGGCAAACACAAAACCGCCGATCAGAAGCGGAATAGTCAGAATATCGGGCAAAAGAAGCATTTTCAGATCTATCTCCGCCAGCAGCAGCAAAATCCAGACGAAAGTCAGATACCAGAACAGGTGCTCTTCTCCCAGCCGCCAAAAGGCCAGCAACGAAAGCAGCGCCGAAAGCGCGCCGTAAACCAGCGAGCGGCTCAGATATTTGCGCTTAAGCTGCTTGTAACAGGTAGAAAATTTCACTTTGCGCGCGGTTTTGTTGGGCTTGACCAGCCGGTAAAGCGCATAGGCCGGAGTTGCCGGCATAAATTTGGCAAACCGGCGCGACATGTAGGGAATAAGAAATCCGGCAACAAAGCCGTACACAGCGTAAATCATAATTTTTTACCGTCAATCAAAACGTTATCGTCTGAAAGTTTAGCCGCAAAAGGCTAACAAAAGATTAAGAACCCATTATTTGGTAAAATTCGCCCAAATTGCGGCAGGCCAGATAGGGATTGCAGACCTTTTCCTCGCCGAGCGTAAACGGCGCCGCCGGCAGACCTTCGCGCAGCCGGGCTTCGGCCTTGGCCGCGTAGCGGTCGGCGGCGGGACCGTAAATCCCGTTCAGACCGTAAAGGGTATATTCATGCCCGGGATAAAACAGCGTGTCGTCGGGCAGCTTTTTAATCCGCTGCAGGCTGCCCCACATTTCTTCAACCGTTCCTTCAAACAGGCCGCCGATGGAAAGGTTGAACAGAACGTCACCGGTAAACAAGACCCCGTCCGCCGGAAAATACCACAAAATATGCCCGGTCGCATGGCCGTCGGCACGAATGATCCGCGCTTCCGATTCGCCCAGACGAAAAACGTCGCCGTCCGCAAGGCCTGCGTCGGCGCCGGGAATCCGGTTGCAGTCATAAGCGCCGACCATCACCTTCGCCCCGTATTTTTCCTTTACCTCAAGGTTGCCCTCAACATGGTCAAAATGATGATGGCTGTTAAAAATATAGGCCGGGCGGACGTTCTGCCTTTCGCATTCGGCAATCACCGGCGCCGCCTCCGACGGATCGAGCACCGCCGACACGCCGGTCGCTTCATCGGTCAGAAGATAGGCATAATTGTCCATTTTGCCGGCACGGCACAAAATCGGGGTAATTTTCAGCATGGCTATTCTTTCTTTTTCCAAAACATGTTGACGCTGCCGAGTTCGGCCTCGTCCAGATTGACCAGATCATAAAAGGTAATAATATAACTAATCAGACCGGCATAATTTTCCAAGGGCGAGCCGCGCACCATGTTGTAGGCCATGGCGTTGCCCCTCAGCGGCTTGTCATGATTGCGGCGCTGCCGCCGGAGATCGCGGAAATGAGCAAAATTTACGTCGCTGTTGAAGATCAGCGCATAGTCTTCCATCGCTGCCAGCAGCGTCGGATAGGTTTTGATCCGGTAACTGTCGTCGGGATCCTCAAGCGGCTTGATTCCCTCTTCCGTATACCATACCTTCCGTTTGTAAAGCGCATTGCCGAGTCTGACTTCCCGCGCGGTTCCCCAGTTGCTTTCGGCTGCTGCGGCAGCAATCAGAAACGACGGCGGCACTTCGTCCGCCCGGTTAAGCAGTTCCGCCAGCAGAATCTCATAGCGGCCGTCGCCTTTCATCCGGGTAAAAACGTCATATTTTTCCGCCAGCCGCTCCAGCTCTTTTTTGTTCTCCGCCGTAAGTTTTTCCCCTTTGTCCAGCTGCTCCCGCATCAGCAGCAGCGGATAACGTTCGAGGGTTATCCTTTCGTTGACCAGCAGCGCAAGCGGCGCCAGAATCTGAATAAACAGCCGGTTGCGAAAGCTTTTGTCCTCCGTTTTTGCAAAATCTTCCGGCAGGCTGTTCAAAAACAACGGCGGATATTTCCACTCCGGCATGTAAATATAGTCTTTGTAGCCGTAGTCGGCAAACATCTTTTGCAAAACCGAAACATTGACGTTGTCGACATAAAGCCCTTCCGGTTTCAGCTCCATGGCAAGCGGTTCCGCCGCCCGCACTTCGGCCGGCTCAAACAGTGCCGTCAACAGCAACAGAAATAAAACCGCTCCGCTTTTTTTCATCTAACTCTCATACTTTTCAACCGCGATCACTTCTTTTATATAAGTCCGCAGCAGCTTTTCCACGCCGTCTTTCAATGTTCGCTGGGAATAGGGACAGCCGACGCATTTGCCCTGCAGTTCGACATAGACGATACCGTTTTCAAAACCACGGAAAACAATGTCGCCGCCGTCTTTGCGGATGGCCGGACGGATTCTGGCGTTAAGCAGGCCGACGATATTGTGAACGACGTCTTCCGCCGTTTCCTCCCCTTCCCTCACCGGCGCTTCGCCCCGGCTTAAGAAGTCCATGATTTCCGCCAGCACCTGCGGCTTGAGATCGTCCCAGAGGGCCCCCTCTTCTTTGGTAACCGACAGGCAGTCGGGAGTAATCACCACCGAGGTGACACCGCCCAGATCAAAAATGTTTTCCGCCAGCGGCGAACGGCGCAGCGACTTGACGTCGCTGAATTCGACGCTGCCTTTGACCGGAAAGCCCGATTCGGCAAAAAAATGCATAATATTGTTATCCGCGGCCAGTTGTGTTTCAATCCGCATTAAAAGACACTCCCTTCATCTCGTAACTGATTTGTTCAAGCAGGCCTGCCGCCCGCAGCATGTAATATCCGAGCGCCACCAGATGATTGGCCGCCATTCCGGAATTAAGCTCGCCGTTGCGCACCGCAAGCGGCGAAAGCGCCGACCCGTCCTCCAGCGCGCGGGTCACCCGGGTCCAGTTTTCATACTGTCCGCTGTCAAGCAGCACCTCTTTGAAATCCATCCCCCAGGCTTTCAAAATCAGCATATAGGCATAAATTTTGCCCTGACTGTAATAAAACAGGTCGTCGGCCCTGAAATCCGTCCAGTCGGAACTGTGCTCGGCGATCTGCGTTTCCAGCTTTTCCGCCGTTTTGTAAAGGTCGCGTTTGACCGCTTTGATCAACCCGCGCATATTGACATAGTCGCGCGCCCAAAAGCACCGGCCGGCCGGCAGCAGCCGGTTATAATCGCGCAGCAGTTTGCGCGCCTTGCGATACTGGCTGGCCGACGACGGCGCGATTTTCAGCTTGTTGTCGGGGGCAAACAGCCACACGTTGCCGGGATATTTCAGCAATTCGGCCGCGCCGTTCATTACCGCTTTCTCGCGGCCGTTTTCCGGACATTGGGTTTCTTCGCCGATCACTGCCGCGGTCACCGCCAGCGCGCTGACGATTCCCTGTTGGTAATTGGGCATGTTGTCGAGAAAATAGGAAGGGAAAAACGGCGGCAGGTTGGCCGTCCACAGGTTTTCGTTGACTTCCCGGTTGATCAGGAAACGCATTGTTTCCACCGTCAGCGACTGCTGTTCCGATTCCCTCGTCAGATTGTAGTCCGGCGTCCTGTCGATGTTCTCGCTCAAAAGGCCGCCGAGCGGATAATAGGACAAAACCAGAAGCGCCACCGCCGCGGCAAAAGCCTTCGGCCAGGAAACCGCCAGATGCGAAATCCCCCGCCACAGCGTTTGCAGCCCCTTTTTCAGATACGTCCCCGCCCGGACAAGCGTAGTTTTAAACATCTCGTTCCTTCCTTTTCAGCAGGCTTTTCGCCAGCGCCGCCACATCCATTACACCGGTTATTTTAGTCATAATGCAAAAAGTTACAACACCAAAAAAGCAAAGCAGCCCGAAAAGCGGCAGTTTCGCCCACAGGGAAAATTTGAGCCAGCCGCCGGTCAGAAGGTCAAGCGCCAGACCGCCGCCGTACAAAACGGCTCCCATAACCAGAGAACAAAAAGTCACCTTGCCGACATAAACCGCCAGTTCGCGGGAAAAACTCCAGTATCCCCGTTTTTTCAGTCCGCGGACATACTGATAAAAGGAAACGAACGCCGCCAGCGAAGTCGCCGCCGCAATTCCGGTATGCCCGAACGGCTTCATCAGCAGGAGCGAAAAGACCAGGTTGGCCGCCAGCACCACCACGCTGTATTTGACCGGAGTCCGGGTATCTCCGCGGGCAAAGAAGTTCGGCGTCATCGCTTTGACCATCACATACACCGGCAGACTGAGCGAATAGGCAATCACCGCCCGCGCCGTCATTTCGGTTTCAAAAAGCCCGAATTTCCCGTGCTGAAACAAAATATTGATGATCGGCTCGGCCAGAACGATGATGGCTGCCGCCGCCGGCACCGACAACAGCACCCCGTATTCGATCGCCTTATCCTGCGTTTTTTTGGCTTCGCCGTCATCGCCGGCCTTAAGCTGACGGGAAAGAATCGGCAAAAGCGCTACCCCGATCGCCGCCCCCACCACGCCGAGCGGCAGCTGCTGCAGACGGTTGGCATAATAGAGCCAGGAGATGGCGCCGGTTCCCACCAGAGAAACCAGAATCGTGTCTACCATCATATTGATCTGATAAACACCCGCCCCAAGCACCCCGGGCGCGATTCTTTTAAACAAAACGCGGATATCCTCGCTTTTAAACAACCCCGGCAAATCATAAACCAGAGAAATGTTCACCCCTTCGCGGCGGAGAAAAAAGTTAAGCCAGACAATTTCCAAAACGCCGGCCAGCGTCACCCCGAGGGCAATCCGGTATACCGGCGTGTCAATCACCGGCATAAACACCCAGACCGCGGCAATCATCGTCAGGTTGAGAATGACCGGCGCGGCCGCCGGCGCGGCAAACTTGCCGAAGGAATTGAGAATGCCGGACTGGAAAGACACCACCGAAACCAGCAGCAGAAAAGGAAAAGTGATTCGCGACAAAAAGGCGGCCAGTTCAATCTTGCCGGCATCATCGGCAAACCCCGGCGCCAAAACCACCACCACCCAGGGCATAACGATTTCCATCAGCAACACAAAAAGCCCGAGGCTGAACACCAGCACCGAAATTGCCCCGACCGCAAATTTTATCGCCTGCGCCTTGCCGCCGCCAACCAGCTTTTGCGAAAAAATCGGTACGAAAGCGCTGGTAAAAGCCCCCTCGGCAAACAGGCTGCGAAACAGGTTCGGCAATTTGAAAGCGACAAAAAAAGCATCGGAAACCGCACCGGCCCCCAGATAATTAGCCATCACCATGTCACGGAAAAATCCGGTGATCCGGCTGATGAGCGTCCAGCCGCCGAATGTTGCGATCGATTTAAATAAAGACATCTTGTCAAACCTGTTTTTATTTTGTATAGTTGCGCCTTGGCAACGGTCATTATATTGTATTATATCAATAAATCCAACCCGATTTTCTTTTGTTTACATTTTTTTATTGACAAAATAGTTAATTATTGAGATAATAGACAAAAAGAAAAGGGAATACATTATTATATAAGGAGAAAACCCTATGACGACAAAACTGACGACAAAACTATTGAATCAGAAAACCGCCCCCAAAGTTTTCGGGCAAGGCCAAGCTTACGATTTCTTTAAAAAAGGCCGCGTCCACTATACCAGTGTGGGATCAATGGATCCTACAAATCCCAACGCTCAGGCACTCACAAATGTCGCAGCTTCAAAAGGAGCAACGCTTTTCATGGCGGGCGCGGAATGTGCTTATGCTCTGGAAGCAGAAAAAATGATCAAAAGCTCCAACCAAGAACTGATGGCCGGGAAAATCCTTTCTCATGGCGAAATGATCGATTACAGCACATGGGGCGAAAAAATGGTCAAAAAAGCAGAGCAACAAATTGAAAATAATAATCGGGCAATGCAAATACACAAAGAAAGCCTTTTGACCCGTTAAACATTCTCCTTATAAAAATCGTAAAGCTCCGGAATTTTCCGTTCCGGAGCTATTATTATATTCCGAGTTTACTCGGGGCTGAATGCAAAGGTGTCGTTAGACACCGTTTTCACGCCAACGAGCGTAGGCAAAACGAAGGTTTGTATCTTTGAACCCCCGGGGTTACCCGGAACTGTTATTATTGCCGAAAAACAATTCCTCTTCTTTCTCCGCACCGTTTTTCTTTCCCGATTCTCTTTCCCCGGGCAATATTTTCCCGTCATGCCGTTTCCTTTCCGCGTTTTTTTCCCGGCACTTCCGTCTCCGCATTTTCCTTTCCGGACATATTCCTTTCCCGGCAGACAAAAAAGCCGATAAGCAAAAAACAAGAATTTACAAAAAAAACAAAAAAGATACACCGGCCTGGCCGCAGGTTTTCAATATACAAAAAAGGCAACCGACGTTGCCTTTTTGTCTGCAAGCTCTTTGTAACGTCCCGGCAAGCAAGGAAAGCGGCAGCAACCGAAGCGTGCCGGGACGCCAAAAGTACAAAAGGTACGTAACCGGGCAATTTGTCCGCAATCTCCGAACTAATCACCGCTGCACAATTTATAAAATGCGGAGAACGAGGTGAGTAGTAAGAAATAAGGAAAATTGCGAGGGAGCGTACAAAAGGGTACGTAACCGAGCAATTTATCCGCAATTTTTGTACTAATCACCCGTTATACGCATTTTATTTGCGGTCACCCATCAAACGCAGCAAAGCCAGGAACAGGTTGATAAAATCAAGATACAGTTCCAAAGCACCGACGACAACCTTGCGGGTCATCGTATCGTCGTTGTCAGCCGACATATAGATCTGACGGATTTTCTGCGTGTCGTAAGCGGTCAGACCGGTGAAGACGACGACGGAAACGATCGACAGAACATAATAAAGAGCCGGACTCTGCATAAACAGGTTAACCACCGCGGCAATGATAATGCCCCACAGACCCATTCTGAGAAAGGCGCCCATTGAGGTCAGGTCGCGTTTGGTCACCGTGCCGTAAATGCTCATGGCGCCGAACATCGCCGCCGTAATCAGAAAGACGCGAACCATGCTGGCGCTGGTATAAACCAGAAAGATCGGCGCCAAAGACGCGCCCATCAGAGCCGAATAGAGCCAGAACACGCCGCGCACCTGCGCCAGGGTTCCGCTGGTCAGAACCCAGTTGAAACCGAAAATGACAATCAAAGGCGACAACAGAAACAGCCAGCCGAGAACCGACATGCCGCCGGTCTGCGGGTTGAACATCATGGTGATCAGCGAAGTGTTGGCGACCAGGAAAGCGACCGCGGCGGTAACCGCCAGCGCGCCGGCCATATGATTGTAAACGCTGACCAGATAGACGCGCAAACCGTCATCGACGGCGGTTCTTTCCACCCCGACGTCGGTATAGTTCTTTTGCAAATCAACTTTTTCTTTAAACATAGGTTTCTCCTCAAAATAGACACGTAACTGTACTTAATATAGTTTTTAAATCCGCGCAAATCAAGCAGATTACTCATAAGCGTATAACAACCCGCCGTTTTGTTTCAGCCAGCGGCGGCCGGATTCGGCAAACGGACAGAGCGTTTTGACGCAGTTCCAGAAAGCCTTCGAATGATCACGGTGCCGCAAATGCGCCGTTTCGTGCGCAATCAGATAATCGATTGCGTTCATCGGCGCCAGGGCGATTCGCCAGTTGTAATTGATGTTGTTTAAGCTTGAGCAGCTGCCCCAGCGCGATTTGGTGTCCTTAATCGTCACCCGGTTAACCCGGCAGCCGATCAGCGCCGCCTTCTGCCGGGAAAGTTCAAGCAGCCTTCCGGCAGCCTCGCGACGGATAAAATCGCGCACCCGGCGCGGCAGGAAAGCCGCTTCTCCGGACACTTTCAGTTCGCCGTTTTCGACAAACACACCGCCTTTTAAATCCGGGCAATGGCGGATTGTCACTTTTTCGCCGAACAGGCTGATCTCTGCCCCGTCGGCAAACGGCCGGCTTTCCGGCACCGCCAGCAGATGCGCCTCTATCCAGCCGCGGTTTTCTTCAACGAATTTCAACGCCCGTCCGACCGGACACGACGGCGGCAGGTTAAGCACCGCCTGCCGTTCCTTTGGGTCGATTCGGAGCGCCAGCCGCCGGCAGCGGGGCGGCGACACGACTTTCAGCGGCAGACCCGCGGCCCGCTCGATTTCAAACGTCTTTCCAGTCAACAATGTAATCTTCATAATGCTTGACTTCCGATTCGGAAATGATCAGCCGGCCGCGCACCGACTGAAAGGCGCGGTGAACGCTGTCTTTGTCGCCGCTCACCAGCGGATGCCATTCGGGCAGGTCATAGCCGTTGTCCAGCAGCCAGTAAGCGCATGTTTTCGGCAGCCAGCGCGGTTTTTCGCGAATGGCTTTCAGGTCGACGCTGCGGCAGTCCGGCACTTTCTCAAACCGGTTTTCATAGATCCGGCACAAACAGCTTTTGGCGTCAAGAAAACGGCAGCGCACGCAGGTAAAATGTATTTTGCCGTCAATTTCCAGTTTGTTAAGGCAGCATTTGCCGCAGCCGTCGCACAAAAGTTCCCATTCGGCCGGGCTCATATCCTCCAGCTTCTTTTTTTTCCAGAACTCCGGTTCGACCGCGTTTTTGGCTTCCGCCGCCGGATCGCGCCGGGCAATGGTAACGATGTAACGTTTTTTTTCTTCCGTCATTATCCTATCTGCTCCGGCAACTGGTTGTCCTCGATCGGATCGGTAAACAGGGCGTATTCTCCCTGCCAGCCGAGCTTGACCGTCCCGGTCGGCCCGTGACGGTGTTTGCCGATGATTACGTCCGCGCGGTGGCGGGTGGCCTGCATCCGCTGTTCCCACTTGTCGTGTTTTTCCGGCGAATAGTTTTTGTCGGTTTCCTTCGGCTCTTCGTTCTGAATATAATAGTTTTCACGATAAACGAACAGCACGATGTCGGCATCCTGCTCAATGGAACCGGATTCGCGCAGGTCAGACATCACCGGCCGCTTGTCGTCTCGCATTTCTACCCCGCGGTTGAGCTGTGACAGGGCAATTACCGGCACGTTCAGTTCCTTGGCCATAATTTTCAGCCCGCGGGAAATTTCCGACAGTTCCTGCACGCGGTTGGCTTCTCCCCGGCTGGCGGAACCGGTAATCAGCTGAATATAGTCAATGACGATCAGCCCCAGCCCTTTGCTTCTTTTCAGCCGCCGCGCGCGGTTGCGGATGGCGTTGATGGTCAGCCCCGGGGTATCGTCGATGTAAAGCGGCATTTTTTCAAGCGAACGAACCACCTCGGCAATCCGCTCAAATTCGCCGTTGTCGATGTCGCCGTTGCGCATTTTCTGCGACGAAATGCCGGCCGCGCTGGAAAGCACGCGGGTGGCCAGCTGGTCGGCCGACATTTCAAGCGAAAAGAAAGCCACCCCGCGGGATTTTTCCTCCAGGTTGCGGTCACGGTACATCCAGTCGGCGACGTTGTAGGCAATGTTGGTCGCCAGCGCGGTTTTGCCCATCGCCGGACGGCCGGCCAGAATGATCAGGTCGGAATTGTTCAACCCGCCGGTCCGCTTGTCCAGATTGTTCAGTCCGGTTGAAATGCCGGAAATTTTGCCTTCGCGCTGATAAGCTTTTTCAATTGTGTTGAGCGACTGGGTCAAAGCGTCGGAAAACTCGACAAACCCCCGCTGTCCGTCGCCTTTGTCGGAAAGTTCGTACAACCGCTTTTCCGCTTCTTCAATCTGGCCGGAAGCGGAAGAGTCGATATCCTCCTTCATCGCATTATTAACAATGTCAAAACCGGTGGCGATCAGTTCGCGGCGCAGATACTGGTCGTAAATGTACTGGGCGTAATATTCCGGATTGGTGAGCGGCGATGAACTTTCCGCCAGCTTGATCAGATACTTGTAACCGCCGACATCATTTAACACGCCTTCCTGCTCGAAATAGTTTTTCAGCGTAATGGTGTCGGCCACGTGTCCGCGGGAAATCAGCTTGGAAATGACCTCGAAGATTTTGGCGTTGACCGCGTCGGCAAAATGCGCCGGCTTCAGAAAGTCGGAAACCTGCTCAAAAGCCTTGTTGTTGGAAAGAAGGGCGCCCAAAAGCGCCTGTTCGGCCTCAATGTTCTGCGGCAGCGACGCCGCGTCGATCTTTTCCATTGCCATAGTCGTTGTCATCTCCGTTGATCGTTTTTAACGGCTTCGTTGTAGCAGGAAATAAAATAAAAACAAACATAATCTTTCGCATTGCGCGATTAACTTATCCACAGGCTGTGAATAACGGGGATAAACTTCCCGGATCATGTTATCCTGAAGCCGGCAAAAAGGATGGCTTATCATGTTAAACCGGCTGAAAAAGTATGAAGAAGAATATTGCCGCAACACCTATTGCGGCAACAGTGAAGGCGGCGATTTCCGTTTTGAAGACCGCGGCAGCCGGCTGATTCTGACTGCTCCGCACGCGGTGCGCACCCTCCGCGACAACCGGCCGAAAGCGCCCGACCTCTGCACCGGTGCGCTGACCCGGCTGGCCGGCGAACAAAACGACGTTTCGACGATCATCCGCCGCCGCACGGGAGAAGAAAGAAACGCCGCCGCCGGCTTCGTCATTGACCGGCAGCTTGCAAATCATTGTTTTCTTGACATCCACGGCATGAACGGCGGCCGGGAATTTGAACTGGCGGTCGGCACCGGCATTTTACCGGCCGCGGACTATGCGCCGGAACTGGAACTGATCGGCCGGCTGGCGGAAAAATACAAAATCCGCTGGGTGACAAACCATCCGGACTACACCGGCAGATTCGGCCTTACCGGCAGCCTGCAGCGGCTGAACCCTCTGCCGCGGATTCTCCAGCTGGAATGGCGCTCCGACCTGCGTGACTTTTACCTTTTTCCCGCCGACGTGCTCGAGCGCACGCTGCCTTTTCTTTCCGAACTGGCGGGAACCGCGGCGCTGTTTTTCCGGCAAAAGCGGACTTGACAGCCGCGGCATTGCGTATTATCCTGATCAGGTTAGTCTGAATTATTAACCAATTAAATTTTATGCTATGAACAAATCAATGCAGACTCCGAAATTCGGAGATTTTCTGTTGTATGACGGAACTTTCGTTTCCGCACCGGCAGACGCAAAAGAAGTAAAGGGAATTTATCTGTACGACGGCATTTCGCTGATCGACTTTTCCCCGAAAAGAAAGATGTATCGCAAAGCCTGCCACTGGTGTTGGGAACACGGCGGAGAACTTGCTTCGGTCAAGACGCTTTATTTCATCATTTTTCATTTTGAGGAAATCAACCGGCTTCGCGCAGGCATCGGCCGCGATCCGCTGCCCGAAGACATGCTTGTCTGGTCTTCCTGCTGCCTGCGAAACCAAGGTTACACGGTTCTCAGTTATGCCGTAAACCTTTCGACCGCAATGGTTCACACTCTGATCGGCGAATGCGTGCAGCTCGACGACTGCGGCACCGCCAACACGGTTTGCGTTTTCGGCGAACCTCATGATAAGCGCACAAACGTATGAAGGAACCCCGTTCCGTATCCCCGCGTGTCCATGCACACCCGGGGATTTTTTTTACGCTTTTCCAAGATAATCGTTGCCCTCCCGCTTTTTTTATTTTATGCTGACAGTTAATTATTAACGCTTAAAGGAGTATCGGACTAATGAAAAAAATGATCTGGGCGCTTATCTTCGGCGCAATCGCCGTCCTTCCGGCTCACGCGGAGGACTTGGCTATTCCCGCGGCCTCCGGCAACGATGCCGCCGACAGCGCGAAAATCGAACAATACATGGAACAGGCCGTCGACAAACAACTTGCGGCCATGCGTTCCTCTTTACCGATGAAAGTCAGCGCCGGCGTCGTCTGGAAAGACGTCGAAAAAAACAAAGACGGCCTCCGCTACATCTATCAGATCGACATTGACGCAATGATTTCTTCGCTGCCTGCGGAATTGCGCCAACACATCGACGAAAACAGCAAAAAAGAAGTTCTCGGCAAAATGAAGTCCACCCTTTGTCCGCAGATCAAGCCGATGCTCTGCGTCAGTCTTGACCTGATAAGCACTTTCAGCCCCAAATTGCAACGGATTACCGCCACGTATCTGCAAACGGACGGTTCCGAGTTTGCCGGCTGCAGCTATTCTTTAAACGACTGCGCCGAAGAGCTTGAACAATACAATCAGAAAGTTTCTGCCGCGGAGTAATGCCATGAAAACGTTTGCGGCCGCAATTTTCTTTATTTTGTTTTCCTTCTTTCCCGCCGCCGCGCAAACGGAAAACGGCGGTCTCCGGCGGCTGAGCGGCAAAGAGATCGACGCCCAGCTGCGCAATATGCAGGACTTGCTGCCGGTAGAGATACAAAGCGGCATCCGCTGGGTGGACATCAAACGCAGCGGCAGGGAGATCAAATATACGTACATTGTCAACGTCAATTCCGCCGAATGGAGTGACGGCGAACGAATGGCGATGATGACCAGGCTGCAGGATTTCGGCTGCCGGCAGCTGCTGCCGGCAATGTGTCAGGGAGCACAGGTTATGTTTGCCTCCGGGCTCACCGCCACCACCACCTACCACGACAGTTTCGGCAACTATTTGTTTGACTGCACGTTCAACGAAGAAATCTGCCGGCCGCCGGAAATGCCGGAAGAATGAGCTCTGCCGCGACCGCCGGAAATGCCGGCGGTTTCCTGCCGGCGGCGAAAAATCCGCTTTTCGGGACTGCCGTTTTCCTCGCGAATGTAAAAATTTTTTTAAAAATATACATTAAGCCAAATTAACAATTGCATTTTTCTCATTATAAGCGCATTTTAATTAACGAAACCGATTTCATTTTTATAAGGATATCCCAATGGACATTAATGATGTAAAAAACACTTTCGTAAAAGACGTTTTCCCCGTTTTTACCAAACAGGGCTGGGAAAAATATTTCAAACCGGCGTTCACCAAAGAAGGTTTTAACCGGCACTTTGCGGAAGTGGTCAAAACAATGTATACCAACATTGACTTCAAAGGCCGCACCAGCCGTTCCCAATACTGGTACTTTTCCCTGTACTATCTTATTTTGGCGATTGCCGCCGGCATTTTGGACGGCATCCTGTTCGGCGGCATCCTCGGCATGCTGCTTTCCCTCGGCCTGTTGCTGCCCAGTCTGGAACTGACCGTCCGCCGCATTCACGACCTCGGCAAGCCCTGGTTCTGGCTTTTGATCAGCCTGGTGCCTTTCATCGGCGGCATCGCGCTTCTGATTTGGTTCTGCATGCCGGGAGAAACCAAGGCCAACCAGTGGGGCGAACCGGTAAAATAAGGTTTTCTCCGTTTCTCTGAAAAAAGCCGTTTTCACAACGGCTTTTTTTCGTTTTGTTCAATTTCCGCCTTTTCCTTTTGTCAAACGGCGGAAATGCAGGATCATAAACAGTCCGGCCGTCGCCAGCAAAACCCCCGGCGCTGCGGCATAGCGGTAAGAATAACCGGCAGCAATCGGCAAACCGCCGAGCCAGGCGCCGACGGCATTGCCAAGGTTGAAGGCCACCTGCGCGCCGGAAGCCCCCAGCAGTTCGCCGCCTTCGGCATTGTCAATGATCAGCACCTGCTCGGGACCGGAAACGCCGAACAGACAGCCGGCGGCAACAAACATCAGCACCGCCGAAGCCGCCGGCACCGCCGCGGCAAAAACGATCAGCAAAAGGCTGACCGCCATCACCGCGATAAAAGCCGCCGCCACCGGAACCGCACCGCAACGGTCGGCCAGCTCGCCCGCCAGCAGGTTGCCGACCACCATTCCCGCACCGGCCACGACCATCAAATACGTCATTGACGACGGCGCAAAACCGGAAACGTGAACCAGCAGCGGATTAATATAGCTGTACCAACAAAAGACGCCGCCGTTGCCGAGCATGATCGCTCCCAGCAGAAACCAGGGCGCCGGACGGCCGAGAAAAGCAAACTGGCTTTTCAACCCGTGATCGGGCAGCGGCGGCACCTCCGGCACCATCCGCCATACCATGTAAAAGGTATACAAATCCCATGCCGCCACCAAAGCAAACATCGCCCGCCAGGAAAACGCATGGGCAATTGCGGTGCCGAGCGGAATGCCGAACAAATTGGCAACCGTCATGCCGGCGATCATGATGCTGACCGCCGCCGTCCGGCGCCCCGGCGGCGCAACCTTTTCGGCAATGATGCCGCCGACGCCGAAAAAAGCGCCGTGCGGCAGCCCCGACACGAAACGCATTGCCAGCATCGCCGCATAATCCGGCGACAAAGCGGCCAGCAGGTTGCCGGCCGTCATCAGCGCCGCCAGAACCAGCAGCGTCTTTTTCAGCGGCCGGCCGCGGGCGATAAAAATCAGCAGCAGTGCGCCGGCGCAAACTCCCAGCGCATAGGCGGCGACAAAATGTCCCGCCTGCGGAATGCTGACGTTGAGATCAGCCGCCGCACCGGACAAAACGCTCATCATGCCGAACTCCGACATCCCCAGCCCCAGCGTACCGGCCGCCAGGGCAAGCAAAGCGGACATGTTTTTCATCATTTTTTGCCTCTTGTTGAATTTTCCTTTCATAAAAGAATAGTTCCTCCGTTTTCAGATTCAACGATTCGGCCGTTTTTTACGACAAATTAACCGTTGCCGGCTAGATTTGAACAAAAACATACGGGAAGAACAAACATGCTGGAAGCAATTATCGAAATTGTCCGCGAATGCGGAAAAATCATACTCGACCCGCCGGCCAAAGAAGTCGGCAGCAAAAACCGCAACCCCAAAGACCTGGTTACCTCCTGCGACATTCAAATTCAGGAAATTCTCAGGCAAAAGCTGACCGCGCTGCTGCCGGAAGCCTCTTTCCTCGGAGAAGAAGGAAGCACAGACTACCGCCGGGACGGATATTGTTTTGTCTGCGATCCGATCGACGGCACCGTCAACTTTGTAAAAAATTACCGCTGGAGCTGCGTTTCCGTCGCCCTGCTGAAAGACGGACGCCCCCAAACCGGGGTGGTTTTCAATCCGTTTGCCGACGAACTGTTTACCGCGGAAAAAGGCAAAGGCGCTTTCCTCAACCGACGTCCGATCCGCACTTCCGCCGATTCGCTCGATTTTTCGCTGGCCGCGTTCGGCACCGGCACTTATGATATGAACCTGACTTGGAAACTGGCTGCCGCCTATTGCGAAACGGCGCTCGACATCCGCCGCAGCGGCGCCGGCGCACTTGACCTCTGCAACGTTGCCTGCGGCCGCACCGGAATTTTCTGGGAACTGACGCTGAAACCCTGGGACTTTGCCGCCGGAGCGCTGATCGTCGAAGAAGCCGGCGGCAGTATCAAAAACTATGACGGCAGTCCGCTGACGGATTATTTTGCCGTTCAGAGCGTATTTGCCCTTGCCAATCCGAAAATCCCGATTCTCAAAGTCTGACCGTCCCGTCTTTTACGGATGCGAAAAAAGCCCGGCAAACGCCGGGCCTTAGCACATTGACAGACAACATCAGAGCAGATCGTCCCTCCAGTCCGAAGCGGTCATAAAGCCGGAAGCGGACGGTGCGGACGCGGACACAGGCTCCGCAAGCTCGCCGGCGATCCAGTCGAACACCGGTGCCGAAGCCTCTTCAAAACGGCTGACGCCGAGAACATAAGCCGGTTCGGCATAGCCGCTGCCGGCAATGACGACAACTTCCTCCGCATCGGGCCATTCCTCTATCGCCTCGTTCAACAACTCGATGCGGCTGTTGAAACGCCGGTCGTAACCGCCGACGGTTCCCTGAGGTTCTTCTTTTTCCGTCGTGCCGATGGCAATGTCGATCAGACCGTCCAGTTTCCGCATTCGGATTTCCTCTTCGAGAATCTTCTGCGTTTTGTTGGAAACGACGGCCACGACACACCCGCACGCATTGAGCTTCCGCAAAAACGGCAGGGCGTTTTCGGTCAGCGGCGGCAGCGGCAGACGACGATAGGTCTGGTAAAAAATCTCCCGTGCCCGGCGGCCTTTCTCGTCACCCAGCAGTTCGCAAAAGCTTTGCCAGATTTTTTCCGGTTGTTCGCCCTGCATGCTTACGGTATCGTCCAACGTCCATCTGGCATGCAAATTCGGATCAACTTCCGCCAGCATCGCCAAATAAGCCGGATGAACCTTGTTTTCTACAATGTCGGAGACAAGCGCGTTGTCCCATCCCAAGATAAATAATTTATTTTTCATATCGTTAAAAATTTGAGTTTCCGCAAATCTTGTAGCATATATGCAAATTTTTGTCAAACGGCTTTTCCCGTTTTCTCCCGAACGGGGCTCGCAACCTGGCAGATTTCGGCAAAAAGAAAGGACCGACCCACAATGGACAAAAACAGGTCTTGACTTTCCGTTTAAAACAAATTATGCAAAAGGCGGAAACATATTTATTAAGTCATTTTTAAAATTTTTTACTATTATGAAAAAGAACCTGTACATTTTCAGACACGGACAAACGGATTTCAACCTGCACAATATCTGGCAGGGCTGTCAATGCAACCCGGACCTGAACGAAACCGGCAGAAGACAGGCTTACGAGCTCGGACAAAAACTGTTGCCGCTTAACCTCGAAGTCATCTACGCTTCTCCGCTCAAACGCGCGCTGCAAACGGCGGAAATCGCTGCCGGACAGATGAAGCCGACGCCTAAAATAGAAATTATTCCCAACCTCAGGGAAGGAAATTTCGGTTTGGCGGAAGGTTCCCGGATCGGAAAGCTCATGCGCGACTGCCCCGAACTGACGGAACAGATCGTCAATCCGACAAAAGAAACCTGGGACAAGGCATTTCCCGGTCATGACAGCGAAAGCAAACACCAGATTTTCGACCGTGTGATCGGCGCCCTCGGAGAAATTGTTCTCTATCCCGGGGACAACATCGGCATTTCCGCCCACGGCGGCGTCCTGAGCGCCCTGGCCTGCGGACTGGAACTGTCAGACGTCGACTGTGAAAACTGCGCGGTGCTGCACCTGACGTACGACAGGGTTGCCCGCACCTTTGCCCGTGCCGAGTAACGGCTTCAAACTCCGCCGCTTCTTATCCTTAACCGGAAAGAACCGGTGGAGTTTTTTATGCCCTCAACCCGAAAAACATCTTTCTGTTTATCTTTTTTTATCCCTAAATATCCGTTACTGGCGGCTGAGACCGTTCAGCCAACTGACAATTTTGTTGTCAACTTCCCGTTCATAACCTTCCGGCAGATTGTTGAAGGCGGCCGCGGTATCAACTTCCGCATTTTTTGCTTCTTTAACAAAATCGGCAAAAAAGCTGCCGTAATTGCTGCCCTGAGTGGAAAAAGGAACCACGATTCGCCCGCCGAAATCCGTCTGTTTCAGATAAGAAAACAGCGGCGTTGCCATCGTATACCACCAAACCGGCGCGCCGACAAACACGACGTCGTAAGCTTTCGGATCGGGAAGTTCTCCGGCCAGTTCGGGATATTCCCCGTTTTTCAGCTGTTTTTTCAACGTCAGATAAAACCACGGCGTTTTCTTAAACTTTTCCCTGGTTTTGATTTCATAAATGTCGGCGCCGGTCTTTTCCCTGATCTTTTCGGCAATCTCGCGGGTATGTCCGTCAAGCGAATAATAAACCACCAGCGCTTTGCCGAAATGCCCGGTAAATTCCTTTTCCGGACCGGCATACCGCAACATTTCCTCCTTGTTCCCTGCCGCCACCCTCATCAGATGCCAGACGCTCGCCGCGGCAATGACAACAACGGCGGCAATAACGAAATAAACAACAAACTTTAACATGAAATTTCCTTTCCCGATTTTGTTTTCTCATAATCATATATCTTAATCGTTACTTTTCAATAAACGATCGCCGGCACTGCCCGCATCCGGCGGAAAACGACTTTTTCCGGCTTTCCGCAAAAAACAGTTGACAATAACAATATATAGAATATATATTATATATAATTATTGTCATATATTGAAAGGATTATATAATGAAACTGTCAGCCCTTCTGCCGGGATTTGTTCTGTTCCCCTTTTCCGCGCAAGCCAACCCGGCCTGCGTGGTCTGCACGGTTGCCGTCGGCGCCTCGCTGGAAATCGCCCGCCGGCTGGGCATCAACGACAACGTGGTCGGTCTGTGGGCCGGCGCCATGCTGGCCATTCTCGGCTACTGGACGATCGCCTGGTTTGAAAAGAAAAACTGGCGTTTTGCCGGCCGCGATTTTTGGCTGATCGCCCTGAGCGTCGCCATGATCGGATTCGTTTATCGGGATATGCTGACATATTCGCCGCAGATTTTTCTGTTTCTTTATATTGATCCGTTTTTGCTTTCCGCCGTCGCCGGCGCCCTGATGTTCATAGCTTCAATGCAACTATACGGACGGATGAAAACAAAAAACGGCGGACACGCCCATTTTCCGTTTGAAAAAGTCGTTTTGCCGCTGACGTTCTTAACCGCCGCCAGCGCCGCCATAAACTACTATCCCTATTAAATTCCAAGGAGAAAAAACATGAAAAAAATTCAAAACGTCAAAGAATATGTGGAAAAGATAGATTCGGCCAAGAAGGTAAACCCGAAGGACCT
>ENA-ORTY01000790-ORTY01000790.1-human-gut-metagenome-genome-assembly--contig:-NODE-790-length-39592-cov-7.377596_pt1 | contig 39592 bp, 45 predicted proteins | sample MGYA00241917_ERZ509198 | MGnify/ENA primary metagenome ERZ509198 (study PRJEB26280, sample SAMEA2338857) | human gut metagenome | biome: human gut; feature: human-associated habitat; material: faeces...
GATTGTCGTAAAAATACAATAATTTTCACTTTTGCGTCACCACCGTTAAATTTTTCAGCTTTTAGACTGATTACTGTATTTTTACGATAATTAGTGTAAAAATATGATAATTTTCATATTTTGATGATGAAACGCTTATCCTCTATAAATACAGAACTCTGAAATCCAATAATATGTGTCGCATTATAGATATTATTTGTCGCATTAACTTAAAAACTGAAACTTGGTAAAATACCAAGGCCTGGCTTATAAACTAATGCGATATAATCGTATTTAAACTAATTTCTGAGTCCCGGTTTACAAAAGAAATGAACCCTTTTATAATATGAAATATGACAAATTCAGATATCGCGCTGGTGCGCCTCTACTATGAAACATACGGCCTGAGTGAAGAAGAAATCGCTCGGGACCTTAATATGTCGCCAGTAGTTGTTAAGTCCCTGGTAAGTGAGAAACGGTATGTTCCTGCAGTTCAAAAAGTGGACCAGGATAAGCGTACCATTCTCATGGAAAGGGATATTGACAGGCAGTTGCTATTGGCGCCATTGTACGCGAGAACTGAAGTATGCCTACTGGGTAAGATTTATGACTGCGCGCAGCGGATAGACGTCGAAGAGGATGGAGAACTGGCCACCAAAAAGCTGGCGGATCTGTCTAAGGCGTATTCCACGCTTAAAAGCTCGGCCGCGCAGTGGAAAATGGATGACCTTGCGGGACAGCAAGGAGTGGCTATCCAGATTCTTAATTCGCTGTAGTAGGTCCACCCATGGTAAAGACGATAACCATACCACATAATTTTAAGCCGCGGCCCTACCAGAGGGGCCTGTACAACTGTCTTAATGACGGTTGTAAGAGGGCTATTGTGGTAATGCATCGTCGTGCCGGGAAAGACAAAGTCTGCATTAACATAATGGCCCGTGAGGCGTTTAAACGCCGTGGCTCATATTTCTATATCCTCCCATACTTTACGCAGGCGCGAAGAATTGTGTGGGAGGGCCTGGATAAGGACGGATTTCGTAATATTGACCACTTTCCAAGAGAGCTGATAGCCCGTCGTGATAATCAGCAGATGACACTGGAGCTGGTCAACGGGTCTTTTGTCCGATTTCTTGGTTCAGATAATATTGACTCTATCGTGGGTACTAACCCTGTTGGAGTTATTTTTTCAGAATTTTCTCTTCACAAAGTGGAAGCGTGGAACTACTTGCGCCCCATTTTGATAGAGAATGATGGATGGGCGCTATTTAATGGCACGCCTCGCGGAAAGAACCACATGTACCGCCTGTGGCAAGCCGCGCAGCAGGACCCTAAATGGTATACCGATATGGAAACCATAGAGGATACAGGGGTTATGACCGCGGAACAGGTCGAGGATGAAATCCGCAATGGTATGCCACGCGCCCTGGCAAGACAGGAGTTCTATTGTTCATTTGACGCGGCCATGACCGGTGCCTATTATGGCGAAGCAATGGAATGGGCCGACGCGGATGGACGTATAGGACAAGTGTCTTGGGACCCGAACCAACCAGTTCATACGGCCTGGGACCTGGGAGTGGATGATACGTTGGTGGTTATCTGCTTTCAACAACTGGGCAATGCCATTCATGTAATCGATTTGGTGCATGACAATGGCAAAGGACTGGAGTTTTACGTTAAGCAGCTCCGGGAGAGGCCGTATGCCTACGGCTATCATATCCTCCCACATGATGTGCGCGTGCGTGAACTTGGTTCGGGCTTGTCTCGGCTCCAGACACTGTATTCACTTGGTCTGCAGAACATTGTGATAGCAAATCGCATCGCAATTGAAGAGGGCATTCATACGGCTCGTTCACTCTTGGCGAGATGCCACTTTAATCAGGCCAGGTGCGAGCGCCTTATTGAAGCATTGAAACAGTATCGTGCTTCATGGGACGCCCAAAAAGAGGTATATGGTGCACCAATCCACGACTGGGCAAGCGACTTTGCGGATGCATTTCGCATGCTTGCGGTGGCCCTTCGGGATAATCAGATAAGCAGTGCGGAGTCGAGACCTTTGCAAGCACTTGGGTCTAATTATGACCCAGTTAAAATCAATGACCGGGAGTACCGGCGTCGCGTGTACGGGGATAACGCGGAGCTCTCACAACCACTTCCGGTTGTTGAGTACAGTTCCTCGGCCTGGGGTGCGGTATGAGTGCCACATCAGGGGGTATCTTAACCTACTCCAGGCCGAAGAACGCTCACAATGAAGCGGAACGTCAACAGGTCAACATGGAAAAGACTATTGACGATTTTGATAACTCAATCGAAAACCAGGTCAGAAAGGCCCAGCGAGTAGGAACAACATTAATCGGGTATGACCGAAATGCTCCAACTCCAAAACGGCCTCCGACTACGAGGGCATAGCCATGGGTGGTGGCGGTGGATTCCTTGGTCTTGGTGGCAGCAAAAAGCCAGATACCAGTGCCTATGAACGGCAGCTGGCAGAACAGCGCGCTGCGACAGAAAAAGCGGAAAAAGAAGCGGCAGAACTGAAGGCCAGCCAGAATGCCGCGGAAGAACGGCGTAAAGCCGGCCGTGGCTCCCTTTTGGCCACCGGCACCCAGGGCGACGAAACAACTACGGCCGTAAAGCGTAAAACCCTCCTGGGTGGTTAATATGAGCCGTAATCATGTGTGGAATACCAACACTCGTTTTATCGACTCTTCTGGCGTAAGGAGAGAGATGTCTTCGAGTGATTACAATGCTCAAAAAGCCACTCTTGGAGAGCATTCAGTAGTCGGTGTGTATAACACAGACACTGGTATAACCAAGTGGGAAAATATGGGGTCTGTATTGTGGTCACTTGCCAAAGACCCTACGGCCAAAGCTGAATCCCAGACTACCTCTTCTTCCCTTGATCAGCGTCGCAAAGATCAATATCAGCAGTTGCGGCCCACTGGTGAAGGCGATATGACCAAGCAGACCGTAAAGCGTAAAACGCTTTTGGGTGAGTAATATGGAAGTTCCTGCGCGCGTACGAGTATGGCGAAGCAAATTCGCTCAGATGGAGGCGGACAGAAGCGTATTCAATTCCCATTGGGATGAGATTGCGCGAGTGGTTGCGCCTGACTCCGCGCGCTTTACTTCTGATTACAATACTGAAGGAGAAAAGCGTAGAGGCGAGTTGTATGACTCAATAGGTCAGGCGTGTAATGAACGCCTGGCTGCGGGGTTCTATAGCTTGCTTACAAGCCCGACACAGAAGTGGTTTGAGCTCAATACAAACAATCCTGAAGTAGATAACGACTATGATGTGCAGTTGTGGCTCCATGAGGTGAGCTCTCGCATGTTTATCGAAATGGGAAGACCACAGTGCGGGTTTATCACGGCTATTCAAGAAGTTTATCACTCTCTTGGTGCTTTTGGTAATGGTATTATATTCGTGACAGAAAGCCCGAATCTGTCTTTGCTTCAGTTCAATTCTTTGCCATTGCAAGAGTGCTATTTTGGAGAGTCTTCTGGTAACAAGGTAGACACTTTGTTCCGGAAGTATAAGCGTACAGCGGCTCAACTTGTCCATACGTTTGGGCTTGAGCGGTTGTCTGAGCGGACACAAAAGCTGTATGAATCAAATAACATTTCTGAAAAGATCGATATTCTGCATGTCATTGAGCCAGTGCAGGCGATAAATGGCAAGCCGTTTAGAACGGCATATATTGAATTGCAGAATAATCACATTATCTCTGAAGGCTCATATGATGAGTGCCCCTTTGCTATAGGGCGCTTTTATAAAACATCGTATGAGACCTATGGGAGAGGCCCGGGATCTACCGCCCTGGCGGACCTTAATGTTTTGCAGCAGATAGACAAAACAGTGCTGCAGGGCGCCCAAAAAATGGTAGACCCGCCGCTCATGGTTCCAGATCAGGGGTTTATTGGGGCTATTCGAGTGGCTCCTGGTGCTATTTCATATTTTCGTCAAGGTCTCAGTGCCGAAGACAGAATTGTGCCTTTGCAGACAGGCGGAGTACCGCAACTGGGTGAAGATCTTGCCCAGGGGCGTCGTAATCGTATTCGAGAAATGTTTTACGTAGATCAACTCCAGATGTCTGAAGGGCCTCAAATGACGGCCACCGAGGTCCTCCAGCGGGCGGAGGACCGGATGCGGCTACTGGGTCCAGTGGTTGGGCGTGCACAGGCCGAATTACTGGGCCCCCTCCTGGAGCGGGTGTTCGGGCTTATGTTACGTGCTGGACGTTTGCCCGAACCCCCTCAAATTTTGTTACAGCCAGATGTGAAGCTCCGTATTACATATCAATCGCTTATGTTCAAGGCGCAAGAGCAGACGGAAGCAAATGGCTTATTGCGTGTAGCTCAGCTTATTTCACCCTTTATGGCCGCAGACCCAACAGTTATGGACGTATTTAATACTGAAGTAATTGCTCGGCGACTCGGTCAAGTGTACTCTCTCAATCCTCAGTTCTTCCGTTCGCAAAGAGAAGTATCTGAGATACGGCAGCAAAGGCAAGAGCAGCAGGCAATGCAAGCGCAGCTGGAAATGGCTGCTCAGGGCGGAGCGGCGCTTAAAGATACCGCTCAGGGCATGGCTACTTTGGGGCAGATGCAATGAGAGATTTAAAAGACCTCATGGACTGCTATGGGCATGTCTTCAGCACTCCTGAAGGTGAAATTGTCCTGCAGGATATTTTGGATCATGCTTATATAAGCAGGTCTACTGTTGAAGAGGCCTCTGACTCACAGTCATTGGTGATGTTCAGAGAAGGTGCAAGAAACCTGGCTCTGTATATTTTGATCAGAGCCAATAAAAAGCTTGGAGTGGCAGATGGACAACCCTACTGATGGGGCCCAGTTGAATGAACAGCAGGGCCAGGAAGCTCAAAGTCAAAAGTTTGAAGGTCCTGAATGGCTTGCAAGCATGCCGGATGACCTCAAGGCATCCAAAACGCTTAGCAAGTTCAAAGACGTGGAAAACTTGGCCCGTGGGTATGAAAATGCCCAAAAACTTATCGGCCGTGATCGGATTACCATCCCCAAGACCGATGAAGAATTTCAAGAAGCGTATGCCAAGCTTGGGTGTCCGGATGACCCCAAGAAGTATACCTTCAAGTACGACGACTCAAAGTTGTCTGATGTCCATAAAGGCGCTCTCGCCAAAGACGTGGAAATGTTCCGCGGATGGGCAAAGGCGGCGGGCCTGAATAATGCTCAGGCCAATGTGGTTATTAACAAGTACGCAGAACAGGCCGGTATTTATGCAGCGGAAGACCTTGCAAAATGCACGGCTGAAACTCAGGCATGTGAAAGTGCTCTCCGCTCTGAATGGGGCGAAGCGTATGATCTTAAAATCACCATTGCCAATCGTGTTTTGTCTCGCTATGGCGATCAGAATATGATTCAGGCAATTGTTGATTCCGGCCTTGGGCGCAACCCAGGTTTTGTTCGTATGATCTCCAAACTTGGAGAAATGACTCAAGAAGACGTTGGTCTTGATAAGACCGGCGGGTCGCAAGTTATGACTCCGGAGGCTATCCGAGAGCAGATTGCAGAAGTTCAGAGTCATCCGGCCTACCTGGACGCCTCACATCCGGAGCATAAAATGGTTGTGGACCGCGCTCAGAAACTGTTTGAGCGCCTTGTGGCCCGGTAACGGATAACCCACATTTTTCTCAAAAACATCGAGGTTATCATGTCCTTCGAAATTACCGAAGCCATGGTGCAGCAGTACAGCAGCAATATCACGCTGCTGCTTCAGCAGAAACAGAGCAGGCTGCGCCGTGCAGTTCGCGTGGAATCCATCCACGCGGAGTTCCAGTACTATGACCAGATCGGTCCTGTTGAAGCCCAGCCCAAAGGCGGGCGTCACAGTGACACTCCTCTCATGAACACCCCTCATATGCGTCGGCGCGTGTCCTCTTCGCCCTATAACTGGGCCGACCTGGTGGACAATACCGATAAGCTGCGCATGCTTGCAGACCCGACGGGTCCGTACACCATGAATGCCGTGATGGCCTTCAACCGTGCGGTTGATCAGATCATCATTGACGCGTTCTTTGATGACGCGTGGACCGGCAAAGAAGGCAAGACTCGCGTGGCATTTCCCACCAGTCAGGTTATTCCCGCGGGTGGTACCGGTCTCACCATCGACAAGCTGATCGCTACGAAAAAGCGCTTCTGGCAGAATGAAGCGCTCGGCGAAATGGATGAAGTGCCCTTGTATATGGCGGTGACCAGCAACCAGCTGGAAAATCTGCTGAAGACAACCCAGGTCACCAATGCGGATTACAATACCGTCAAGGCCCTGGTTCGCGGAGACGTGAATTCCTTTATGGGCTTTGAGTTCATTCGAACGGAGCGCCTGGCCTGGAACAACAATATCCGCGACTGCGTAGCCTGGGTGAAAGACGGTATGCTTCTTGCGGTGGCAGAAGACATTACCGTCAAGGGTGGCCCTCGGCCTGACAAAAACTACTCCCAGCAGATCTATGTCGAAATGGACATGGGAGCGACGCGCATGGATGAGAAGAAGGTTGTCAAAGTCCAGTGCGCGGAAAACGTTTAAGGAGGGTGACATGCAGTACTCCACTCTTGCGGCCCTTCAGGTCGCCAACAAAGCTTATCGTCCGGAGACCACAGAACTCCATGGCCGTGTTCGGGTTGCGGTAATTGACACCGTGCTCGAAAAAGCCGACAAAGAAATTCTGCTCGCCAAATTTCCGGCGGGCCGTATTCGTATTCTGTCTCTGTCCACCGTGGGCTCCTCGGCCGGAGGGGCTACTACGTTGAAAGTGGGCCACAATGGCTACAAGGACGAAGTGTACAATGAAGTGGCCAAGGACGATGACGCGTTTCTGGCGGCCACGGAATTGACAGAAGTCCAGAAAGGTGCTTGCTTTATCGCGCCCGGCCTGTCCGGTATGCTCATTACCTCTGTGGATGGCTTTGACGTCATCGCCACGGCCTCGGCCAACCTTGCCGCGGGCGATGGTTTGACCGGAGCCATCTATTATGTGGTAGACTAAGAGGTGCACCATGGCAACAGTGACTGATATATGCAACCAAGCGTTGATTCTTATAGGACAAGAGCCTATTCTTGTGGCAGACGATTCCTCTAAGCAGTCGCGCTTGTGTAAGCGGCTTTATGAGCCCACTCTTGAAGTCCTGTTGCGTGAGTACCCTTGGACGTTTGCCATTAAAAGGGTTATCCTTTCCCCGGAGTACGAAACTCCGGGGTTTGGATACTCTCATAAGTTTGTGCTGCCCATAGACTGTATGCGTATTGTTTCTACTGGGCTTGATGATACCCAATTTGTAGTTGAAGGCGGATGTATACTGTGTGACGAGGAGGTCATTTATTTACGATATGTCGGAAAGCCTGTAAGCACTACTGCATATGATAGTCAGTTTGTGGAGGTGTTGGCATACCGCCTTGCTAAGGTAATGTGTCAATCAATAACGGCTGATAAAGAAATGCTCAGTATGCTTAACAGCTTGGAGAATAAAGCTCTTGTTCGGGCTATGAATACACAGGCAATTGAAACGGCTCCTCAGCAAGTGCAAGAGGGCCCATGGCTTAAAGTAAGGTATTAAAATGCCTAGATTAACACCAGTACAAACGTCATTTACAGCTGGGGAAATAAGTCCTCGTCTGCAGGCGCGTTTTGATTTGGATGCGTATTATAATGGCGCAGCCAAACTGGTGAATTTTGTCTGTTTACCTCATGGCCCGATTATTAAGCGTCAGGGTACTACTTTTATTGCAGAAGCAGGTAGTAAAGACCCACGTTTAATACCATTCAAATTCAGTGTAACCCAGTCAATGGTGCTGGAGTTTGGTGAGCATTATATCCGTTTTTATTTCAAGGGCGGACAGCTTACTAATCCAGATGGTACTCCATATCAGATTACTTCACCGTATTCTGAGGCTCAGGCAAAAGAGATTGACTTTGCACAGAGTGGAGATACAATATTTATTGTTCATCCTCGTATTGCACCGCAAAAGCTTGTTCGATATGGAAATACCAATTGGACTATAACACCAGAAACTTTTGTTGCACAACCTGAAAACTGGACAGACAATAACTGGCCTTCACATGTTGTTTTTCATGAACAGCGTTTATACTATGCGAATACCACAAATCGCCCACAGACGATTTGGGCCACTCGTATTGGGCTGTTTAATGATTTTACGATGAAAAGTGACAGTGATGATGTCCTTGATGATCATGCCATTGAGTATACCATTTCATCAGATGAGGTTAATGGTATACAATGGATGAAGGCTGTCAATACTCTGGCTTGTGGAACTTCTGGAGCTGAGTACAGTATTCATGCAAATTATAGAACTGACAGCATAACTCCAAAAAATATACGAGTATCTCGCCAAACATCTTATGGGTCTCTTCCTGTGCGAGTGCAACAAATAGGCAGTGGTCTTGCATTTGTACAGCGTGGCGGAACTCGTGTAAGAATATTTGAATACGGGTATGTAGAAGACCAGTATACGTCTGTAGACGTGACGATGATGAGTGAGCACATTCTGTCTAGCGGAGTTAAAGAAATGGACCTGCAGACAGTACAAGACCCATATATTTGGTGTGTGCTTAATGACGGCTCTCTTGTAGGGCTGTCATATGAAAAGTCACAAAAAGTTCAGGCGTGGCACAGGCATATATTTCCCAATGGCCGAGCTTCATCTATATGTATTATTCCTGGCGATGTTTCTGATGAAGTTTGGCTAGTTATGAAGAGAACTATTAAAGGGGTTGAAAAAACTTATATTGAAAGTTTTCTTGATGCTTTTTCTGAGATATCCCGCCCGCAAGATGGGTATTTCATGGATAGCCATTTATATTATGAGGGAGACTTGGCTATAGACCAGATTGGTGGCCTTGATCACCTTGAAGGTCAAGAAGTGGCAGTGTTAGTAGACGGATGGGTACACCCAAAAAGAACGGTGACTCGTGGTTCTATAACGCTGCAGACTTTTGGAAACAAAATTGTTGTTGGTATACCCTTTGAAGCACAATTCGAAAGTTGTCAAATTCAGTCCTCTGACTCTGTTATTATGGGCCATCGTAAAAGGGTATATAGTGCAGAGATTTCTATGCTCCAATCTCTCGGTATGAAGGTAGGAGTAAAGGGGTATCCTGAACAAGAAGTGTTCATGGGCCCGACAAAAGTAATGAACAAAGCCCAGGACCTTTATACTGGTACTATATCGGTTAAAGTTCCAGCAAGCAGTGAGGATGACACCCAGGTATATGTGCATCATGATATGCCGTTACCTTGTGAAGTTCGAGCTATAAAGTACGACATAGAGGTGAACCAATGATAACTGTTCTTCAAGAACAGCCAGAGGTGTGTGTCGGTACACTCACTTATTTGTTCTACAGGCACGGTAAAGAGGTTATTGGAGAGGACTATAACCTGAACTTAATGCTTTTTACCGACGCTATACGAAATAGAGCATTACGTTTTTTCGTTGCTCGTGATGAAAAAGGTGAAGCTGTGGGGTACAGCTGCTATGCTCTATATACCGGCCCGATGAGAGCTCATGAACTCACTGCAGATTGTCATGCGATATACGTACTTCCAGAGTATAGGGGGCGTGTGTCGATAAAGCTGATTAAGACTGCGGAGCTGTGTTTGAAAAAAGAAGGGGTTAAGCGCGTATATATGCATGCCCCTATTGAGCATCCTGAAATAGCGGATATGCTGTGTAAGGAAAAAATGGGCTTTTATAAGTCTGAGTACCTAATGGAAAAGGTGATATAATGGCTAGCGCAGCAACCCTTGGAATGATCGCTCTTGGAGCTTCCACTGCAGTTAGCGTAATTGGAAGTCTTTCTCAGGCGAGCGCTCAGCAAGCTCAGTACGAATATCAGGCGGACATGGCCCGTAAACAGGGTGAGCTGGCGGAATTGAATGCCCGTAATGAAGCAGCAGCCCTGGAAATGGATGCGCAGCGTCTTAGGTCTAAGCAAGTTGCCCAGGGTGCAGCCGCGGGCGTAGATGTTACCAGTGGCTCTATTTTGGATGTAATTGCTGAGTCTGCAAAAAATGCAGAAACTGAGCGTCAAAATGTTCTTAGAGCGGGCCGTTTGAATAGAGAGGCATATAATGTTGAAGCAGCGGGCTATTCAAATGCTGCTAAAAGTGCGAAGCGTTCTGGATGGATTAGCGCTGGCACTTCTCTCTTGAGTGGGATTGCTGGTGGTATAGGAATAGCAGATAAAGCTGGCTGGTTTGATTCGGCGACCAAAACTGCAACGTCCAGTGGTAAGTCATTAGCGGCTATTGGCAACCTGGAAAAATACGGAGCAAGATAATGGCGGACACTCTGTCGTCATACTATGGTGGCAATGCCCGCCTCAATATGCGTGCACCTGGAAGTGGTGGCATGAGTGCTCAGACGTCTTCCACTGTCAATTATCTTCGAGAACTTGACGGTTTTGCTAAGGCCGGTGGCGCACTAGCTAACGCATATGTTAATGCGATTGTTGAACGTGACATGCGAGATGCAGATACCCAGGTATCTAAGCTATTCCGTGAACGTCGTGTTCATATTCTGCAGACGGTTAAAGGCAAAGATGTAGACGGGCTACTTGATAAAGAGAATGCCTGGCAGCAAGAACAGTATCAAACTTTTCTTGAAAATTCCGGCCTTGAACAATTAGCGGTTCGGGAGATATGGAATAAGTATTCCAGGCAATATCTGGACAAGACAGGCTCATATATGGTTGAGCAGCAAGCCTTGTATGATAAGCAGTCTCGATTGGCAGCATCTGATGAACTGAATGACCGCATGGTTATGACAGATATTGGAGACGTAAATGCCCTTATTGAGGCTTTTAATCGTAATGGGCAGCTGTTCGCTAATGATCCAATGCAGGCAGAGAAGCAAAATGACAAAGCTATAATGACTGCAGTAGGGGCATGGGCAAGACAGAATCCATATGCCACTATTCAATGGTTTAATGCGAATAAAGAAGCTCTGAAAGAACAATTCGGAGCTAAATATATAAATGTTTCTGACGCTATAGAACGAGCAGAACGAAAGATTCAAGCAGAGGTAGCTCATGCAGAAACTCTTGCGTCTCGTGCGGATCGTTTACGCGCAAAAGAAGATAAAGCCTACTCGGACAGCGTATATAGTGACTTTCTTACTTTGCTTGCTCGTGATGAAGCTGATGCATCAGCTCTTTACGCCTTAACGGATGATCCTCGTGTTAGCCCGTCAACGAAACTTACGGCATATAATGCGTTCCGCGGCATGGAAAGAGCTGAGAAGACTGCATCTGATGAGAAAGTTAAAGCTCAACAGGAGTCAGTGGAAAATGAGCTTGGAGCGCGAGTGGTGGCGGAAGGTTGGGATAATACTGTTGCTGATATTAATCGCCATATTGCAGATGGTGATTTGCCTTACGCAGCTTTAGGACGCCTGGCAAATCTCCGAGAAGAAATGGCAAAAATACCGGTAGAGGCTAAACCCTTCATAACAAATGCTGAAACCTATGTGTCTGAAAAATATGTAGGTAAGCAAGATATGTTTAGCATGCCGGACCCTGCAAAGGTTGAACAGAAAAACAGAATGATAAGTGCAATTCGTCGTAGGGCTTATGAAAGCCCGAGTACAGTTGCTGTTGACTTTGACATAAATAATCCAGATAGTTGGATCAGTAAGCTTGTAAAAGCCAATCCCACTATTAAACCTGATTTTTCACGCGGTGGTAATCCATTTGAAGGTAGTCCTACAGCAGTGACAATTATTCGTCCTGGATTTGAACAAATTGATTCTTCAACTCCTACGGGCAACCAAGTTCTTGATAGGCTACGGGCCCGGGGTATAAAGCCAAGGAGCTAACGTGCTTTATAATAAGGATGTTCAAGAAGCTCTTGCTGCCGGGTATTCATTAGATGATATCCGTCAGACGGCTATTGAAGAATATAATGAAGTCATTGCTTTAGGCTATGATGTTAAAGAGGCTCGAGCAGTTCTCAAGGACACTTATGGCCTTTCAGTTGGTACTACCAAAGAAGATTTGAATGATGCGCAATTTATTGCCGCATTAACTTTTTCTCCTAATGAAGAGATTAGCTCAGATTCAGTAACTTCGTTTAATGCGACAAAAACTGAGACTCAAAACAAAGGCCCTAAGCCAGTGCGCTCAATAGGAGAAGCCTTTAGCGCCGGCTGGCAGAACTCGGTAGCAGGTCTAGCTGCGCGGGGAGAAGCCCCAACACTTGGAATTGATAATGACTCATCTTTTCTTCAGAAAACTGCGGCTGGCGTTGCGCAAGGCATTGGAGATATTCCTTCTCTTGTTGCTGGGGGCTTACTCGGTGCTGGTGTTGGTGGTGCTGTCACTGCACCTACGGGACCTGGGGCTGCTGTAGGCGCTATTGTTGGCGGAGGAGCAGGCGCTGGATTCACAACGGAGTATCTGCGTAAAGCTCTTATAGACTCGTATACTAAAGGCCAGTGTGCGAACTGGTCAGAGTATATCTCTCGAGTTAAAGACGCAATGATTGCCGGAGGTAAAGGGGCAATAGTTGGGACTATTGCTGGTAGCTCGGGTCACGTTGTAGCCCCACTAGCACGGCAGGTGGCAGGGAGAGTTGTAGTCCCTGGCCTTGTGAAGCCAGTAGCGACTGCTGCAACTGTAGCAGCTGAAGCTACAGCCCTGGAAACTACTCTGGCATCTATGGAAGGCCGGGCGCCCACTCTTGAAGGTATTGCCCTAGCGGGTATTAACCTTGGATCTTTTAAAGTAGCAGGCTCATATGGTCAGAATGCGAAAACCAAAATGGTTAATCGTATGAATGACCTTTATGTTAAAAAATTTGCTGATGAGTTTATTGCTACTGGGCGCACTCCTGAGGCTGTTCGTCAGGCAACTCTTGTTGACCCTGGGGTCAAAGAGCGTGTAGCCGCAGTTAACCAGCGTATTACAGTGGCTGAAGACCTGAAGTACTATCGTGCCCATACTGTTCTTTCTGAAGCAGATCTTAAAGCTCGGGGCCTTGATACACCTGAGGCTCGGGCAAAGAAAATGACAGATGCGGAACTTGAAGGCCAGCCAACTCCAACAGTGCAAGAGTACGGTAGCCAATGGTTATACGCGTCAAAGCGTGCAGCAGAGACTGCCGCAGTTAAGCGGTTCGCTGGAGAAACAATTGGAACTCCTAGAGCCTTGACTGAAGAAGTCTGGGTTCCTAAAAATAGAGTATTTATCTCTCTCCGTGGCAACTCTGATGCTGTACAAGCTAAAGTAGCCCGTGAATATATGAAGACTGAAGCAGGACGAGCAGAACTTGAAGCTCGTGATCCTCAGTTTTTCCAAGATAACCCAGAGTGGTGGCAGAAGTTTGAAACTACTGCAGACGAGCGTATAGTTCCTACGGCTCGAGAACTGTTTGAAAACCCCTCACAAGAATTTGTGGACTTTTTGCAGAATCACAAGTGGTCAGGAGATTTAGCTCGCAAAATGTCGAGCAATCCAAGCCTATTTAAAAACTTTGTTGACGGTTCACAAATTCAATGGGCAGGTATTCTTAAGCAGGATACTGCTGGAACAAGATATTTTCTGTTTGACAGTGAAAATATAAAACCTTCGGCTAAAAAAGTTACAGGTGAAACGCCTTATGATAAGGCTATGCGTGAATTTGAAGGTCGCGTATCTATAGGAGAAAAACTTCCTCGTAAATGGGGAGAAATTGTAGATAATATTGTTTATCACACGGTAGATGCCATCTCGGCTCTTAATAAGGGCGCAGAGCGTGGAAAATATACCCAGGCATATATTGATGCTACTGTTTCAAGTGGTGCCACTGGTAGAGCTGAATATATGGCCTATCATAATATGATAAACTATGCCGGTGAAACAGTCGGCCCTGGTCTTAAGACAATTTTAAGTGAAGTCACAGCAAAAGGCGGAAATATGAAAGAATTTTCCGTATATCTTGCTGCTAAAAACTTCCGTGAATTTAATGAAAGGGGCATGAATACTGCTATTGACCCTGATGTTACAATGAGTATCTTGAAGGGCCCAAGAGCGGATATATACGAGCCTATCGCCCAAAAGATGGCTCAGTTTAATAAACAACTCATGGATTACCAGCTTGAAGCCGGTCTTATAAGTAAATCGCGATACGACCAGTTGCGGAGAGATTTTCGCGATAGTGTACCGCTTGATAAACTTATTGAAGCTTTTGAGCCGGAAATGCAGTCAGATGCACTGCAGTTACTCGACGTTCCGACTAAGGGTAAAGGTCGTGAAGCTCTTAAACAAGGAGAAGTGGAAAAGGCTTTTACCCCTGAAGATCGGCTGTATTTGGATCCAATTGAATCGCAAATCCGTGCAGCTTTTTTAACCACTCGTCTTGCTGCTCGTAATGAGGCTCTTAAGACCTCCGCACAACTGTATGGTGTACCGGTCGACCGCATGGATACAAGTCGTATGACTGCCATATCCTATATGGTTAATGGTAAAGTCCATAGGAGCGCTGTGCCGCATGAAATAAGTAAAGCTGCTCGGGCTCTTGACGGCGGTTCATATAGAATGTTTAATGCGGCACTTCGTGGCGCCTCTGTTGTGTCTCAAATATTTAAAGTAGGTACAACTTCAACGCCGTCATTTGCGATAAAGAACACATTTCGCGACCAGTTAGTTAACTGGCTACAAGTGCCAAGAAATGTTGACTTTGTACCCTTCGCTGACGCTTTCCGTGGTCTTGGAGAAATCATAAAGACCAAAGCCACAGGTAAAGATTCTGCTTTTACAGAGTGGATGAAAGATGGGGGTTCTCAGTCAGCCCTGGTAGCGGCCAATCGTGATTATTCTCAAAGGGTTATTCAAGATATTCAGAAAACTCCTGTTATTAACCTGGTAAAAGAGCCGACCAAACATTTTAGAGAAATCGTATCTCTCTTGAGTCCTGTTTCTGTAGTTCGTCATGGGTACCGAGGACTTGAGGCTATCTCGTCTTATACAGACGTAATGACTCGTGTTGGTACTTATATGAAGGCGAAAGAAGCGGGGTATTCCGGAAAAGAAGCCGCTTTTATCTCGCGCATGGGAACTGTAGATTTTGCACGGTCTGGCGCGACTATTAAGTCAGTCAATCAGATTGTAGCTTTTTTGAATGCTCGTATTCAAGGGCAAGCGCGCTTGATTGAAGCAGTTAAAGCGGACCCTGTAAATGTTTTTTCACGTATCCTTCGTGGAGTAGTTATTCCTTCAGCTATGCTCGCCCTGGTCAAAAACGATATCATTCAGAGCAATCAGAATCCTGATGACCCGTTGTTTGACATGGCTGAAACTCTTAAACAGATTCCGACCTGGGACTCTACAACAAACTGGCATATACCTGTGCCGGCCCTTAATACTGTATTAAGGATTGCTAAGCCTCAAGAGCTCGCAATAACTGCAGCATTACCGGCAGAGTCATTTGTCAATTATATGTTTAAAAAAGGTGGTCTAGACGAAGTTGACTATTGGAAACAGTTGACAGATGACGGTTTTCTTGGTGGTTTCTTTGACCTCATGGTGCCAAACGTAATCCCGACGTCCCTGGTAGGCCCTACGGAAATCATTTCAAACTATTCATTTTTTACGGGTAATAACCTTATACCCGCACATCTTGAAAGCTCAGTACCTGCACTGCAATACCGCCCAGGGACTACAACAACTGCACAGTTTATCTCTGAACAGTTAATGAAAATTGACCCTACAATAGGGTCTAGTGCCCTAGCGCGATTTGCATCCCCTGTAGGTATAGATCATCTTGTTAAATCCTGGACTGGCTCAATGGGCCAAGGATTAATGCAAATTTTGGATATGGCTATAGACGCTTCCGGTGGTTATGACGCACCCGTTAAGCCTGCTAAGCGTTTAGAAGATTTACCTTTCTTTAGCACCTTTATGGTTAAGTATCCAAGCCTTGGGGCAAAGGATATAATGGAGTTTAACAAAGAGGCAAAAGAACTTCAACAGCGATATAATGCTATCAGAACTGGCATGAAGTCTATGAGCCCAAGAGATCAGCGTATTGCTCAAACCTTATTCACAAGTACTGCATTTGCAAATTTGCAGCCTATGACTCAAGCCATGGGACAAATGAGTCGAGCTGCGCAAATGATTCAGATGGCAAACACAGACCCTGAATCTAAGCGTGAGCAGATAGAAAACATTTATATCCAAATGGCACGAGTCAGCAGTCAAGGTCGTAAGCTTATAAAGCAGATAAAAAGGGAGATGGACAATGCTCGTCGAAACATCGACATACAAGAATGACTATATAGCAAACGGTTCTACAACGACGTTTGCTATTAAGTTTCCATTCTTGGATAGCACTCATGTTGAAGTTTATACCAGGTTCGCAGATAAAGAAACTCGTCTTGAACCAACTCAGTATACCATATCAGGCGCCGGAAATGAGGCCGGTGGGTCTGTTACATTAAACAGTGCGCCAACCAATGGAACACGTGTAACAATTCTTCGCAACGTACCACTCACCCAGTTGTATGCGTATGAAGAGCTGGATAATTTTCCTGCTAAGTCGCATGAAGACGCACTGGCCAAGCTGACTATGATCACTCAACAGTTGCAAGAGCAACTGGAACGGTCTGTAGTCCTTACGCCTACAGACCCCCGTGATCCTATTGAATTGATGAAGCAAATTCTTGCCACGGGTGAGTATGCAGAAGCTCAAGCCGACTTAGCTTGCCAGTGCGCTGATGAGGCGTGTGCTCAAGCGGACAGAGCGGAAAAAGAAGCAGATCGCGCAAGAGATGAGGCGGACCGTGCGAGAGACGAGGCAGATAGGTCACGGGATGAAGCGGACCGAGCTACTCAAATAGCCAAGCTTTCTTTTGCTACCTCAAACTATGAAGCAGCCTGGGAACTCAAAACAAATTTGCCAGTCGATTCGATTATCGATTTGCCGTTTCCATATTTTACTGGCCGCAATATGCTACAGATGTCCTATGACGGCCTTAAGATGGTTCGAGGGCAACAGTATATTGAGGTGCCAGGCACTGGAGCTGACCCTGAGGCATCCACACAGGTTCAGATAAAAATGCCACTTGAAAAAGGCATGATTGTCCATTTTTGGGCAATAGCGTCTAACCAGGCGCGAGGTGCCGAAGAGGCTGCAGAACGAGCTGAAGCTGCTCGTGATGAAGCTATTGAAAATGCAAATCGTGCGTATGAAGAGGCAGAGCGTACTATTGAAGAGGGCCTTAAGGCTATTGAAAATATACGTGATGCTTTGCGTAGGGCTCAAGAGGCTCTTATCAGCCAAAAAAATGAGAACCTCGCGGAACAAAACGCAAATAAAGATAAATCTCTTATTGAGATTGACAATGCGCGGTTAGACGCCCTGGATGATATTGAAAAAGAGCTTGTCGACGCCCTGGCTAAGCAAAAGGATGAAACCGCTCGCGCATGGAGAGAAGCAGAACGCTCTTGTGAATGTGCTACAAATTCATGCGAATGCGCCGATGCAGCATTTGATCATTTGAAGCATACTCAAGATGCAGCTTCTGATGCCCAGGACGCTGCAGATAGGGCGGATGATGCGGCAATAGATGCAGGTAGATATAGGCAGGATATTCTCGATTTGCTTAAGGGCCTGCAAGTGGATACTTGTACCAGGTCGCTTATATCTATTACGTCTTTCGGGTCCATTGGGTCTGCACCAAATGGGTTTATTGTTATAAATCCGTTTACTGGTATCGGTGGAGATGGTACAGGCGTATTTTTCTCAAGAGGTATTACTCCCATTCTTGGAGAAGACGAAATACCAATACTGGATGGCTTTTACGTCTTTACGCCGAAGTTCCCCGAGTGTTCAAATACTCCACCTATTGACCCGGATGACCCAGATAAGCCGGTGGACCCTGATAAGCCCATAACACCCCCATACGATAGCCTTGAAAACTGGACGCTCCCTTGTGGAGCGCGTAAAGCAATTGCATAACTTCTTAAAGGAGAAGAGTCATGGCTGTATCCTATACGGATATCAAAACTCCGCTTTTTCAGCGGATTGGTGAAAACGTATATCGGCTGCTTCTTGAAACCTCTACCGACCAGGTCAAACTGGCTGATACCTCAAACCTGCAGCAGGAGCTTGATAAGCTGTGGGCAGCCCTGGATGAAAACACCAGTACCCACATTGCCGCGGATATCGCAGCCCGTGATGCTCTGAAAGACACTGAAGAGCTTAAGGCCGGCGATAAGTGCTGGGTTATTGACGCGAGTGCGGATGACACAGTTACCAAGGGCGCAGCCCTGTATATCGTGGAATCCATATCAGGCGATCCAGCCACGCCCATATGGAAAAAGATTTCTGAAGCAGAAAGCCTTGATACCATTATCAAATGGGCCGACATTCAGAACAAACCGACGTCCGCGGTGGCGGATATTGACGATGCCGTGACCAAGAGGCACGAGCATACCAATAAAGCCGTTATTGATGAACTGACGGAAGGCACAACTGGTGACGGCGCGGAACTTATAGGCAAGCTCCTGTACAAGGGTAAGCCGATCAGTGACGGGTCCAAGTGGGTAGCTTATGGAGCCACTCTTGACGATATGCCGTCTGATTTGGCCAATGGCGGGTTGTTTGTAATCACCGGCGGGGCCGGCGCGTAACGAGGGGAGGGGTGTTATGGCTACTTCTATTTTATACCAAAAACGTGGCAACGAAAAAATTCCTCTTAACCTCCCTGCGGAAACAATATCTCTTACTTCTGACCAGTTTGAGGCAACTGATGTTAAAGCAGGCCTTGAGAACCTGGATACTCGGTTGTCCGAGTTGCAAGAAGCGAATGCAGGCGACTGGGAGCACTATATATGGGAAGACTTTACCACTGAAACTTTCTCCCATCTGTTTGAAAATGACGCGGGAGATATTTATTCGAACCTGGTAGAGTTCGGTGCCCCCAATAGATCTCTTAACGGCTACTCTCATAAAACTTGGGAGTTGTTTACCAATGGCATTCGTGTCTTGAAAGATGGCCAGTTTAGCGTCTATTTCATGATTAACTATGATGGCGTTAAAGGCATGGTCGATGAAAAGACAACGGGTTGCTGGTTGAATGTTCTTGATGAGGCTGACCTCACTGCAGGTGGTTCTACCGCTGTAACTGCCTTATATAACAGCTCACTCTCTTTTGCCAATGTTATGGTTAAAAACCAGAATTATACGGGTGAGCCGTTTCGTACAATTCTGGTGTCCTGCACAGTAAATGTCAAAGCTGGACAAGTTATTATCCCTCGGGTTTGGTTGCAGCCAGAATTGACAATTGCAATCGCTTCACTTAATATGCTTATTTGTCGTATACTTGACCCCATAATAAAGGCAGTGCCGGCAAATTATCTCGTATTGACCCCTGAAGATACTACGTGGGTGGACCTGGAAAATACAACGGCAGTAGCAGATGCGGCTCTCCCCAACCCCGCCCTGTGCGGTAAGGAATACGAGTTGACCAGCCCTTACGGAAACAAACTTGTCCTGTGCGATGTACTTATCAAGGAAGCAGGACAGTGGGTTTACCAAACTCCCCAGACCTACAATGCGCAGGGAGGAACACTGGGCGTAACTGCTTTTGGCCCCGGAGACGGGAAGATACATGTCTGTGTCGCCCCAAACTATATGCATTTCTCGTCAGCAGAGGGTAAAGGCTCTCGTGCGCCCAATTTGTCTGTAAGGTCCAACAGCAGTGGGGCTGAAATAGTTGTTCTTTGTCATCCGGCATAGGGGGTATTATCCATGGAAAAAGTTTTCATTCATGATGGCAGAGTTGCCATTTATTGCAATTCGGAAGTGATGGAACAGCTTCTTCGGGAACGTGGAGACCGAGAACTGTCTTCAGAAGAATGCGTAGAGTACGGCATAGCTGGCCTTGAAAAATACGTAACTCCACAGAATACAGTCGTCAACGAAGACGGCAGTATTACCTTTACGGCTCCAACCCAGGATGAGATACTTAAGCCCATTCGTGAAGATAAGCTTAAATATTTCGATATTGTTATGAAAGAAACTGATAATGAACTTATTCGGTCTCTTTCTGACATTGTATATGCCACTCTTATACCCGCGCAAGAAGGTGCCATTTCAGAAAGTGAGCTTGCAGAAAGCAAAGCTATTTTTGAAAACTTGTGTGCAGTACAAAAACAAAACAGAATTTTGCGTAAGCAAGTCCTTGAAGCGCAGTCCTCTCAAGAAATACAAGCATGCATGCCAGTTTTGCCTGATGTAGAAACATATGTCAGCAAAACAAAAAACGCTTCAGCAAAGTATGAGGTGAAGTAATGGCATATGATAAACCGGGATGGGCTAAACGGATTGAAGCCCTGGAAAGGGTCCGTGATGACATGAAGGCCAATGTCCTTTCCACCCAGTATTTGCATAACACAAGGCATTATACTGGTGGTGATGACCCGCTTACCCCTGCAAATATTGGTGCGGCGAATAAAAAACATAGCCACATTATGTCTGACATAACAGACTTAGACAGCATATCAATATCTCCAGGCAATATAGACCTTGGTGCACTGGTAGACGCTTTAAAGCCTTTAATGGGCTCCGGAGGCGTAATTGCTCTTCAAGGTTTTAATGCTGTAAATACTGCAAGTGATAATAAATATACAGAATATGTAAATAAGGTTTATTGTCCGGTTAATGGCCGAATAATACAAGTATCATTTATCCAGCATGCTGCAGCAGGTGCAGCAAATAAAATTACCTTTTATAATAGCAGCTCTCTTATAGCAAAATGGTCAATAGCACTTCCAAAGTATATACCAGAACAAGCCCACCAAAACGTCAATAGTAATGTTTCTATTGGAAGTATATTATCAGTTGAATATAAATTATCTCAGTTTGGCGGCGGCAGCGATAACTATGCTCAAGGACAATGCAACTGGTGTATGCTCATAGAAAAAACTGGTTAATTACATAAGTCCTTGATTTACTTAACTTATTTTCTTGTTTACATTTCTCGGGAAACGTGTTAAAAAAAAAAAAAAGGATTTATTAACCTTTAACCCATCGGCAAAGGAGTGTCATTATGACATACGACCTTGAGCACCTTGGTCGGCAAGTAGACAAACTCAGTGACGCCATTGAGGAAAACACCAGCGAGAAAGGAGAAAACAGTATGAACGACATCGCGGGACTGCTTGCCCTTATGCAGGGCAACAAAGGAATGGATCTTCCCGGCCTGCTGGCTCTTTGCAAGGAAAAAGGCTATGACCGTGGATGGGGCGGTGGTGAAGGCATGTTCCTTTTTCTGATTCTGTTCCTGTTTGCCGGCAATGGCTGGAACGGACTGAATCGCAACCAGCAGCAGGACTTTGCCGCGATGGCCGGAAACAACTGTCAGTCCATTATCGGTCTGCATGACCGCATCTCCGCCGCCCAGGCCGTCAGCACCAACGGATTCACGCAGCTGCAGACCTGGCTGTGCGAATCCATTGCCAACGTTACCAATTCCATTCGCAACCAGGGTGACCGGGCCGTCGATGCCACGCGTAATGTGGGTGACACCGTACGAGACTGTTGCTGCAAGCTTGAAGCCTCCCTTGCCTCGCTCAACTGCAAGGTTGACGGCGTGAGCCGAGACATTCGCGAATCCTCAAGCCTCATCAATGCCAAAATCGAACTGGAAGCCCTGAAGCAGGAAAACGCCCGTGCGGCCATGGAATGCCGCATTCTCCAGAGCCAGAAGGACTGCTGCTGTGAAATGAATCAGCGGTTCGATCGCTTGGAATGTACCATCAATACCAATCGCCTCGCCGACGAAAATGCCCGCCTGACCCGTGAAAACGAAGCCCTGAAAGACACCATCCGCGGCGACCGTATTGCCGATGCCGCCGTCCAGCTCCTTGAAAACTTCGCCATTCAGCACTACAAAGTCACCAACGTTCCCTCCGGCGCGTCCGCGTAACACACTATCAGGCCTCCATGCTTACTATAAGCATGGAGGCCTAGTCTTCAGGAGAAGAATATGATTATCAAAATTGACGGCGATGTGGTTGATGTCATCAAAGAACACGTGTCCATGGAAGACAAGCCTGAAGTGTGCAAGGCTCTCGACCGCGTCAAAGATGAACTGAAAGGCATGCTTGAATACAAGCACCTGGATGAAGCCTATGTCAAAAAGCATGGCAACCACCACTATGCCACCGCGTCATTCCAGGAAAGCATGCATATGTTTCTTGCCCTGGATGATTTCTTTACCGCACTGATTCCACTGCTTACGGCAGAAGAAAAAGCGGAATGGTCCAAGTTCCGGGCCTCTTTGCCTGAGTAGGGGGCTATATGAAAATTGAAAAGCTGAAGGAGCTCATCAATGATGAGTCCGCAAAGTTCATCAAGTGGCCCTGGACTTACTTTACTCCAGAGGAAATCGCGTGCAAACATTGCGGTGAAATCTGGAAAGATGAGTATGACGAGGAGCATCTGAATCCGACGCCGCGGCTTCCCAAGTGGTTCATATACAGCATGTGCTGCTTGCAGGATCTCCGCGTGGCCTATGGCAAAGCCATGACCATTAACTCGGGCCATCGTTGCGAAGAGCACAATACCGCAGTCGGCGGAGCACCGGCCAGCCAACACCTGGTAAAGGTGGCTTTTGATGTGGCAGTACCGCAAGAAGAGCAGGAAACTTTTTGCAAATTGGCCAAAGAAGCTGGTTTTGCGGTCGCTCGCCCGTACCCGGACAAAGGATTTGTCCATCTCGACAATGGCCCGGTGCGCACCTGGTAAACAACCATGGAGGTAGCAGTATGATTGAGTTCAGCCTGCTTACCAGGTACCAAATAAAGGTTCTGATGGACGAAATTATGTTCAAGTCTATTTTTGCCGTTTTCGCCGCAATAATTTTTACAGCGTATTCAGCGATTCATGGACTTGTTTATATATTGCTGTTGCTTATGATGATTGACTTCATACTTGAGTTTTGGGTCAATTGGAATAAAAAACACTATGTCGTCCTAGGCCTTCATAAAATCATTGTCAAGCTGATTTTGTATGCCATCTCCTGCTTGGTTGTAGCTCTGGCTACACAGGCTATCAGTGAGTCTTTGGGATCAAAAGTCAGTATTGACATATGGTTTGTGTGTCTTATGTGTATCAATGAGACTTTGTCTTGTCTCTCAAACCTTTCTCAGCTTGGTTTACCAGTTCCGCAATGGATTCTGGAAAAGTTGCGTGCCATTCAAGAAGATCCGACAAAGATAAAGAAGTAAAGATATGAATCGCACGCTTTTAGCCCTTGTTCTTAGTGCCGCATTAAGTTGCATAGGAACAAGGGCTTATTACCTTAATAAGATACAGGCTTTAAAAATAGAAGTTAATGCGACAAGTTTAAAGGTGCAGGAAGATTTTAGACAGACAGAGCAAAAACTCCAAAGTCAAGTGACAACTCTTTTGGAGGAGAGCTATGAAAGACAATTGGAAATTGCTCGTCTTGCCAGCTCTAATGCTCAGCTTGTGTTTGAGCTTGGTGGGTTGCGCGACCCAGGAAGTACCAGTAGCAGTACCACTGGAAATGCAAATAAAAATTCCGACAGCGATTCTAAAACCACTGCCGGAAAGCTTTCAAAAGAGGCTACTCAATTTCTTCTTGATCTCACCAAAGAAGCAGACGAAGTCCGAGAGCAATTAAGACTGTGCCAAGAGTTCGTTAGTGAACTTCCTCAATGCGTCAAGTAAGGATTGCTGACTTTCATTTTTCTGGGCAAGAGCCGCAATAATTTTATGCTCTATAGTGCCCTTAGCCAGAAGCCGGGTTATGATGACCGGCTTTTTCTGCCCTTGACGCAAAAGTCTCCCATTGAGCTGCTGGTAATGCTCCATATTCCAAGTTTGGGCGTACCATATAATATTGTTACCCCCGTATTGGAGATTAACCCCATGTGATATGGACGCAGGGTGAACCACCAATATTGGCAATTGGCCAGTATTCCACTTGTCAATAAGACTTGTTGAAACATTTGAACCTACTCCTCCAGCAATTATCGGCACGTTACCTAGTGCCTTTTTTATTTTGACAATATCCTCTTTAAACTGCACGGCCACTAATGCCGGATGACCATTTAGCTCTTGAATGGTACTAACCAGAGCGTCTACTTTTACATCGTGGATATCTTTAACATTTCTTTTTTCGTCATCCCCTTCATAATATAAGAAGCCCTGGCATAGCTGTCGTAACCTCATGGATAACATAGCAGAGTTAACCGCGGTAACTGTTACTTCTTGAGAAAGATTAAGAGCAAAATTCTGTTCAAATTCCTTATATTGTATCATAATAGTTTTTGGAAGTTCGACCAAGATGTCTCGCATTATACACTTGGGAAGAGCTAAGTAATCATTAGAACTAAGCCTAAAAGTGGTTGATGCGACACGTTTAGGAATCTCCTGGAGCGCTTGCTTATCAATTATTATAGTCTGGAAAGTAGATAACCTCCGAAAATACTTATTGAAGAATTGAGCAAAAGATGGCCCAAGAGATTTACCTCTATCCAGGAGAAAATATTGTGCCCAGAGGTCCTGATAACCATTGGGCATTGGTGATGCACTTAACGCAAATACTTTATGGCTAAAACTTCTTAACTTTGAAAGAATTTTAAATCTAAGGCTTGAAGGTGATTTAACCATAGATGCTTCATCTATAACTAAAAGACTTTCAAATAGTTTATTTTTAGGTTGCTCTATAAGCCATTTAAGACCTTCATAGTTAATTATATAAATGTTTACGTCAGGCCTCATAGACTTGTTTTGTCCATGAAGAACTGTGTAAGTTAACTCTGGTGCCCATTTTTGAATTTCAGAGGGCCAAGTGTGCAAAGCTACTCGAAGAGGGGCCACCACTAAAGTCTTCTTTATTCTTGCCTGTCGGATGTATTCTAAAACAATACGGGTCTTGCCTAGACCCATGTCTATAGCAAGATACCCGCATTGTCTCTTTAACATCCAATCCACGGCAGACTTTTGATAGCCATGGAGAGGAAACTTCATCTACGGCCTCCTTTTTGTACAAAAACAATATTGTCCCTGGTCATATACTGCTTGCTTTTATCTTTCCGCTCTATGCGGAACTTTTCGATTATAGAAATTGGATACTCTTTTTTAAACAAAATATAGATGTCATTGATAAATCTATCTATATCTTGTTTATCTTCATCAGTTATCATATCTTTTGTTATCCAGCTGAAAGCTCTTTTATATAAAACTTTTAAGTCCTCAATTGTTTGGGCTTTTTTAGCCCGTGAAAGCCCTTCAAGAGCCTGTGCATTGAAATCGCCATACCGTGATACAATATATTCTCCTTTAACTCGCATTACTTGTCTCCTCTTACACACTTAAGTCTAGGATGACGGAGAGCGCCATTTTTGGAGATCTCCATATACTCCACTTCTACTGTTTTTCCTATAATAGTATTTGGGTCTTCCCACCAAAGCTTACGTTGGGCATCTGAAAGACCTGTACCCACATAAACTTTGATGCCGTTAAAGTCACATTCAAGTTTACCTGTATATCCCTCATATTTGCCTTGACCTTCCAAGACATCAGTTACTTCTATATCAACAGTGTCTGAGGCCTTCATTTTCATCCAAGCCCTAGAACGACCGTTATACGCTACGGCATCTTCATCTTTCAAGACAAGGCCTTCAAAGCCCTGTTCTCTGGCCTCATTAAACATGTCCTGCATTTCATACTCATCGACCAGAGTTCGATATGGTACAAGGTGTACTCGGGGGTCATTTATACTCGTTACGACTGCTGAAGCCAATGCAAGACGGGCACATTGAATAGCCGAGCCAGAGTTCCTGACATCAAAGACGTTATAAATAACATTGTCAGTAGACTTGAAAGATCGGAGCTCCCCACTCAAGTCATCAAAAGATTTCCCTGGTACAACTAATTCTCCATCTAGAGATGGACAGTTATTGTCTTGTAGCACCTTTTCCAGTGCCTCAAGACCGACAAAACGTCTGCCGTACCGTGTGAACAAATGCCCATCCTGGTAAATACACCGTAGGCCATCAACTTTGTATGAGCCGATAATGGGAAACTTTAGATACTTGTCTTCCAGCTTGGCCGCAAGCTGCACTTGGAATTCTGGAATAAGTCCGGGCCAGACTTTATTGATAGACTTGGCCTGCATGCCAAATGACATATCTTTATTCAAGATACGAAGCAAGAGTTGTTGAGACATAGGCTCAAGCCGTTCAAACTCTGCAAGTACTGCTCTTTTTGCAGCCGACCCCCGGAGCTTCTCTTCAGCCAAGACTTGAAGCAACTGGGATGTTGTTGCATCAAATACACCCGTACCACAATTATCCTGCAACCAGTTTTTTGTGGGTTTTATATTGAAATGGATATAAGGATTGTACGTCAGTTTAAGAATGTTCTTGAGTTCTGGTACTTGTGCCAGCTTCTTAAGTTTTGCATTCATGCCTCGTGTATTCTGGATTTCCAGAATCTTGAACATTTTATCCGCAGAATTCATCGATGTACTCCATAAGTGCATTCACGTCTTCTATTGAATAAACCACAGCCGCTCTATGGCCTAGTGACCTCAGCCATTGGAGCTCTATTTGTTGAAGTACACTAAGCCTTCCTCTCTCATTTTTTACCTCACAAAATATCACATGCCCCCTGGGTAAAACAAGAATTCTATCTGGTACTCCTCGATGAGCCGGAGACGTAAATTTATACGCCTTGCCGCCAATTTGTTTTACCCTTTTAACGAGGTATTTTTCAATTTCTGATTCGAGCATATCTCCTCCATAATTTTTTTCTTATACTCAGTAAGGCACTGAGACACGAGCCGTTGAATCACAATAGGCCTTGCTGCATGGTCTAGCTCGTATTTCAGAAACTCAACCATGGACTCAAAACCTGTGTCAATTACCCCCGCCATCTTGGCAGAAGTGAACTTTGTAAAGTTTGACAGATAATCAAACTTTTTATCCGCCTTATTGTACTTGCATTTTTTAAGAGCCTGAAGCATACTACCTCCAATAAAGGTTAAATAGACAAGTTATAAAAGCTCCGATAGTCATGAATACTACCAGCCATAAAACCGCTAAAACTACAACTTTATTTGGCCGCATGTTTACCCCTTTTTATACCTGTTACTGATATATCCTTCTGCACGCACAGGCAGCCCTTCTGCCCATGGTGGAATTGACGCCATAAGAGTCTCATATTCTTCAAGATTTGCTCTTTCCACTGGTACTTCAGAGACTACTTCATCATAAATACTGAATACTATATCATAGCCTGCTTCTTGGAGTTTTTGCTTTCCATAATATAACAAATCACGCCCAAGCGCTTGGATAACATTTTCTGCCCATTTGCCTGGAGTCATGTACTTTTTGCCCCAAGACTTTGTTTCTTGGATAATACCCCAAGTTGTTACTGCGGGGCCATATTTACCCTGCTCAATTTTAGGGTCAAAATAGTACATAGCTCTGCCACTGGGCAATATCATACGCAGCCATTTATGACCCGCCCTATCTACTTTGTATTCAAATTTGACTCGATTTGTTTCAAATGTGCGCCCTGGGATTTCTATAGCATTTATTGCACAGTTAGCCAAAGAATACCAGAATTTAGGCACATTAGAATAAAGAGACCTAAAACCATTAACAGTTCTTGTGGCCATTTCTAATGGTAAAGTCAGACCAAATCTATCTGCGTAGCCCACAAAGCCTTTTGCTCCAAGGCCATAGCCACAACCAAGAATTCCATATTTGCCTACTTGGCGCTGACTCTTATTAATTTCGTCATATGGTACATTATACATATGCACCGCCAAGTCTTTATATTGGTCAAAACGTTGAGCAAAACGTTTAACAGCTTCATGCTCTTCACAGAGCCACATAAGCAGAATAAACTCAATAGATGAATAGTCTGCTACAATTAATGTTTTTCCTTCGCTAGCCTTAATCATGGGACGAACTAAAGCACGCGCGGACATAACCGGATTTTCAAATACAATTGACAGATCAAAGAATTTTTGTATTTCTGCCTCAGGATCTTTTACACTGGCTCTTGGCAAATTAAGCAACTGAAGGCCCATACCAGTTATTCTGCCTGTGTGTGCGCCATAATACCTTGAATTGTAGAACATCCTATGAGCATAGTGCTCATTAAGAATTCTTTTATATTTTCCCAGTGAAGACAAACCCATACCCGCGCGCAGTTCAAGCACTTCCATTACGTCGTCAGGCAAGTCTTCTCGACTAAGCCATTTTGGCAGTTCATCTTGAGTTAAACTTTCAATATAGTACCCTTTTGACTCCATCCAACTTTTTATGCGAGCAATTTGTGTAACTTTTGACACCTTACCGTCGGTTAAGTCTATCAGTCTATTATTGTGCTCCTCCAGATATGATTCTGTCACTCGCAAAATTTGATAAGCTTCACGAGGGTCCACAGGAACTCCACGCACATTTATTTCGTGATTCATTAACCATATTTTGTTTTCTGCAGGCTCAAGTTTATCTGTAGGCAATGCCTTTAACACCTGGTAAGTTGCCTCGACGTCATGCTGGTTATATATCTTAAACAACTCCCATTGCTGCCGCAAATGCGGTAAGATATTCCCATTATCGTCTCTACCAAAAGGCGGTATACAGAATAGCTTAATAAGGTTTAGACCAAATTCGTCCTTTTGTGTAGGCACATGAAGAACTTTGGCTGCTTCTTTAAGATTTTGAGGTAAACCAAAACGACCACATATGGCCTGAACGTCTTGCATCATATGTGCTTCGAGCTTTGGCCATTTATAATTGGGTATGCACACATGTTGCCATATACCTAATTCAAAGCCAAAGTTAAAAGCATATATAAGGCCATTCTCCATTATCTCTTTAGGGAATGGATCGCCATAAAAAATTTGTTTTACAGGCCCGTTATCAATCTTATACCCCAGCATAAGAATTTGAGTAGAAGGATGAGTAAAATATCTCATACTTCCTTGTTCTTTTATATTAACCTCAGACGCTGTTTCAAAGTCTATTACTACCATCATTTTCCTCCAAATATTTTTCCCACTCTTCCACTTGTACTGCACTACATATAAAGCCATAGTTATCACAGAATGGACAACTACAGCCCTCTATATCATGTACATGGCACATTGTAGTCAAAATAAATGCGATTCCTTTAATTTTTAACCTTTTTTGCCTCCTCGCATTGTGTCGTATTAAGTGAAATAGCCTAAATCTAAGGGTTAGTTCAAGCTATTTTTAACCTTAATGCGACAAAAATAGTATAAATACAAAAATTTAATATTCATATAAAGGGCCGCATATGCGGCCCTTTATTTTGGCCTAGAACGGCACGTCGTCGCCGGATTCTTCGCCGTCTGTCACAGAAGCAAATGCAGTTTGGGCGTCTTGACGTCCATCAAGACGAGTGTCGTCCTTTTTCTTCATGACATTCTGAAGGCCCACGCCAATACCGATGCCGCCGCCACGGTTGAACGCGTAGAAACGGATGTCTGCATGTCCCCAACATCCGCTGTAGAATTCGCTGGGGTCCATGATGGGCTGAGCATGCCTGTCAACCACACCTGCAGGATTGTTGCTTGACGCGGAAAGGAACATCATGCCACGATAACCGGCGCGATTGGCTTTGGCAGATTCATCTGCTTCTTCATAATACGCGTCACCGTCGCGCAGCGGATATTTGAATGTCCTGGACTTCACCTGTGCGGCCGTAATGGTACCTTTGCTGATACCGGCCTGGATGGCGTCATCAATGGCCTTTTTGAGCACTTCAATATCCGCTATATTTTCTTTGGGAAACATCAGACCCACCGAGTATTTCATAACGCCAGAGAGGTTGGCCTTGGGCTCAAACACATTCACATAAGTGAAACGGCAAAGAGGTGTAATCATAGTCTTGGTCCTTTTTGTTGAGAGTTAATCGTGATAGCCATTTGCCATGCGGTCGCGCGCGACTTTGAGCTTCTTGGCCATAGCTTGTGCCAGGTCTTCCCAAGAGAGCCCAAAAGTCATGAGCATACCGTCTATAAAGAACAGGATATCCCCTGTTTCTTCCAAGAACTTTTCGACGTTTACCTTTGGCTGGCCGTTATACCTTTTCCAGGGCTTCCAGTCCACTTCACGCAACGCCTCATGCGCTTCATCGGTCAAAGCCAATACCATGTCTCGCAGTTGCTGCTTTTGACTTGGCCCCATTATAGACATGTGTTGAAATTCCATCGGATACCCGAGATCTTTGTGGTACTGGCGGATATCGTTAAACAAATCCGCCCAATTGGGCACGCTCTCAGATTTGTCCGTTGCCTTGCCACTTAAAAGGCCTATAAATAACCCTAAGCCGTTGTTACAGCTATCCGTGGGCCCTTCTGAGTCCATAGCCTTTATTTGCTGCCATACAGTAAAAGACGCGGCATTCTTTCCACTTTTTGATGTGTGGTCTGAAAAATACACTTCTTTTACTCCGCGGTCCCAAAGAGCTTTTGCACACTTTTCACACGGCTCGAGTGTGCATACAGCAATATATGGTTCCGCGTCTTCAGGCAAAACATTTAATGCATGTACTTCAGCATGAACAGCAGGGCAGTGCCCTTTACCTTTTTTGAAACATATGCCACTGGATGCAGTCGTACATGCTACATTGTTTTCACCAGCTACCGGCATATATGTCTTATCCAGAAGTATACAGCCCACCTTTTTATCAAGGCAATTGGAAAACTTTGCTATCCTGCGTGCACTTTCCATTGCGGATTTAATCAGTCGATTTTTCATTCAATCTACCCTTTATAGTCTCTTGCGCATGTCATGTAGCCTTGCGAGCATCCCGTCATCAGGCAATCAGGGCCGATAAAGTCAAAAAACACTGGGAACCACTCTTTACACTGCTGCAACAGCAAGCCCATAACTTGCTGCATTTCTTCGCAATTGCGCCGGCACAACCGCAAGTTGATCATATAGGCCAGCTGGCGGGCATTGGCCGTCATGATCATGTTCACTTCCATGGCTTCAGGAAGAATTTGCCGTGCTTTTTCTTTTGGCACGCCCGCATCGACCATTTCGCCATACTTTTTGATGGCAGCTTGCATGATTTGCACCGCCTCTTCATCAAGGCCTGCGGACAAGAGATTGTAGTCGCGATAATCCTGGTAGTGCTGCGAGCTACAGGTGAAGCTCGCCAGTCTGTGAGTCCGTATCTGTGCCATGAACGACCGGCTCACTCCTGTCAGATGGAAGGACGCCACTGCATGCTCGAATATACTCCGGTGGCCAGCGAACCACAGAAACTTTAGGGTTTTCTGGCTCAACAGCTCGTCTGGCACTTCTCTCATTATTGTCTGCTTGGCAGCCATCGACACACTTTTCAGGGGCTCTGGACTTGCCCATATTGTTGTTACATTCATTCAGTTCCTCCACTGACATTAAAGGTCCTGCTATTTCCATGTGTTGAATACGCAATAAGAACATCAAATTGCAAGCCGCATGGAGTAAGTGGTTCTGACCTGTTTCCATGTCCTCAAAGTCACCAGTGCGCCACGCTAACAAATGCCGCATTGCGGCCGCGTAATATTTATCAAGGCCACTGGTAACCTTTTGAAAAGAATAAGGCTCGTATTTCTCTGCGCCATACCCAAGAATTTCGGCTATGCCGATAATAAACTCCGGGTCAACCAGATCAATACGAGCCTTATTCTTTTCATCTTTATAAATTTTTTCCATACACTTCATCCATTACATAATGGGGCTAGCCCTTGGGTTAGGCTAGCCCCGTCGGCAGAGGAGAGGGATTACAGGGAAAAATCGTCAGAGGGGCCATCGGGCTTGATGCCCGCAGCACCCAGGTTTTCTTCGGCCTTGCCGACCAGGATGGAAGCCAGTTCAAGCTCCGCGTCGGCGATGATCTTGCGGAGCTCGTTTTCACGGCTCGAATCCGCGTTGAAACGCTTTTCGGCATTCATCTGGGCAGTGGCCGCGCGCTGCTCACGCTTTACAGCGGCGTCATAAGCCTCCCTGGGCGTCTTGGGCTGAACCTTGGAACTGGACGCCCTGTGTTCATTCCAGGTGGCCTCATCCACCAGGCTGTATACGCCATTTTCATCCTTGATATTGTACTTGCCCATCAGGCGCAGCTGGGCAAACACGGACGCCAGGGACTTTTCATTGAAGCCACAGGCTTCGCAGAGGGACTGCTTGGTTGCGCCACCGGCTTCCACCAGGGCAATCACGCGCTCACGATTGTTCTTGTAGTTATCCTGTGTCATGATAAAACTCCTTTGTTGTTTTTGTTAAAAATAATATAACCAATTTTAGGCTGAATGTAAATAGTTTTTTACACCAAATTTAAAACTTTTTTCATTCAGTCACTTCAGCGAATGGATTGGCTTCTTCCGAATCGACCGGAACAAGCTTTGGGGTTCCCTGCGAAGTGTGAACAAGGTTTGCAAATTCTTTATCCTTTTTCAGCCCCTTAACAATTTTCTCCATTTGCGCGGGTGATTTCAGCTTAGTTTCAAAAATGTCTTCTGGGTCGATGTCATACTGAGCGGTAATATAATCTGCAGCCAGGGCTTCATCTTTCCACTTGCGAGTTCCTCGTGAGTATGCCAGCTTGTACCCAGGGACTTTTCTCCCTGAGGTCAATTCTGCCATAAAATATGACTTGATAGCCTTTATTTGGCTAAGAACAACAGCCTCATTTTCAAAAAACGCCTTTATATCTTCCATAGATATTGAGGCGGACTCTTTACATAGGCCATGGAGTTTGAAGATTTCCGATGCTGCTTCTTGTGCGGCCTTGAAACATGCTGGGCAGCGGGCCTTCACAGCACACCAACGGCATGCAGATTCAGATGGACCAAAATAGTCTTTGTCGCTATTGGCCTTGGCAATAGCCGGAATCAGTATCTCATCACGCCACTGAATAAGCTTATCATACGACACTATGGTGTATCGCATGTTATCCATGCGCGGCTGTACAACATGGATAAAAAAGTGGCCAGTTGTGTCTGCATGCACGAGGTCAATGGCCCCGAGCATATATGCCATAAATTGTGGGTTATCTTCTAGGTCCACCCATACACCTGCCCCAAACTTATAGTCAAAAAGGTGTAGTTCATTTTCTTCTTTAAGGTGTATAATAAGATCCGCTGTACCAAAAACTTGTGGCACGCCTGGCACTTCTACGCGTTTTTCCATGAACATTTGTCCAGGGTCTTCATAAGCCTTGTCTGGGATTTGTGACCACACATAATCTCTTGCTGCTTTGATCACGGTGCGATGCTCTGCATCAGGAATAAAGGACAAATCAGTTGCGTGCAAGGCCTTTTCCATGTATGAATGAAGTAATGTGCCTTCTTCCGCATATGAAGAAGAGGGGCCATCTTTGTACTGCACCAGTTCTCGATACAATTGTACCGAGGACGGGCAGCTAATAATGCGGTGAAGTTGTGATGGGCTAAAGTCTGAATGGGCCATAAATCTTCCAAGTTAAAAGTTACTATCATTATTGCCACGAAAGTTTCGTGGCAATTAAATAATAACTTTACATGCCCAGGGCCATTGCGTCTATTAAAGACGCATGCCAGTAACAAAAATATCCGATGCCCCCGAGTATGACAATAAGGCCCAGGCCTCCAAGTATGTCAAGAATACGATTCCACATATTAGTCTCTCACTATGACGGTTATAATTGATGGAGCAATAGCAAAAAGTGAAAGAAGCTTGAGCAGGCCCCAAGTAGTTTCGCCAGTGTGAAGAAAGACAAAGCCACAAAAAGTGCATGCGTGTACCACAAAAATAAGCCAAACAATTATTGCATCGATAATTTTTTCCATTTTAGGCCTCTTTGTGGTACTGAGGAATAGTACAATGTTCCTTAAAACTGCGATAGGCAGACTGATAAAGACAGTCCAGCCAATCATCTTCATCGTAATAATACCCACAACTTATAAGGTGTTCTACCTCGCCATTGTATAGGCCATCAAAAAAGCGGACCATTTTTTCTGGAAAGAATGTTCCATAGTATTCGGAACATTCTTGTTCTGTTCTCAGGTCGTCCAGGGCTGCCTCAAATTCTTCATATGTCATTTTGGCCTCCTAAGCTGTTCAAGTATGTGTATATTATACGTCAACAGCATTACTTTGTAAATACTTTTGTTCACAAATTTTAAGTTTATTTTTCCCTCGTTCGACTTGGGCATATGGTCGACCATTAAATAGCCGTTTACTGCACTCAGGACAAATAACACTACGACCTACTTTTGTCCAGTGTTCTACTTGAATAAACATTTTGGCGTTCTCCAGGGATGTAAACTCATGCACTTCTTTACCACAGGCGGCGCACCGTATAAAGCAGACAATACCATCCGCTATTTTATTTCCATTTTTATCGTACATATTAGTCCATCTCCTCCGGCTTATAGTCTTCGTCTATTGGTAATATCCATAGTCTGTGCATCCATTTATTTCCAAGCTTTGTCACACACAGTTGTCCGCTTTCTATTGCCATTTTTCCAAGTGCTAAGGTTCTAGACTTTTGGCCAATAAAGTCCATACAGAACCGCATTAATGCTCTATTCAGCTCTGCAGTCGGCGGAATTGGATAATCATAGAACTTTAACAGCTTAATAACATGTTGAGTTTTGAGAAATCTTCCTTTTCTCACTCCTACGTCACCATCTTTTTCAGGTATGATACGAGATACTACTTTAGTTGGAACTAAAATCTCTCTATCTTTATACCTACTTTCTACGTTATAATTTGTCGTATATGGAAATATTTCTTCCAAATTAAGGTCAAGAGACGATTTTGCTCGCATCTCTTTATTGTTTTCCGACACGAGTGTGACTTCTTCTTTCGTCAATAACCAGGGTGTTTTTCCTTTGGCTACTGCTTTTCTGAATCTATCGCGCATGTTATTATACATGGCGTGCAAGTCGATTTGCAACATACGCGTGGTATCTATGGACCTAATTTTTGTGTACCATAGGCGTCTACTGCCATTATCTGATATTATTTGCTTGAGGTCATTAGATGTACCTACAAGAATGGCTTTGCGTTTGAGGCTTGATTCTTCAGTTTTATAAATATCTGTAAAAGAAGTGGTATTTGAGCTTATGATTGACTTAAAAAAGCTTCCCGAGTGCTTGTGGTCCATAAATCCTTCAAACTCGTCTACCAGGAGTATGACCGCGCTTGAAAGGTTTCGCACAAAGTCGCGTTTGTTTTTCTCCCCTACCAGTTCTTGATTCTGCTCTTTTCTCAAGAACTCCAGTGGAATTGGCAATAGGAGTTTAAAGAATGTCGTTTTATACGTGTTTTCAGGCCCAATAAAGGCAAACATGCCTCCATTGTCTTCAAATTGTTGCAGCCCTGGTTCATGCAGTTTTATGAGTTGCATAAATGTTGCATATAACATCTTTTTATATAGTTTAAGTTGCTCTTCTCCACCTGTTATATCCCAGTCAATACACGCTTCTAAGTCTTCAAAAGTAGTCAACGGCGCGTCAATATGAGTGCCAGTATTTCTTGGAAATTTGAGGTCATTAGACAGGGTATGGCTAGGCCAGTTTAACCACTCGTTAAACAAGTCTACCTGCACTTTTGGCTGCTCTACCCAAATGTCTACCAGGTTTTTTGTGTTCGACAGCCCTTGCCATAATGAATCTTGACACAAGCGCAAAGTGGCTGCGTACAACTTGGTCTTGTTAAATGGGCCATAATAGCCAAAGAGGTTCTGTATTTGATCAAGCATGAAGTATTTTTTAACAATATCCTCGTCGCCTTTTATGAATAAAGTAAGATTATTCATGTGGCACAGCTTTATATTGTACTTGTCCAAGAGATATTCAAAGTTATCGTATTCTATTATTATAGGATTAGGAATATATTTGCGCGCTTTTTTGTCAAAAACTTTTTTAGGATAATTGAATTCAAAGACTTGCGCTAACTTGAGTACAGTTTTATAAGTTATACGACTGGTCTGTGTTGAAGCAAATGAGGCCCATTTATTCGCAACCGCTTCATCGGATTCAAAGTCTGTAGGATCTAATACTGACCAGTTGAGATATAATTCTAGAGCTTGGGTCATCTGCCCAACTCTTTTCCCATAGTCATGTATTGCCATCCCTATTGTTAACCAGAAGTTATAGTGTTCATACTTCTGGTTAAATTCTTGCTCATAGACACGCTTTACTCTGGCACATTGGTCTATGGGAATAGACATCACTGCTTTTTTAAACTTTGCAAACACGGGAGGTGTATCCATATTGTCGATGTCATCTGTATTGACCGCGGGCTTTTTTGGCTTTTTCCACTCATATTGCAGAATTTCCAGTAGCATTTCTGCGGGTATTGCAAAGATTTCTTGAGGCGACTGAGGCAGTTTGTTGCCCGTTACAACCATGAAGTTGTTTTTTATTGAGAGTTGTCCTTCAAAAACCTTTGTTTTCAAATAAGCTTTATTAGGCAATTTGGATTTATCAGTTGTAAAAACAATATGTAACCCATTGCCTGATAAGCTATATTCGCTATAAGTTTTACTTACGGCTGCTTGTAGGGCTGCGGGTAAATTCTCAAGAGTTGAGTTATCCAGGTCCAAAATTACTATATTATTTAACTCAGACGTTATAAAGCCCAAGTTGCATTTACCAGTTGGTATTGCTGCTACTTCTGCAAGAGTATACGCACTTTTTGCGTTATTTGCGGGAATTACGGGCTGTTTAGTGTTTCCGATTGTCTGAGTCCAGCCTTTTTCCACTGCCCAGGGTGCAGGTATTACTGCTAGAAAGTCCATTGTTCCTCCGTAGTTGTTAATGAGTTTATTATATACTAAAAGTAATATTTTGTAAATATTTAAGTGAACCCCGTAATCGTATAAAAACGATTTTAAGATTTTTAATTTTTAAAAATTAAAATTTTTAATTTTTCAGTCCCAGCGATTACCGGATCCCGACACAGTCTAAGTACTTGAATTTATTAACTTTTATACCTTGCTGGGGGGGGTAATTTTTTAATTTTTAGTTTTTTAGCTAAAAAACTATAAATATATAAATATAACGCGTGCGTATCCAGTGATGCGGAAGTGTTACTGCGCATGTCCCCGCGTACCCCGTAATGCTGGGCAGGATGCATTTAAAAGTTCCACAAAAGAAGAATATTAAAAATTAAAAAAATAATAATTTAGCATAAAGAAAAGTGTTTTATTTCAAATACTTACGTACTAGCCGGACCCGGCACAACTGGAAAAAGAAAATTAAAATTTTTAATTTTTTCACTAAAAATCTCCTAATGCGACAGACGAAATTCGTCTGAGTAACACTTTTTAGTAACACTGTGTTACTTGTCACATTCTTAATGCGACAAACAGAAATGCGACAAATCCTCGTAACAGTTTCAGCCCCGCCGTGTCGCATTAAGACTTATGTGCAACTAATTGATTTTATTATTAAATCAAGATTTCTCAATGTGAGGTTTTTGTCGTATTAAGCCCACTGACAGCAAAACTTTGTGAAATTTTGATACAAGCGACACGTTGTCGCATTCTCGTGAGCAAAAAAAATGCGACAAGCCGGATCCCAGTAACAGCGGGACGGAGCCAGTCTTAGCAGAAAAGGGAAAATAAGGGCAGCAAAGCTGACCGCCTAGGCGCGGGTAGCACACTGGTAAAGCCAGTCTTATTGGGCTAAGCTGGCCCAGGGCTTATTTTACCATGGTAAACAGTCAAACAGGCATACGGATACCAGATAGCCAGTCTTACCGGGCTAGGCGGGACCCTGGGTTTATTTACCCATGGAATCCAGGCCCAGGCCCAGTCTTTCTGGGGCGGGCTGTAAAGCATGGGGAGACCGAGTTATAAGGTGGGCCGGAGGCCCCGTTGAGTTTGGGAGGGGTTTACCCCTCCCAAAGGTATCCCAGAAAGATTGTGAATAAAATAAAAGAAAGTTATTGACGAGTAAAATAAAAGTAATTATATTGTATTTGTGGTTAGGGGGAAAGGACAAAAAATTTATAAAAGAAAAGGAGAAAAGGAAATGACGAAGAAGGCGTGTAGTTGGAATAAGATGTTGAAGGAGAGTAAGAGTTATAAGGAAATGCTGGGCGTTGTGTTGAATGTGGATGAAGTGGAAAAATATATGATGAAAAAAGGATGGACAGGAAAGAAAAATTTAGATAGGATGGAGTTGAAGAAAGAGATTTATAAAAAGGTGGGGAATGAGGTTATTTGGCGAATAAATGAGTTATATAAATGGGTGTTAGATGGGATAGATTGGGATGAATACGAAAATGGGTTTAGTGAAGAATGGGATGTGGCCATAGGGATGAAGGTGGCTTGTATGTTGGGGTGGAGTTGGGATTTAGAAGAGGAAGAATAGAAATGAATGAGAGAACAAGTAGGTTTTTGAATTTTATGAAATGGTGTGATAGGGAAGGTAAAGATGGGATGGATTTGCTGCTGGAGGAAGATTTTTATGAAATTGGTAGGGTAGTAATGGATGAGATTGTGAGGTGTGAAATTTTGAAGAAAAAATTTAAGGTTGATAAGGAGGATACGGACTGGGAAAGGTTTTATGAAGAAATTAAGAAGGAGGTAGAAAGATGAGAAAGGGTAAGAATGAAATGGTGGCAGGGGAAGTGGAGGTCAAGGAAATGGAAAAGATGGAAGAGGTTATGGAGGTTAAGGGTATGAATTTTGGGGATATTACGAGTGTGCTGCGGGGAATGAAGTTGAATAATGAGGAAATAAAGGAGTTGAGGTCATTTGTGAAGGGGTTGAAGTTGGAGAGGGGAGAAGAAGGAGGAAGAAAGGAAGAGTTGATTGATTTGTTGAATAGGGAAGGAAGATTGAATATAAAGGAAATTGGAGGAAAAATGGGGATTTCCGCGAAGAATGTAAGTAGTTTGTTGATGTATTTGAAAAAAGATGGGGTGAGGATATGTACGGATTGTGAAGGGAGGAAGTTTATTGAGAAATAAGGTGTAGGGGTTTAGGGGAAAAATCGCGATTATGGGGGTAATCGCGATTTTTTGTTATTTTGAGAGTTAGAAGAATGAAAGTTTGTTGGATGGTGTGAAAGAAAGTTCGATGAGTGAAAGTTTGTTTGATTGGGCCCGAGGTGAGGAAATTATAAAAAGGGATGAAGTGTTATGAAGATTATTGTAAAATGTTATTTTATTTTATTATGGAGGGCCTTTATTTTATTATGGAATGAGATTTATTTTATAATTTTAGCTTTTTTAGTTTTTATATTTGAGGGCAACGCCCGAAAATATAAAAATGATAAAAAAGTGATAAAATTATAAATTAAATCGAATGGAATAATAAATTAAAGGCCCGGAATAATAAATTAAAATAATATTTTATCAATAATCGAGTAACACGAGTCCCTTTTTATAATGACGAGCCGAGGGCCCAATGATTATTTTAATTTAGTATATATTGATTTTAAAAGAGGGCCCCGGGGGTAAGGGATTTTTGGATAAACGTAGTTTTTGCGTCACCACCGTTAAATTTTTCAGCTTTTAGACTGATTGTCGTAAAAATACAATAATTTTCACTTTTGCGTCACCACCGTTAAATTTTT
>ENA-ORTY01000842-ORTY01000842.1-human-gut-metagenome-genome-assembly--contig:-NODE-842-length-37978-cov-20.372465_pt1 | contig 37978 bp, 35 predicted proteins | sample MGYA00241917_ERZ509198 | MGnify/ENA primary metagenome ERZ509198 (study PRJEB26280, sample SAMEA2338857) | human gut metagenome | biome: human gut; feature: human-associated habitat; material: faeces...
ACTTTGAAGGAATGAGTTTACAAAAAAGCAAGGCAGTCGTACTGTCCTTGCTTTTGAAATTAAGAAATATATATGAGTTTTTTCATAATCACCCCCGATTTTGAGTTATAAGTAACTCATTTAACCTTATTATATGAGTTATTTTCGCCTATGTCAATATTTTTGAGTTAAATATAACTAAAATATTTTTAGGGAGGTAGACAATATGAATAAAATTAAAGAAATACGAAAAGCAAAAGGACTATCTCAAAGAGATATAGAAAAGGGAATATCATATAGTCAAAGTCAAATTGCAAAATGGGAAAAAAATATAAATGAACCAAGTTTAACTGCTTTAATAGAATTAGCGGACTTTTTTAATTGTAGCATTGATTATATAGCGGGACGTGAAAGTGAGGACGGAATCATAGTAGTATCGGGCAACGAACTTTCCAAAGACGAGGAGCATTTGCTAGATATTACTAGACAGTTACCACCTAAAGAAAAGGATATGGTTTATAGGCTGGCGGAAACGCTGTACGAATATATAAAGAAGTAGCATATTGTAATGGGACTGTACGTAATATCTTGGAGATAATAATGGATAAAAAAAATTAGAGGAATTTATTGAAGAGTTAGAAGTGTATTTCAATTCGAAAAAAGAAAGTGAGGGAGAATTGAAACTACAAGGAAAAACTATTAAAAAACGTCTTGACGGTAGGTGGTGGGTAAGATACTACGAGAACGGAGTACAAAAGAGTATTTACGGACGTACACAAAAAGAGTGTTATAACAAACTGAAATTTGTTTTAAGCGGTCTTGATAAAAAGCCTTCTATTAAACATACGTCTTTGGAAGTATGGATTGAGGAGTGGTACAGGTTGTATAAACTGCCAAACTTAAAGCCAAGTAGTTTGAAAAATATAACGACTGGACTAAAACATTTACCGCCCGAACTACTTAAAAAGGATATTACAAAGATTACAACGAACGAGATACAAAAGTTTTTACTTACGCTTGAGAGTATGAAACGTACGCAATCGAAGTTACGTACTTATTTGTTTGATATTTTCGACAAAGCGAGAAAAAACCGACTTATTCGTGATAATCCTATCGAAAACGTTATCATTAAGAAGTACCAACAGCCTGAACGTAGAGCGTTGACGTTGCAAGAAGAACAACGCTTGCGCCAGAGAATAAAAGGTACACGCTACGAATATTTTTACCTTTTCTTACTTTATACGGGTTTAAGAAAAGGAGAACTGCACGCCTTGACGTGGGAAGATATTGATTTCGTAGAAAAAAGGATTAGAATAAATAAGAATTTACAAAGCAACGGCGAAATAGGAACGCCAAAAACTGCTAAAAGCATACGTGCGATACCTTTATCAAAACACCTAGAAGAAGAGGTACTGAACAATTTGACGATTAGCCAAGGAAGAATATTTCCGCAAGACGAAAAAACGATATATCAGGAGTTTATTCGTATAAGGGAAGAGATAGGACTAGAGGATATAACGTTACATTCACTTCGGCACACTTTTGCTACACGTTGCTTAGAGGCTGGTATTCCAGCCAAGCAAGTGCAAGTGTGGTTAGGGCATAGTTCACTTGATATGACAATGAACGTATACACGCACGTACAAGCCGATTTTGAGCGCCAAAACGTTGCTAAATTTGACACTTATTTTGACACTTATTCTGACACTTAAAACGTTACAAAAATTAAAAAACAACGCTCAAAAACAGCAATATATAATAAAAAATAGCAAGAAAAAAGCAATATATAATAAAAATGAGGTGTTTTTTGCCTTGTCGCAACTCTGACACCTATTGTAACGGTTCGAATCCGTTTACTCCTGCCATAAGAACGCAAGAAATTGCGTTCTTTTTTTATTGGCAAATTTATTATTATATGGGATAATATTGGCTAAAAAGTTTTACTTTTATTAGCACCACCGTGTATGACTTTGGGCTACACGTCAGTGGTGCTATTTTTTATGCTTTTTCTAAAAATCAAAATCGCCAATAAGATTTTTATCTAGCGCCTCTAAAAACGGCGTACCGTCGCAAAGTACTAAATTGTCAAACACGTCGTCAAGCGTGTTATATTCGAATTCTTCTCCTTCGCTTGTTGATACGTAATATTTATCATTATAATGATGAACACAATATATATAATCTTCATACCATATTTCAAATTCTGCCATACTAATATCAAGACATTCTATTAGGTCTTTATTTGTGATATTATATTTTTTTATTAGTCTTTCAAGTTCTGACATTTTACCCCTCCTTTTTTTGTACTAAGAATAATGAATAGTACAACTTACGTTAGTTTAATTATCTATCGTTTTTATTATATAATATCTTGTCTGTTCTTTCAATAGTAAGCGAAAAATTATAAATTGTAAACTCGAAGTAGAAATTTGACGATACTTTTCTAGTTTGCAACGCTATGCACGCTAACAAATGCAAGGGCTTATCTTTTTTATTGAAAAATCTTTATAGATAAACGTATTATTTATTCAAATCGGTATAGTCTAATACGAAATACAAAGCAAAAGGGCAGGTTGCATAGTTTGTTTGGTTTATTTATTGACATAAGAAAGGTAAAATGATATATTTTAATCAAGGTAGTGGAACTCAATCTAAAATAGATTGTTTATTGTCGGCTTTGTTCCGACCCCACATATAGAGATAACGAGTGTTATCTCTTTTTTATTATTTTTAATATGATTGACAAAGTTTACGTTTTATGATATTTTGTACTCAAATGGGGTTACGCATCGGTGGCATTTTGTAGAAAATGCTTACGAATATCACCATTTTAATTTAGAGAGATAGGTCAAGATTGAAATATATCGGTGTTGTGGGCGTTAGATTTAATCTAACAAGTGCAAAGGCTTATCTTTTTTTATTGACAAATTTATTTTAATTATATATAATAATAATAATGGATAAAAGGTTTAACCTTTATTAGTACCCCCGTGTCTGACTTTGGGCTTACACAAGTGGCGGTACTATTTTTTATTTTATATTAAGACATCGTTTACGTTTTATGAAAATTTGCATTTATTGTGGTTAGAATTGCAATTCGTGACAAATGATAAAATAAACGTTATACTGTAATCAAGGTAGTACGGTTCTCTTTTTAGAGAAAGTTAACGTTTTAATCACGTTAAGTACAGAACGATTTAATATGTTTAAGTAAGGATAAGATTAGTTCTTATCCTTATTTTTTATACGAGTTTAATTTTTAGGTTGTTACGTTTTCTTTTGGTTTGCAACAAATATTTGACTATTTTTTGGGAATAATATATTATATGTATGAAAACAATAATCATAGAGAGTATATAATTTTTTAAGATAGAGAGGATAAAATGTTTGATAGTTACGGTTCACTTGTAAAAATAAGAAGAAACGTATTTGTAGAGGTTGCAAAACTTGCCTACGAAGGTGGGGATTATTCTAGAATAGAAGAAATCCCGTACAAGATGCTAAACAAAAACGCAAAAAAGAACGGACAAGCAAAATATCGTGAGTCCATATTCCTAGAAAGAGCAATCGTTGCCGAAAGGTTAAGGCTTGCAATAGGGCTACCGGTAAGAAGTGCAGACGAGCATACGCCTATATCTAAGGGTATAGAGGAGGCTACTAGAACGAGTAGATATTACGAGCCACCTCTAATCAATATTATCGACTTTGCTTGTAACGCTTGTCCTGAAAACTCTTACGTAGTTACCGACGTATGTGCTGGTTGTCTTGCTAACCCGTGCGCTAACGTTTGCCCGAAAAACGCTATTTCCATCGTGAACGGAAAATCTATTATAGACCAAAACTTGTGTATCAAATGCGGAAAATGTAAGGACGTTTGCCCGTATAACGCAATAGTTCACAGAGAACGCCCTTGCCAAAAGGCTTGTGGTATGGACGCTATCGAATCCGACGAGTTTGGAAAGGCAAAAATCAACTACGAAAAATGCGTTAGTTGTGGAATGTGCCTAGTAAATTGTCCGTTTGGAGCAATCGCCGACAAGTCGCAAATTTTCCAAGTAATACAAGCAATCAAAAACGAAGAGGACGTGTACGCTATTATGGCGCCTGCTTTCGTTGGTCAGTTCGGTCCTAGAATTAACCTAAAAACGATAGACGACGCTATGTCTCAACTTGGCTTTAAGGGTGTGTACGAAGTATCTATCGGCGCAGACCTATGTACTATCGAAGAGGCAAACGACTACCTTAAAAACGTGCCTGAAAATCTAAAATTTATGGGTACGTCGTGTTGTCCTAGTTGGTCGGTAATGGCAAAGACCGAATTCCCTGAATTTAAGGAAAATATCTCGATGGCGCTTACTCCTATGGTGCTAACGGCAAGGCTTATTAAGAAAAAATTTCCAACGGCGAAGATAGTATTCGTTGGTCCTTGCTCGGCAAAGAAACTAGAAGCATCTAGGCGTAGCGTAAGGTCGGACGTAGATTTCGTGCTTACTTTTGAAGAGTTGATGGGTATGTTTATTGCAAAGAAGGTGGACTTTAACAACCTAAAAGAAAAACCGCTTGAAAACGTAACTAGCGCCGACGGAAGAGGTTTTGCAGTAGCAGGTGGCGTTGCAGAGGCTGTTGTAAACGCTTGCAAAGATATTGCGCCAGACCGTGAGATAAAAGTAAAAGCAGTGCAAGGACTAAGAGAGTGTAAGCAAATGCTAAAAGACGCCAAAAAAGGCAAGTACGACGGCTATTTGCTAGAAGGTATGGCTTGTCCGTTTGGTTGCGCTAGCGGTGCAGGAACTATTGCTCAACCTAACAAAACGAAAGGAATGGTTATGTTGTCGCAAAAGGAAACCACTGTAAAACATTCTACCGAATCGATATACAAGGATAGGTTAGACGACTTAGACTAAAAACAACTAATAAAACGCTCGTAAGGGCGTTTTTTTATGCAAAAATTGATATTTTGGTAATAAAATTCACGATTTACGGAAAAATAACAAAAATTTAATATAATAGTGTATAATATAAAAGTTAGGAGGTAATTATGAGAATTACAAACGAAAAAATAGACGAGGCAATAGAGTACTCTGTTAAAACGATTCACCATATTTGCGAAAATATCGGTCCAAGAGAATCGGGAACGAAGAAGGAAGAAGAGGCTCAACTATTTCTAAAAAAGGAACTTGACGAAAACGGCTGGGCAGACGAAAGCACTTTGGAACGTTTCAAGGTGGCAAGGCACGCACTTGTTGGCTTTACCAAGATTGTGGGTGTGGTTATGATAATAGCGTCGCTATTGCAACTATTATGGTTCGTTTCTCCACTTGCTGGAACGATTGCGTCAAGTATAGGGCTTGCGCTTTGCGTATTCACCTTTATGACGGTAGTATTAGAGTTCGTTTTTTATAGGCAATTTTTGGATAGATTTATGCAAAATACTGAGTCTACGAATTTGTACGCAAAATACGAGCCAACCGGCGAAGTAAAGCGTAGAATAGTGTTTAACGGGCACGTAGATAGTGCGTACGAGTGGACGCTTATGAAAATAAAACAAAACGTAATGGTCGGCTTTTTGGTGTTTGACATAATATGTTTGTTCGTAATGATAGGGCTTGCTATTGCTGCAATAATAGATGCAAAATTGTGGATGTACGTTACTATGGCGTGTATGTCGGTGCCGTTTATCAGCCTATTTTTCGTATGCAATTTCAAGGTGGTAGTGCCTGGCGCAAACGACAATCTTACGGGCGTACTTAACGCCGTTTCCGTGCTAAAATGCCTAAAAGAAAGTGGCGTAAGGCTAGAAAATACCGAAGTTTGTTGCTTGTCTACGGGTAGCGAAGAGGCAGGGCTAAGGGGTGCTATGGATTGGACGATTAGGCATAAAGAGGAACTTGATAAAGTGCCTACCGCAGTAATTGCCTTTGATACCTTGCGTGATATGGACTATTTGACTATTTACGACCGTGATATGACGAACTTAGTAAAGAACGACGTAGATTGCAGTAAACTATTAGATAAGGCGGCGCAAAAAATAAATCACCCGTTAAAGCACGGCGGAGTACCGTTTGGAGCGTCTGATGCAGCAGCGTTTTCTAGGGGTGGCTTAAAGGCAATATGCGTAGCAGGGCAAGACCCACTTCACGCAAACTACTATCACAATACTCGTGATACTGCCGATAATTTGCGACCAGATACTATGAAAGTTTGCTTGGAGTTGTCGCTTGCAGCCGTGAAAATATTCGATAAAGAAGGTTTTGGAGAGTAGGGGCATCGACAAGTAATATAAAAAGCAATAAAAAAAGCAGAGATTTTTCCTCTGCTTTTTATTATGGTTAAGCAAATGCTATTTGAATAGTTTGTCGAACGCACCGTTTTCAAGGTCGGCAAGACAATAGATGTAGTCCATATGAGTGTACGCTTCTTCTAGGTTGTGCTTAGCAAGTTTCCAACCCTTGCCGTCGGTTACCCAAATGAAGTTGAAGTTGTCCATATTTTTAGAAGCAACGGACATAGCCGTGTTGTTTACAGCCGTTTCGTTTAGTTTCGAGCCACCGCTTGAATAGAAGTTTGTTTTGATTGCGTATATTACGTTGCCTTTTTTTACGACGAAGTCTATCCTTTTTGCAGCTTTGCTTTGTTTTGATACGGCAGATAGGTCAATATTAAATTTTTGTTCTATATCGCTAATATACATATCGCGAAATAGATTTTCGTTTTCAACTAGTCCCGTTTTTTCAAGATGTTCTTTTACGATGCTACCCATAAGGTTACCACCACGGTTTTTTCTGCCGTTGCTATCTAGCCCTACTTCAACGCCCGTAACGTAGTCTACTAGACTAGCGACTAATTTGTTTTGCATAAGGTCGAATAAGCCTGTTTTTTCCATAAGCGTAACGTAATCGTCCACGTTACCGCCTTTTTTCTTAAAGTTGAAGTAAACGCTACCATTACCCGTGGTTACTTGTAACGTTTTGCTCCTAACTGCAAGTAAAAGTGGTATACATTTTACGGTTTTAGGGTAATCGTGTATAATTTGCACGAATTCTTCCTTGATATTGTTAGAGCCGATAAGTGAATTTAGTATATTTAATTCCACTTTGAATTTATTTACGTTTTCGTATACTTTTTCAAAATCCGTGTAGTAGTCGTAGCCGTAAATTCCTAGCGTGAACGTTTTAATCCATTCGTTAAAATTTTTTTTCATAGTGTCCTCCTATTAGTTATATATCAGTAGTTCGCTGATTTTTCCTCTTTTTTTTGCTATGCTGTTGATACAGCGTTTTGCCTCTATTTTACGAATCGTGTAATCTCCGTATAATTTATGAAAGAAATCGTCGGATTCGTCGGTGTTTTGAGGGTCCGAGTTGCTAAGTATAAATTTTGCACCTTTTTTATCTATATTTTTTATAAATTTTGCTAGTCGTATTTGTTCGTCGTCGTCGAAACTGTTGCTCGTGTACGAGTTGAAGTTGGCAGTTTTAGAAATAGGCCTATACGGCGGGTCTAGATATACTAGGGTGTTTTCGTCTATGTAGTCTAGCGATGCTGAGAAATCGGCGCATTTTATCGTAACGCCTTGTAGCGCTTTAGATACTAGCCTAAGATTAGCTTCGTCCAAAATTTTTGGGGATTTATATTCGCCCATAGGTACGTTAAAATCGCCTTTTTTATTTTCACGATATAATCCGTTAAAGCAGGTCTTATTCAAAAAAATAAATTCCGTTGCCTTTTGCACACGATTGCTATTTTTTATAGGCGTAGCGTTATATTCGTCCCTTATTTCGTAGTATTTACCTTTCCTTTGTTCCTGCGATAAGGAGTAGTATATAGTTTGAACGTTACTAAGCGACTCTATAAGCACGTCAATATCGTCACGAATTACCTTGTAGGTATTTATCAGTCCTTTGTTTACGTCGGAAATATATACGCTTTCTAAATTATGCGTTGCTAAAATTTCAAACAAAACTGCGCCGCTACCCACCATAGGTTCTACGTATTTTTTCAGCTTAAAATCTTCGTAACTATTGATTTGTTCGTGTACGTTTGCTAATAGTTGGCTTTTCCCACCTGCCCATTTAAGAAATGGTTTTGCTTCGTTTTCTTGTTGGGCTAGTTTTGTGCGAAGGTCGCTAGGTTTTTTAGCATTTTCGGGGATTAGCCATCTATTTTTGTTAAAAATCACGCCTTCTATTCTGTTTTGAGCACAAAGCAAAGCCACTCTGCGTTGGGATATTCCCCATTTAAGCGCAGCTTGTTTTGCGGAAATATAATTTAGCATAACGTACCTTAATTGTTTATTTATTTTATTATATTATAATCTTATTACGATATCAAGTTAAATATTAAAAAATATAATGAGCATTAAAAATTTTTATGTTATTAGTATAAATAAAATAAGTTGTATGCTTTTTTTCAAAGTGGTATAATGTGCGTAGGAGATAATATTATGGCAATGAAATATAAAACCGAACTGACCTTATTTAATAGTTATTTTGACCTAAAAAATAGGCTAAGTCTAAAAGCTGTGCTTAGCATTTTTCAAGACGTTGCGTCTATTCACGCAGAAGAGATAGGCGTTGGCTACAAAACCTGCCTAGACAAAAATCTGTATTGGGTGCTTAGTAGGGTAAAAATTGATATTATAAGAATGCCCGAAATAAACGAGGTGGTGTTTGTGGAAACGTGGCCACACGAAAAGGGCAAAATAGATTTTGATAGGGATATGCAAATTTTGGACGAAAACGGCAATACGCTAGTAAAGGCAACTTCTAAGTGGTGCGTTATAGATACGGTAAAAAGAGCGTTGCAAAAAGCGGACGACGTGAACTACAACGGCGAATGTATAAAAGACGTATTGTACGAGGGCAAATTTACAAAAATAATCTTGCCAAAGGAAGAGTTTTCAAAATCGTTCGATTATACGGTAAGGTTTAGCGACCTTGACCACAACGGACATATGAATAATACTAATTACGCAAACCTAGTTGTATCGGCGATAGAGAACAAAAAAATATCGCATTTTGAGATAAACTTTATAAACGAACTAAAAGAGGGCGAAAAAATAGAGGTGGAGCATCGTATTACTGAAAACGGCGAATACGTGATAGGCAAAGAGGGCGAAAAAACGGTTTTTACCGCATTTACAAAATAGCCGTTAAAAATAAATAATAATTTTCTTAAAAAGATTTCAAAAAAAAATTTGTTTTTTTAAGAAATCTTTTTTTATTTTTTCAGGCGTATTTTGACAAGGCGTTTTTAGTATAGTAAAATTGTTTTGAAGAGAGTGGAGTGCGTTATGAAAAAGTTTTGCAATTTTATAGTAGAAAAGGGAAAATGGTTTTTAGCGTTATTTTTAGTACTTACCATTGTGTTTGGAGTGCTGATTTTCTTTTGTAATATAAATTACGATATGACGGATTATTTACCTAAGGACTCGGAAACTTTCGAGGCTATGGATACGATGTTCGACGAGTTCGGCGACGGTGGGTCTGCATCTATTATGATAAGCGATATCAATATGAAGGACGTATCGGCAATTCGTAAAGAGATGAGCCTAGTAAAGGGCGTAAGGCAGGTACTATGGATAGACAGCGCTTTGATGGAGTATTATCCTAACATAAAGGATATGGAAATAACTTTTGGCGAGACAACTTTAACGATAGGGGAAATGTTCAAAACGCCGGAGGCCTTTGCAGATTTTATACTGAACAATTACGAATCGTTAATAGGTACTTCGCTAATTCCCGAAGATATGATGGGTATGGTAGATATGATGATGGGGCAATTCTACAAGGAAGGCAACGCGCTTGTTCAAATCTTCTTTGAAGAAAACGCTTACAGCAAAGTTACCGTGCACGCAATAGACGAATTAAAGGCGATAGTGGAAAACGCAGGCTACGAGCAAGCCCTTGGCGGAATGGCGGCTAGCGCATACGCTATGGAAACTATTATGGAAAGCGAGTTATTTAAGCTAGTGCTAATACTTGCACCGATTATAATAGGTTTGCTGTTTATGTTCACCACCTCTTACTTCGAGCCCGTTGCGTATATCGTGGTAATCGGTATAGCCGTAATTTTGAATATGGGTAGCAATATAATGATGAGTTCGGTATCATATCTTACCTTCTCGATAGCGGCGCTAATACAAGTTGCCGTATCTATGGACTACTCGATATTTATTATGCACAGATACAAGGAGTACAGGCGATTAGGTTACGACAAAAAGTCGGCGGCAAAAGAAGCGCTTTACAAGTCGCTTACGTCGGTATCGGCAAGTTCTTTAACTACGATAGCAGGCTTTGTCGCATTGGTATTTATGAGATATACGATAGGCGCTGATATAGGCTTAGTGCTTGCTAAGGGCGTACTGATGAGTTTGATTACAGCCTTTTTGTTTATGCCGGGATTTTTGGTGCTTTGCGACAAGCCGATTATGAAGGGCGAACACAAACCTATTTGGCAAGCGATAAGCGATTGCTACGTTAAATCTAAGGCAAAAAGACTGAGAAAACGTAGGGCAAAAGAACTTGGCTACTACGAAAATACCGATAAAATAGTAAGAGAATTAAAGGCTGAAAAGAGCAAAAAGAAGGAGCAAAAAGGTGGTAAGACGAGTAGGAATTTACTAAGATTACGTTTCGTATTGCCCGTATTATTTATCGCCGTGTTAGCACCAGCGTTTTTTGCCCAAAGTGGAAACCACTTTATGTACGGCGAACTTGCCTCCTCGGGTGGCGACGGCAGTACGTTAATGATAGATAGGGCGAATATCGAAAGCGTATTCGGCAGTCAAAACAGCGTGGTAGTTTTGCTAAACAAAAAGCACGAGGACAAGGAACTTGAAATTGCAAACGAACTAATGAAAGTAGACAAGGTTTTGGCAGCGCAATGTATGTCGGTAATAGAAAACGCTCTTAACGGAATGCCGATACCGCAGTTTATGGAAAACCAATTTATAGGTAAAAACGACTATCGTATGATAGTGCTCGCAGTAGATACGGGCGAAGAGGACGAGGCGGCGTTTAAGGCGGTAGACGATATAAGGGCAGTAATGAAAACTCAGCTTGACGACGGCTACTACCTAATAGGTAACTCGGTAGTTGCAGAGGAACTGAAAGCAATCAACAACAAGGACTACACCATTACTACTTCGCTTGCGCTACTATTTATATTTATTATATTGCTTATTACGTTCAAAGGGCTGGTGTTACCGCTTATTTTGGCGTTACTTATCCAAGGCTCAATATGGATTGCAATGACGATTCCGTACTTTGCAAATATGCCTATCGTATTTTTAGGCTACTTAATAGTAAGTTGTTTCCAAATGGGCTGTACGATAGACTACGGCATACTGTTCTCGAACAATTACCTAAGAAATAGGGAAACGGAAGATAAGTTTACGTCAGTTAAACTAGCCTTCAAGTCGTCGGTAGGGGCAATCAGTTTGTCGGCGGCAATTCTTATGACGGTAGGCTACGTGGTAGGTATTGCGGGTAGTATCCCAGCAACGTCGAATATAGGCTTGCTACTTGGAATAGGCGCAACGGTATCCTACTTCGTTATGACCTTCCTATTGCCGTTATTCCTAGTATTATTTGATAAACCTATTAGAAAAACGACCATAAGATTTAAGAAAAAGGAAAAGCAAGCAGACTAATTAGGTTATTGAAAGCAAAATATTTAGAGTATTAAATTGCTAGTATATTGCTTGAAAATACAATTTATATCATAAAAAAAGAAGGGTGTACCCCTTCTTTTATTTTGTAATTTTATTAAATGCGAAGTTAATTTATTTTTAGTAATACTTAATTTGGGATTGTGATTTTATGCTTAATTAAAAAATAAACGTGCTTAACTCGGCTTGATTACTTGGTTTTTGTATTCCATCGGCGTTACGCCGTAGTATTTTTTGAAGGTCTCTATAAAATGTGTTTGAGAGCAAAAACCAAGATAGTAGGCAATCATAGTTTGTGAGTTTTTGCCAAGAAGTAAAGTTTTTGCCTCTTCCATTTTTTTGTGCGTTATATAGTCGGTAATAGTTACGCCAACTTGTTTTTTGAAAGATTTAGAAAGGTACGACGGGGAGTATCCCACTTCGCTAGACAGTTTGGATAGCGTAAGTTTTTCGTGTAAATGCACGTCGATATAGTTTAGCAAATGATATATTTCGCTAGTGTATGCGCTGTGCTGTCTTTCTCGTACCATTTTAGTCAGTTTAAGGGCAATATCAGCAAGGAAAACGCCAATTTGCTCGGCGTCGTTTATTTCGTCGATAGCCATTATGTACGAGTCGGACATATTGTACGCCGTCATTTCGTCTAGCCCACCTTTTATGGCAGACCTTGCGCCAAGAGTAATGCAACACACCGCCCAATATTTTGCTTGCCTAAGAGGGTCTTTTGACAATCTACCTACTACGATTTCCTTGTCAAAAAAAGACGTAAGCAATTTTTCCACCATTTCTACGTTGCCACTTTGTACGTAGGAATAAAAGGTGGTTTCTTCAAGATATTCAAAGTGCGCTATGCCTTCTTCACGCTGAGAAAATATCGGGTCGTCGCTTACTGATAATATTTTTAAGTTTAGATTTTTGTCCATAGGTTAATTATACCACCAAAAAAAGCAAAATTCAGTAAAATTATGATATAAATAACAAAATTATGATATTGTTTACTTAATTACAATGATAAAATTATTAAAAAGCATTAGAGAGGGATAAATGGATTACGAAAAAATATTAGCCGAAATGACGCTAGAAGAAAAGGCGTCTATGTGCTCGGGACTTACTTTTTGGAAAACGCAACCGATAAAAAGGCTTGGCGTACCTAGCGTAATGGTAACGGACGGACCTAACGGCATAAGAAAAGAGAAGAAAACGGCAGGCACGAATATAATGCAAATTGCCGAAAAAGCCACTTGCTACCCACCGGAGTGTACCGTTGCTAATAGTTGGGATACGGATTTAACCGAAGAAATGGGCAAGGCTATTGCCGAAGAGGCTAAGGCAATGGGCGTAAGTACGGTGCTTGGTCCGGGTGTGAATATAAAGCGTAGTCCTTTGTGTGGTAGAAACTTCGAGTACTATTCAGAAGACCCGTATTTGTCGGGTAGAATGGGCGCAGCGTTCGTTCGTGGCGTGCAAAAAAACGGCGTTGGGGTAAGCGTAAAGCATTTTTGCGCAAACAACCAAGAATTTTTGCGTATGAGCATAGACACCATTGTGGACGAAAGAACGCTTAGAGAGATATATCTACCTGCTTTTGAATATATAGTAAAAACCGAAAAGCCAATCACGGTAATGAGTAGTTACAACCAACTTAACGGGACGTTTATGTCCGACAATAAAAGGCTACTTACCGATATTTTGCGAAAGGAATGGGGGTTTGACGGCATCGTTATGAGCGATTGGGGCGGTATGCACAACAGAGTAAAAGCGTTAGTTGCAGGTAACGACCTAGAAATGCCCGGAAATAAGGGATTTAACGATAAAAAAATAGTAAAAGCAGTTAAGAACGGCACGATAAGTGAAGCAGATTTGGACAAGGCGGTTTTAAGGCTGTTGAAATTTGCTTACGAGGCAAAAGAAAGGGAAGAAGAAGCCTTGCCTAGTTACGAAAAACACAACGAAGTAGCACGCAAAGTAGCGGAAAATTCGGCAGTTTTGCTTAAAAACGAAGGCGTATTGCCACTACGTGAAGATAAAAGCGTGGCGCTTATAGGACTTATGGCTAAAAAGGCAAGATATCAAGGCTCTGGTTCTAGCCACATAAATCCTACTAGGATAGTGTCGATATTTGATGCGTTTAGCGAAAGAGGCGTAGACTTTACCTTTGCAAAAGGGTACAAATTGCAGGGCGACGGATACAAAAAAAGCCTAATTAAACAGGCTGTGGAAGTGGCAAAAACTAAGGACGTGGCAGTGGTCGTAGTTGGGCTTACCGACGCATACGAAAGCGAAGGCTTTGATAGAAGCCATATAAATATGCCACCGTCGCATAGTTTGTTAATAAACGAAATAGCCAAGGTCAACCCGAACGTAGTAGTCGTTTTGGTTGGTGGCGCAGTTATGGACGTGGGCGAGTTCGAGCAGAGCGCAAAAGCAATACTTAACGTATATCTTGGTGGTCAAGAGGGCGGATACGCAACGCATAACTTATTATACGGCAAGGTAAATCCGTCGGGTAAACTTGCCGAAACGTACCCGTATCCCGAGGACTTGGGCTTGTCTAACAAATACTTCCCTATGGGACCTAAGAGTGTGGAATACCGTGAAAGCGTTTACGTTGGATATAGGTATTTCGATATGGGTAGAAAGGTTAGGTATCCGTTTGGTTACGGCTTATCGTACACCACTTTCGAGTACGGCAAAGTAGAAGTATCCAAAACCACGTTTAACGAAGACGAGCAAGTTACCGTAAGGGTAAAAGTGAAAAATACGGGCAAAACGGCGGGTAGCGAGATAGTTCAGCTTTACGTAACCGACGACGAAAGCACCGTATTTAGACCTAAACAAGAGTTAAAAGGCTTTACCAAATTGCATCTAGATGCGGGCGAAGAAAAAGAAGCCGTATTCACTTTGGATTCAAGGGCGTTTGCTTATTACAATACCGAAATTAGTGGTTGGCACGTAGAAAGTGGAACGTTCACAATTAAAATAGGCGCATCGTCAAGGGACATTAAAGGCGAAGTAAAAGTAAATGTAAAATCGCTAAACGAAAACGCCAAAATGCCACGCAAGGATGGGCTAGATTGCTATTACGACTTAAAGGACGAAATCAGCGAGGAGCAGTTCAAGATGCTGGGCGCAAAGGTTGTGGGCAACGAGCCGTACAAGGTGGGCACGATAACCGAAAATACCTCTTTGCAACAAAGCGTGGTTAGTAGGACGGGAAGATTTTTGTACAACGTGATTACTTTTGGTAGCAAAATAGTTGCAATCGGCGCTGAAAACCCCGAAATGATAACTAGGTCGGTAAAAGATATGCCACTTAGAAGTTTGTGTAATTACACGGGTGGCGTAGTCCCTGAGGAGTCCGTTCAAGGAATCGTGGATATGTGCAACAGGAAAAAAGGTGGCTTTAAGCGTGTGGTAAAAGGCTTTTTCAAAAGGAAATAACGAACTTTCGCTATATATTTTCGATATATACACGTTTTACTAACGTTGACATATTTATCACTAAATCTAAAAAGACCGATTAGTCGGTCTTTTTTTGAGTTAAATATTTTCTATTGTAATGTTAAATAGAATAAAATACTTTATAAAATATTTTATACACCATTATTCCACGTACAAATTTTCAAATAAAAATAAATCGTCGTCCAAAAACTCCAAAATAGTCATATCAAAGCCGTTTGCAAGCATAATTACTGTGGAAAGGGTTACGGTTTTGCTTTTGCCACTCATTATCCATTGCATGTGCCCGTGCTGTATGCCGGATTTTTGTTCAAGGCGGTACTGTGTCATTTTTTTGTCGGCAAGTAGTTTTGAAATTCTTTTCGCAACGGCGTCGTTAACTGTCATATCGTACCTCCTTTCATGTAAAATATGGAAGAACACTTCCATAATAATTATATTCATTTAACGTAATTTTATAAGAAAGTATTCTTCCCTATTTGCTTGATTAAAAAGTAAAATGTGATATATAATTATGAAAGTATACTTACATAAACGAGGTACGTATGATTGTTGCATTTTTCGGACATTCAAACTACGTTGAAGGGCAAAACGACGAAAAAAATTTGATAAATACGCTAAGTGAATACGCTGAAAATAAAAAAGTCGAATTTTATCTTGGCGGGTATGGAAATTTTGATAATTTTGCATTACGCTGTTGCAATAAATATAAAATGATAAACGAAAATGCGACAACGATATATGTATCGCCGTATTTAACTGCTTCTACTAAGCTAACGATTGCAAAGGAAAACTACGACGAAATAATCTATCCGCCTATTGAAGCCGTACCGCAAAAATACGCTATTACAAAACGTAACGAGTGGATAGTTAGCGTAGCGGACTTAATCGTATTTAACGTAAATTATAAATTCGGTGGGGCGTACAACGCCTATTTGCACGCTAAACGAAAGGGGAAATTAATAGTCGATTTTAAGTAGGTTATCGTTCTTTTTATTTAATTTTTTTTCAAGGTAAACCATATCGGTAAGAAGTACGCCGTTTTCAACGATAGGGTGGTTGTAGTTAGTCAAAAAAAGTTTTTTATAACGTGAGTTTTTACAAAACCTAGATGCTCGTAAAACGGTAAGGTAAGTGGACTATCGCCCGTGCCAACTACTACCGACAAATAGTCGTCTGCATACTTATTAAGTACGTATTCTATTAGCGCCTTGCCGTAGCCACGCTTTTGATAGCAAGGGTATACGGCTAAGTTTTTAATTTCCAATATGCCGTTACCTTCGTTAGTAACTAAAATTTCGCCCTTAACGTCGCCGTCAACTAGCACGTACAGAACGCCTTTATCCAAATATTTTCTTACCATACTTTCTTGCTCGTCGCCAAGGAGAAGTAACTGCATATATTTTTCTTTGTCGTCCGCTTTTCGTATTTATACCATATTGTTTATTCCTTTTTGTGTATTTCAAACAGCCGTAAATCCTTTATTAATTTATTATACAACATGTTTTATTATTTTCTTAAAATTAAAATTATAAAACGGCGTTTAGAATAATCTGGAAAGCAAAGTCGGCGCTTGGAAAAGATATGCCGTATAAAACACTATCAGCGTATAGACGAGCACATAGAAAGGGCGAGGATAGTTTCGATTATAAAAAGAGCCACAACTTGCTTAAAGACTACGAGCAATACGGTAGGTGGAAAAAGGTACTAGGCGATAAAGAAATGCCGGAAACTCTTGCCGAATTCCAAGAAATGAAGTATAATAATAGCAAGAAGTTCGACGAATTAAAAGAACTAAAAGATTATGTACGAGAAAATCCTAATGCAACGTCAAAAGATTATAAATTAGTAAAGAAACTAAAGGATAATGGCGTAAAAGGGCAAATACATATTCCACCAAAACGCAATATCGACATTGATAAGTTAGGCTTCGATAATAAGCATATTAATGAAGAAAGACACCATAATATTTCTAAAGATGAGGCAATTCAATTTATAAAAAAGGCTAAAATGTCAATTACTAGATGGAATGGTGAATTTGAAAGATATTATTCATATGAGGGCGGTGCTTATATTGATATGAAAAACAAAATTATAAGAACAGCATTTAGCAAAAGAGAATTTGATGCTGAGGCAAAAAATATAATAAAGGAGATAATAGAATGGGAGAGAATATAAAACGAATGGTATATTGTCCTATATTAAAGAGAGAAATAGATAATCATGACGATTGTTTTATTATAGCAAGTGTTGCAGAGCAAGCACTTCCAAAAGATTACGCTCCGAAAGAATTATGGGAAACAACGAATTGGCAAGATATTTGTAATAATTGTCAATATAACTTAGATAGGCAAGGTTAACCCTTGCTTTTTTAATACACAAATTAACGAGGACTTAGTTCCTCGTTTTTTTATAGGTTTTTTCGTTACCATAAACGAAAATACATATCAATCTTAGGCAGAGCCGACTGCCATAACAAGGCAAAGGAGTAAATATGTTTTTAGAAAAATTTTTGAGCAAAGAAACCTACGATAAGTTGGTTAGAGAGTGCGGCGAGGATTTGATAAATCAACTTGCCGAGAAAACTAAGGACTTTGAAATTGACGCTTCTAACGAAATAAATAATACTAACTAATCATAAAACATATTAGTATAACGACAAAATTTGATATAAAAAAAAGTTGCGTCTAAACCCGAGTTCAAACGCAACTTTTCTTGGCGGGACGAGGGAGGTTCTATTCCAAATGCTTTAATATCTTTTAATCCGTTTCCGAATTTTATAATTTGGTCTTTTGAATAGTCTTCTAGTATGATATTTTTGTTTAAGTTAAGTATTATCATAACAGCTCCATCGGTAACTATTACTTTATACACCAAGTTATCAATTAAAGTTCTTTGAAACTCTTTATTATATGAGTCACCGTTGATTATAACTTTAATAAATGCAAGTAAATCTTCCTTAGTTGGAATACATCCACGTTCTAATTCTAGTTTATTTTTTTGTAATTCCAAATCGTCAAGCATTTTCCCATATTCATCAACCTGCATTTCGATATTTGAACGTATAAGATCGTTTTGGGCTAAAACGAAAGCGTTGGTTAGGTCGGCTATTTTTTTCTTAGTATTTGATATCTTGGTAGTAATGCTTTTGATATTTTTTTGGCTAGTTTTAGTGTCTGCGTATTTGATACAGTCGTTTACAATTATTTCAGCATTCTTATCGTTGCTTATGAATTGAATGATTAAGGAGGTAATAAAATATTCGAGACATTCCTTTTCTTCACGCTTTTTATTACACGTATGTTTTTTTCTATTTTTACAAGTATAGTAAAGATAGCAATGTCCAGTTTTACTTTTACCACCATCAGCACACATCAATTCGCCACAATGTCCGCAATATGCTTTACCAGACAAAAGGTAAGGTACGTTTGCTTTACTTTGTCCACCTAGTCTGTATTGATTTTTTTCAAGTCTTTTTTGGACACGTTCATATAATTCTTTACTAATGATAGGAGGGTACATATTATCACAAAATCTCTCGCCGAACATAAACTCACCAGTGTACTTTTGGTTCTTTAACCAGTGCTCCATAGGTTTTTGAGTAAAAGGTTTTCCTCTATATAAGTAACCTTTTCTATTAAATTCCTCGGCTAATTCTTTTTTTGTAACCCCTTTATCGTATTGTTCAAACACATATCTTACTAGTGAAGCTTCTTCTTCATTAATAACAACTTTTTTGATAAACTTATTAGGCCTATTAGGAACAGGCTCGTTTACTAGACTATATCCATATAATAAGTGACCGCCACAAAAAGTACCGTTTGCACAACTTGTATCAAGACCATCCTTAACGCGTTTTGATAGTCTTTTACTATATTTTTCAGCATTCCATTCAAGAAACATTTCATAAAATTCACCACCTTCATCATCGGCGATAGGTTCTAGGGCAGATATTACCTTAATGCCATATTTTTCCCTAAGTGTTTCTTTGTACATAATGCTATCTCGACGGTTACGAGCAAACCTGTCGAACATATATACGATAATATATTGGAATGATTTGCTAGCTGCATCGTGTATCATTTTTTGAAAGCCGGGCCTATCATCGTTTGTACCTGTTCTAGCTTTATCAGAGTATAGTTTAATAACGTTTAGCCCTTTATTTTCAGCAAATTCCTTGCATATACGAGTTTGAGCCTCGATACTTTGTTCGTTTTGACCATATGAACTAAATCTAGCGTAAATAACACAATTATTCATATTATTTTCTCCTTGTTTTTATTATTTGCCTTTGCTAGAGCCTTCTTTTACAAATTGAACGGATTTGTCAAGGATTAAGGCTGTGCTTTATGCCAATATAAATTCAGTTATTGTAAGGTAAGGTATAAACACAGCCCTTGATAAACCGAAGATTTGTAACACTACCTAAAAACAAAGGCAAATATAAAAATAATTTTTTTGTTAAAATGATTGACTTTCACTTTCATTATAGCTAAAATAAAATCATAAAGCAACAAAAATTGCGTAATAAAATAAAAAAGAGGAAAGACACATGAAATTAATGAGTGAAGAAAAATTCAACGAAATAATAGAGTATATTGATGAATATTATTCTATCAACAATAATGTGCCTACAATGCAAGAGATAGCAGATAACGTAAACCTAAACAAGAGTAACGTATGTAGAAATCTACAAGTAATGTGTGATAGGGGACTTGTAGAAATGAATGGTGGATGGCGTAATATTAAAACGCCGAAAATGAAAAAAATGCTAAAAGGAGTAAATTATTTGCCAATCGTTGGAACGGTTGCTTGTGGCACTCCGGTTCTTGCCGAAGAAAATATAGAAAGTTATATAACCGTATCGTCGCAATTTTTAGGTCAAGGTAAATTTTTCATATTAAGAGCTAGTGGTGATAGTATGATAAACGCAGGGATAGACGATGGCGATTTAGTATTAGTTCGTCAACAAGAATCGGCAAACGAAGGTGAAATAGTAGTTGCATTAGTTGAAGATTCTGCCACGCTAAAAAGATTTTATATAGACAATAAGAGAAAACAAGTACGACTTCACCCAGAGAACGACTCGATGGAAGATATGTATTTTGATAACGTAAGCATACAAGGTGTAGCAATAAAAGTATTAAAGGATTTGGAGTAATGACAAAGCAAAGGGCATATTTTTGTATAGATATGAAAAGTTTTTTCGCCTCGGTAGAATGTGCGGAACGTGGCTTAAACCCCTTTGAAACTAATTTAGTTGTAGCGGACGAAACAAGAGGTACGGGAGCAATATGTCTTGCTATATCTCCAAAAATGAAAGCGTTAGGTGTAAAAAATCGTTGTAGGATATTTGAAATCCCTAAAAATATCAAATATATAACGGCAAAGCCTAGAATGAAGAAGTATATAGAATATTGTGCTGATATATATGATATCTATTTACAATATATTTCACCTGACGATATACACGTTTACTCAATAGACGAGAGTTTTATTGATGCTACCGACTATCTAAAGATATATAACCTTTCACCGAAGGAGTTTGCAACGAAACTTGTAAACGAAATAGCCTTAAAAACTCATATTCCAGCAACGGTTGGAATAGGAACTAATTTGTATCTTGCAAAAATTGCTTTAGATATAACGGCAAAAAAAGTTCCTGACCACATGGGAATGCTTGATGAAGAGAGTTTTAGAAAAACGCTTTGGAATCATACCCCTATAACTGACTTTTGGCAAATTGCAAGTGGAACTGCCCGAAGATTACTTAAATACGGCATTTACGATATGGAAGGTATTGCGAAAGCCGACGAAAAACTTCTTTACAAGTTGTTTGGTATAAATGCCGAACTATTAATAGACCATGCTTGGGGAAGAGAATCCTGTACAATGAAGGATATCAAAGCATATAAGAGTAAATCTAAATCGGTATCAAATTCTCAAATTCTTTTTGAAGATTATTCTTATGAAAAAGCAGAAATTGTTCTTAAAGAAATGATACTTAACGGTAGTCAAGAACTAAAACGAAGAAAACTTGTAACGAATAACGTGGGTATATATATAGGTTACTCAAAGGACTTATATCCACCAACAGGTGGCAGCCTTAAAACGTCTTGTCTTACAAGTTGTAATTCAATATTACAAAAGTATGCGTTACGTATATTTGAAGAAACAACGAACCCTTTTGTTCCTATAAGAAGAATAGGGATAAGTTTTGGAAACGTAGTAGACGAGTCTTGTGAAGGATATGACTTATTTGCCGATATGTATCAAATAGAAAAAGAGAATAAAGTAGAAGAATCGGTACTTAAAATAAAGGACAAGTTTGGGAAAAATGCAATGATACGAGGACTTGACCTAATTGATGGAGCAACGCAAATAAAGAGAAACACTTTAGTTGGAGGACATAATGGCGAGTAGAGTAAATAGGGCGGCACAATTTATGCCGTTCGATGCGTTGAAAGGCTTAAAAGAAGAGTTGAAACTTAGAGAAGAAAGAAGATTAAAGGTAGAAAAAACCGAGTTAACGGACGAAATGATAGAGGAAATTTCTAGTAAACTTTATCAAATAGAGAAGAACAGTAAAATATCAATTACTTTTTTTTATAATGGAAATTACGTAGACCTTGATGGATACGTAACAAGTATTGATAAAATTTACAAATATCTAGTTATAAACGAAGAAAAGATATACTTCGAGAACATATATAGTCTAAAAATAATATCGGTATAAATGCGCTGGCTTATACGATATTTGTTGTACAAAGTATGACTTACTATTATATAGGAACTCCCAACCTATACTATGGTTTGTTAAATATAAAGCTTAAGTACAACCGAGGGAAAGGAGGTAAATAAATGTTTACAACAATTACTTGTCCGAAATGCGTTCACAAGTTAGGTCGAATAAAGCCCGGGAACTCCTGCATATTCTATTGCGATAAATGCAAGATAGAATGGGAAGTAACGGTAGACTTAAATGGTGGAATACATGCATTACCGCTTAGTAAAAGTCAAAAGAAAGAAAAGTAACTAAGTGAATATATAGTAAAACTGAATAATGTTGAGATATGGAAGAAATATTTGGACTTGGCGAACGATGGTTCTGAAGTGACCAAGATGAAAGACCTGTCCATATCAAAAATTGTCGATATCCTACGAAAGTAGAGATAGCGGAGTAGTCGAATCTGGCGAACAATTAGGTTCTGAAAAGGCCTTTAGGGACTCTGACAATAGGATTAAATCACGATAAGTGGTTATTCTGTTGTTAGAGTCTTTTTTTACAAAATAACCAACCCGATGGAAGTGATTTAGTTCACGCTGTCGGGTTTTTTACGCCATCTAAAAGTTTCCTGATAGCGAATTCAAGTAAATTCGCTCGCCCCCAATGAGCAAAAGGGGAAAGGAAACAAAATGGCAAATAAAGTAAAAGTAAAATTGTATCACGATACTTTTAGGTATAAGTTTATAGAGGTGAACGAGAATGAAGTAAAAGCAGTAAAAAAAGCGAATGCGTTTCTTTGGAGACAAATCAAGCAAGAAGTAAGGAACAAGAAAATAATAGAAGAAGCGAATATAAAGATATGTTCGTTAGATAAGTATCAAGAACTTGGGGACAGTATAAAGGACGAGTCCGTAGCAAGTCCAGAAATTATGTATATAGAAAAAGAAGAAAAAGCAAATAAGAAACGCCTTGTGCTATCAGCAATACAAAAATTAACGCCACGTCAAAAAGAAATGGTATATTTGGTATTTTTCAAAGGAGTAACTCAAAACGAATTAGCGGAAAAATATGGAGTTACAAAGGCGGCGATTAGTAATTCGATGCAACGAATATATGCAACTTTAGAAAAAATAATTAAAAGTAATGAAGATTTTTCTCTCTAGACCGTGTACTACCCATTAAAAAGTGTCCCTTTAATAGTGAAGGGGGTAAGTCTTATACAAAAAATGAAGGAAAAAATGACAGAAAAATATCAAATCGTAGGATTTGTAGGATTAAGGAATAATGACGGAAAATATGAGTCCACAATACCACTTTATGCCAAGATTGACAATTTTAATGAAGATGGTATGTCTGATGAGCAAGAAGAAGTTATGCATAGAGTATCAAGCATTATCATGAAGCATTATGGTTCTAGGTTAATGGAATTTGTTAAGGAAAATCAAAAATCAATACAAGGAGAAAAAAATAATGGCTAATATTAATGACCTAATCAAAGAACTAAGTGAAGCAACAAACGTATATCGCACAAAGCACTATATAGTGATTCAAGATATTACGATATCAGTAGACGAATATGACGAGCCAATCGTTTTAAGTAGGGATACTTTTTGGCAAAGAACAATTCTTAGAGATTATCACTACTTATATAAGTTCAAAGACCGTAAGCATATAGATGGCAAAAGATTACCGTCTACTACCTACACACGTAGGTATATTTATTAACTCAATATCAAAACCTAAGCAAATTTTTTAAGTTTCAATCAAGGTGTACTAGTGGCCACGTACAAAGATTGCCGGGGACGATACGTTCCATATATATTGCTAGGTGTAGATATATAACTAATGATATGCTGTGTTATCGGCAAGACGGACTAAGGAGAGATATGGCATTTTTTAAGAAATGGGCTGTGCCATCAAAGAGAGCAAAGAGTTACGCAGCAGAGCGTAAGGCAAAGGTTCACCAACATGGACCGAAAGAAGGTAAAAAACTAACCGACTATGAAGCAGGTATCCGTTCGGGATACTTACAATGTCAAACTGACCATGCAGGTATTTACAAGTACAAACTTGCAAAAGAAGCAGAAAAGAAAAAGAAATAAGGAGAAGGAAATTGAGTAAATTATTTGTAGAAAAAGAAGCATACGTTAGTAAAAAAACAGGCAAGGAGAATTATTCTTACTTTGTAAAAGGCGTAATCAAAGGAAAAGAAGTCAAAGCGCTTTTAACTCCGCCGGATATCGGTGGATATACAGTTCTTGAAATTGTTTTTGGCGACAAAGATAAAGCAGAATTAAAGGTAATTCCTTATGAAATGACCGACCAAGCAAGTGGGCAAGTAATTTCAGGTAATACGTACGCAGTTCAAACCGTAGATGAAGATGGTGAAATATACGAATGCAAAGTTAAGCCGTTCAAGTCTTCGGACAAGACGCTACTAAATATGCTGCTTAAACAAGCAGAATAATGTTATCGGCTTATTAAGGGCAAAACCTTGATAAGCCTTTTTACTAGGAGGAATAATGAATAAGAAAACTATTATATTAGTATCAACGTTAGCAATTACGATAATAGCGCTACTAAGCGTATTAGGAGTATTTATGTTTTTGCCAAATCGACCAAGCACGCAGTTAGAGAATGATTTTAACGTAGAAATGAATAACACGGAATACGTAACTCTAACAATGGGACAAGCAACGGCAACTGCTGGTGGTGGCGTCAGTAAACCTATAAAGGCGACAATACGACCGGAAACTGCAACTAATAAGGCTGTAGATTGGAGCGTTTCTTGGGGTGATACAAGCGAAACAGGTGACGTAAACGAGTATGTAACGGTAACGCCAACGGCAGAAGGTAGCCTTGAAGCAACTGTAACTTGTTATAAGGCTTTTAACGGCGAAATAATTATCACCGTTACGACTAGAGAAAGTGGATATATGGCAAGTTGCATAGTGACTTATGCGGGCATTCCAACTGAAATTGAAATATCTGGCGAAATATCTCCTGTTAATGATTTTTATTCTCTTGGTGTAGGTAAAGCCTATACTTATAACCTAACTCCAACTAACCATATAGGTAGTATAGGAAGTGCCTATAATAATTTTTCGGTAACTTTAACGGGAGAAGGTTCTATAAAAGTAGGTAAATGCTACCACTATAATACTTCAGACAAAGACGAGTGGTATGAGGATACAATGAAAACCATAACGGTAGATTCAATAAAAGACGAGATATTAGAAGTGGCAATATCTAATGGAAAACTTACTATAACTACAAAGAAATCTATCGAAAGTTATTACAAGAGTTCTCAAAGAATGGATGGTGGTAGAACTATATCTTACGTTGACAGATATAGAGAATCCGTAGGTGAGAGTTATTTTATTGTAACGATAAACGAAATAGCGTCAGGACTTAAAGCAAAGATGAAAATAAAGTTTAACGAAGGTGCTGTAACGGGTGTAAGTGTAAATACGTCGGAAATTGTATTTTAAGAAGGTAGCCTATGAAAAAAGCAATAACGAAAAGAAGAGTAGTAAAGGTTGTTGCGACGCTTCTAATATTGTTAGTAGTAATAGGCTTGACGGGGATAATAGTTAAATTTACTAGTGGACTAACTACCAATTTCAAAACCTTCTATATAAATGTAGATGGTAAAGATATTATGTCAAAAGCAGAAGGATATACGCTAGGCATAGAGGACAGTCTAAAAGTAAACGTAAAATATACTTTTAGTTCTAGCGAAAACTTGGGCTATACGATAAAAGTAGTACCTAATAAGGTAGAAGGTAAGGATTTTGATTTTAGTATTGACGGGGAAGTATATTCTTTCCAAGCCGAAAAAGATTTAACAAACGGGTTTGATATAGAAAAGAACGAAACTTACTTTACTATTAAGCCAAAGGGTAATATTACTAAAATGCTAGGTGCGGTATATCCAAACAACAGGGTAGAAATAGACCCAAGTAACGTATATTCAAACATGTATTCGTTAATAGTAACGTCTTTTGATGGTAAGCAAAGCACGACGCTAAATTTCGCTATATTAGAATTTATTTACGGAGTTACGCTAGACAAGGAGGTGATAGTATTTTAAGGAAAAATATTATTTGTAAAACGGTAGCAGTAATCCTTTTAATACTATTTACTTTGATGCTTTCTCCAACTCTAGCGTTTGCCGTATCTAATGAAAACTTTGATAAAACTGACGTACTAAGCGACTTGGAATCTAATGAAGGTTTTGATATTACTAATTACCCGTATGACGAAAAGAAAAAAATACAAGTAATTAACTTTGTTGAGTATTGTTACTCATACAAGGTAAATTTACGGGGAAATTACGGTTTATACGTATATATTTACAATCCCAAAGGTTTGAACCTAGCCACGAGTGACAAACAAAATAAATTGCAGATTGCAACGAAGTACGATAGTAACGGAACGGCTATAGACTATGCTAAATATAACCTAGAATTTTTAAGTAAAAGTGAAGATAAATACGCTAATCTATTTTATAAATTCAAGGTAATAGATAAAGAGATTGAAGGTAAAAAAATAGTCGATAGAGTAAATAGTAATAAACGTAGATATGATATATCTGGCATAGAATTAACCACCTATGGAAGTAGTAAAGCAACAGAATATCCTGTAAATTCTACCTATACGTATGAAGGATTTGCAGAAGGATATGGGGTAGACGTAAATGACAAGTCCACCTTGACTTCAAAGGTAGAAAAGTTAGAAACTATTCAACTAGACGTTAATCATACATATTACCGAACTAAGACTTCAAAGAAAGGTGCAGGATACCAAAATCAAATGAATACGGCTTACTTTTCTTTACCTAAGAGGTTTTTTGAAGAATATGGAAAGTTACAAAAGATAAAAGCGGAGTGGTACGAGTACAAAACAAAGGATATAATAGTTACTTCTAATCAGACCATATATGATAAGGTATATAAAAATCTAGGTATGCAAACGGGCAAATTCGACCAATTTGGTATGACGGAATATAACCAAAATATAGGTATAAGTCTTGGTCAAGAAGCAGGTGATTATGCAGGAATATATAGAGCAAAATGGGGGTGGAATTTGGGTAGTGGATACCTACATATTCCGGCTACTTCATTGCAGTATATTTTCAAAGTAAACGATATATCAAGTTATGATCCATTAGCTGACGTAAAAGAGATAGGTGGAGTAGAGAGTAATGCACTTTACGAGTACATATTAAGTTATGATAAGTCGTTTAATAAGGGAAGGCTACCTATAAAAAGCGGGAATATAAGCGCCGACCTATTTGAAAATGATATTGACGAATACAGAAAATTAAATACTGAGTACGGCAAGATACAGCAAGGATATTCCTATTATGATTTTGACTCTGACGTAGACCTTCAAACATTATCTTCTTGGCAGGAAACAGATCCGTCCTTTTGGGATAATTGGGTAAATTGGGGACTATGGAATGCAATGACGGGTAATATACCTACAGAAGAAAGTAGAACTGTATCGCCAATATACGTATTAAAACAATCTGACTTAGAGGGAACTGACCAAGAAATATCTAGTAGATTACTAATAAACCAAGGGGACGTACCTAAGATAAAGGATTACTACAAAAAAGAAGTTGAAGAAGGGAAAGTTCCCGTACTTTTTAGATTTGCTACTTCGGATTATTATTCTGCCCCCGTTGATATTATAGAATTAGGAAAGGGTACGCTAGGTAAAGATAAACACACGTCAGGGCAAGTATATAGAGCGACGGAAAGCGTATTTTTAGACTTTGACGTTATACAGTTGTCCTTCACTAAGAACGGAGTAAACAAGATAATACCCGTAGTATCAAGCCCGATAGACGTAGTTAGTGATATAACCCCACCGGTAAATATGCCTAGTGGGATAGAGTGGTGGCAAATAATATTAGCAGTTTTATTACTAATCTTACTAGTCGTAATTTTATGGCCGATATTACCGCTAATATTAAGGCTAATATTTTCTATAATAGAGTTACTGTTTAAGATATTAAGCAAACTATTTAACCATAAGAAGAATTAGAAAAGGCGGTGCAATGCATCGCCTTTTATTACAAAATATTTATAGGTATATAACAGTTGTTTTCGTCTATTGGAATAACACTTGAACTCATGCAAATTATACCACCTTTGCCCCTTTTAATTTCATTGCTATCTAAAACGTTAAATTTTTTAACTTCTCTTTTGTTTGGACTTGTTGATAGTTTAATTTCAAGAGGGTGAATCTCATTAGATATTTCCAAAAATATATCTATTTTCTTGCTATTGCTATCTCTAAAATATGATATATCGTAGTTAGTAGACGAGTATTCTAAATCTTTAATTAGTTCTGTCACAACAAAGTTTTCGAAATAACTACCACAAGCATTACCATTAAGAAGCGTATCGGGCGATAACCATTTAGCAAGAAAACTAGCAAGTCCTGTGTCCCAAAAATATAGTTTAGGTGTTTTAGCAAGTCTTTTAAGTTTATTGTTAGAGTAGGGCTCTAATAGATAAATAATATGCAGTCTTTCAAGAAGAGAAAGCCAAGACTTTGCAGTAGGGAAAGATATTTCAGTAAGTGTGGCAAGTGTATTTAGATTTAATTGTTCAGAAACGTTAGCAGCACATACTGACAAGAATTTTCTAAATTTAATTTCGTCAGTTACTCCACCTATGCTTACGACGTCTCTTAAAAGATAGGTATCTATATATGAAGAAAAGTAGATGGAACGTTCATCGCTATCAGCAAATTGTACTTGTGGCATACCGCCTTTCCATATTGTAGTATATATGCTGTTTAGGTCAAAAGGCTTAGCCATATTTTCTCTTTGGACAAGGGACTCAATATCAAATGATAGAGGAGTAGTAAAACTAGTCATATTTATCTCATTAAGAGATAAAGGATATAAGTTCATGATGCCAATTCTACCAGCAAGAGATTCTGTAACGTTTTTCATCATACCAAATTGTTCTGAACCAGTAAGCCAAAACAAGCCCTTTTCCTCAGAGTTATCACAAAGCAATTTAATATATGGAAATAACTCTGGTGCTTTTTGAACCTCGTCGATAATGATAGGTGGTTTGAAACGCATAAAGAATAGTTTAGGGTCGCTTTTTGCTAATTCTAAATTATCTAAATCGTCAAGACTAACGTAAGTACGATTTTCTGCTAAATGTTTAAGCATTGTCGTCTTACCAACTTGCCTTGCCCCAGTAACTAAAACAGCCTTAAAAAATTTACTCATTTTAAGGAATTTGCTTTCTAATTGTCTATGAATATACATATGTAACATCTCCTAAAATTATGATAATCTTAAAGTGTAGTTTAATAATATCATAAAATTGACCATTTGTCAATATAGGGGATTTTTTGAAAAAAGGAGAAATATGAAAAATATATTAAGATTTTTGTCGATACTATTACTAATTGTTATCGGCATACTAATAGGCTACCTAGTTTTTACAGGTAACCGTTTACAAGAATTTCAAGGAGGCATAAGATGCGAAGAAATAAATGCTTTGCCGTGCTTAGTGTTTTACTTACCATAGCCCTAATACTACTTGCCGCATTTGTGTTTCCTAAATCGTATTTACGACTGAACGAGGGTTTTATCGACCTATTTTCGTCAATAAAGTTCTACTTCTTAGAATTAGTAGGTATAGAGCATAACACGCTACCAACGGTAGAATTATATTCAAAAGTAATAAATACCGAGGTGTTACCACAGGACTATCCTACGTTTCAAGCAAATACGACAACATATTTTAAGTTGCTACTAAGTAGTGAAAATTTTGCCCTGTATACCTTAGAATTAACTAACGTGCTTACAACTGTATTAAAAGCAATAGCAATAATTTTACCATGCGTTATATTCTTATTTTATCTAACGAAGAAAGTGTATACAAAGCCGAACAACAAATGCAATGAAGATACGTTGCCATTAAGAATATATAAATGGATTGTAACTAATATTATTCACCCGTTAAAGAATATATTAAAAGAGTTCTTTAATTACGTCAAAGAGAGAGAATATATATACGTGACGTGGATTTTTCTCGTACTATTAAACTTGAATATCGTAACTATTTTAATTGAGTTTATCGCCTTTTATATCTACTTTGCGATAACCATTAAATTTAACGCTCTTTACGTGCAATTTAATAAATTAGTTATAGATTTAGCACCGTTATTTACTATATTTTCCCCGTGGATATTACTCCCGATATTACTTTTAATATTAAACAACGTAAGAAAGAAGATAGCCCAAAACAGACTAAGACGATTTGAGGCAAAAAACTGTGGATTTATTAGTTCGCTCCCGATAGTAACGATAACTTGTGGGAGTATGGGTAAAAAGAAAACGACAATGGTAACAGATATGGCATTATCACAAGAAGTAATGTTCCGTCAAAGAGCCCTTAAAACTATCCAAAAGATAGACTTAATATTTCCACGTTTTCCTTGGATATGTTTTGAGAAAGAACTTGAAAAGTGTATTGAGTATAACGTTGTATATAATTTAGCAACAGTGAAGGAGTGGGTTAGATTAAAGCGTTGTAGATATGAAAAACATCATAATAAAGACCTTCAACTTTATGGATATAACGTAGAAGAATATAAAGTAAACTTTAACGATAGGCTTAAAAATAGCAATATCTTCGACTTACTTGAAACATACGCTATGGCATATTTTATATATATTTTAGAAACGAGCCTAATAGTATCTAATTATTCTATACGAACGGATAACGAGAAAGTTAGCGTTGGTAACTTCCCGTTGTGGCAATACGATTTTTTCCCTAAGGATTTAACAAAAGGCAGACACTCTCATATCTTAGATTTTGACGTATTAAGGCTAGGCAAGAAGGTAGTGGAAAATAACGAAAAATCGGGTAGTTTCGAGTTTGGCGTGGTAGTCATAACTGAAGTTGGAAAAGAGAGAGGGAACAACCTTGAACTTAAAGAGATAAAGAAGGGGACTAGTGAAACAAATCAAAAAAACGATTTATTTAATTCATGGTTAAAGATGTGTAGACACTCTTCAACCGTAGATAACTATCCATATATCAAAGTATATACCGACGAGCAAAGACCTGAGTCTTGGGGAGCAGACGCAAGAGACCTTTCGGACATAATCCATATTACAAAATCTTGTAAGGAAAGACTTGCTCTTCCGTTCTTTACTTTAGAAGAGATGATATACGAATGGCTTTCCAATTTCTTTATTAGAATATATTATGATTTTCGCTTTGTAAGGGGTGATAACACTCTTTTAATACATATACTTAAAGGCATTACTTCCGTTATTTGTAAGCATAATTTAAGGACATATAACACCTATGGATATAGCGTATTAAAAGTAGAAAAAGAGAGAGGAACACAAGACGGTAAAAGGGATAGCCATAATTACTATTTAATGAACAAAAAAATATATAGTAGTCGTTTTTCTACAGACTGTTTTAGCGACTACTTCAACGACCTTGCTAGAAAGAGTAGCGTAGGGCTAAAAGACTATGTTGAATATGCTACTGAAAAGGCTAGTGTTAGTGAATTAAAATCTCAAAACAGTTACTTTATAAACTCTATATACAAGGAGGAATGATATGGCTTATCAAGATTGTAAAGTATATAATGATGGTTCTCACTATATAGCAATACCATACGTTCCAAATCCTATTAAAAGAAAAAGTAATAAAGTAGAAGAAATAATAGAGATAACAGAGGAGGAAAATATTGACAAGAAGAACAAAGAAGAATCTACGGCAGATGAAATTGATAGTGCGAAAGAAGAATCTAATCTTGAACCTAAAAAAATCAAAGTTGTATCTAAGAAGGACATGTTTGATAAGTTATACGTAAAATACGTATCTTATAAAAAAGCGGAAAGAAAGAAAAAAATAATAGAAGAGATGCTACCTTACTTTGAAACGAAACAAGAAACAGAAAACTACGTAATAGAACAACTAGAAAGAAAGAATAGGAATATGATATGCAGAAGAGTAAGGCTAACAAGGAAAGTATTTTTAGCAAATTTCAACTATTTTTGTACTTTTACATACGACGATAAACTACATAGCGAAGAAACGTTCAATAACAAACTAAAAGGTTGTTTTAAGATGTTATGTCACAGAAAAGGCTGGAAATATGCGGGAGTATGGGAAAGAGCCCCCTGAAACGAATAGGCTGCATTTTCACGGTTTATTTTATATACCCAAGGGGAATATGGTAGGCGAACTGATTACAAAGAATGACTACGATACAAAGAAACATAGACGGCAAGAAACAGTGCAAAACACATATTTTAATAAAAGGTTTGGAAGGTCAGACTTCAAAGAACTTGACGAAACAGAACTAGGTAATGCAATAGCATATCTAGTAAAATACATAGAAAAGACGGGAGAAAAAATAGTGTATTCCAAAGGACTACCGCAGTATTTTATATCTGACATAATGGATGAAGACGTAGTATGTAATATAGGAAGGGAAGATAGAAAACTTCTTCTTTACGACGATTTTTCGTGTTATGACGAAGGAGAGTACAAAGGACAAGTAAGCCAAAACGTGATACGAGAACTAAGAAAAGCGAACTAAACAAAGAATATAAAATATGGATAACAGTGTGGGCGAAAGATTTCGCAAGCGGGTTAGCGCGAAACTTCGCCCTGTATCCATTTATATTCATTTTATTTGCCTTTTTTCTTTATAGGAGTGTGCTTGTCTGGCGGAGCGAAGCGACGCCACTTGTATCAAGACAAGCACACGTCAGGGTTGCAAATTGATATATTTAAATAGTTTATATGTATTAAATAAATAAATCACTATGTAATATAAAAACTTGAAAAAGTTATGTATTTTTAATAAAAAATAATGTTATTTTCATAAAATTCGGGACAAATAATAGTTTTAAAACATTATTGATTTTATACGAAATTAGTTTCTTATAAAAAATTAAATTGATTAGGGGTAAAAAAATGACCAAAGAAAGAATTAAAAGTGAGTTAGAAAGTTATATTTATGATTATCAATATTATAAAGAAAAGTCTATAGAAAGAGATAAGTCAATTAACGATTTGGAAAAATCTTTAAACAGAATTAAAAATATTGGCGAAAACATGAAAGATTCAACAATAATTAATAATAGGTTGGAATACATGTTAGAAAACGAAACTAGGGAAGAAGAACAGTTATTAGAAATTATTCAGAAAAAGCAGTTAATAGAAAATATTATAAAAAATCTTGAACAACCTGATAGAACAATTATGTATTTAAGGTATATTAGGTTTTTTACTTTTGATGAAATTGCGAGTAAAATGAATTATTCTACTAAAAGGATATATCAATTACACACTATTGCATTAGAACATTATATTGAAGCTTATAATTCTTATTTAAGTTTGGAGTAAATTAGTAAAGAATAGAAAGCATTAGAAAAATTACCATTTATTATTATAGTTAGAGAAAAATAATAAGGCGGTAATTTTATGAAAAAAATAGACGATGTACAATCAATAACAATTTCAAACGGGATATCTATAATTAATATCAAACCTACTTTTTCTATTAAAGAAAGACAAAGTATTCGTATTAAGACTGCAATGTTAAAATTAAAAAAGGGTAGGGAATCTATAAGTAATCAGAGTGGACTTATAGTTAAAGTAGGAGATGAAATAATTGACAATATTATTGGTACTAATGAGAAAAACACGAATTTTGTGTGCCTAAATATTGCTGATAAATTGCAAGATTTTTTGATTAATCAAATCAATAATGAAATTTTTACAGTATCAGTAAATGGCACACTTGACAATTATATTGAATTTGATGTTTTAGAAAGCAAGTTAATTATGGATTATGCAATAGGCAATTTGCTATATGATAATAATGTGTATCACGAAAGTAATGTAAAAAAAGCAGGAAAAGGGAAAATTAATCTATTTACAGGTCAACTGGAATATTTTCATAATGATGTTTTAAGCTATAGTGATGCATTACCTCTTAATGTATATCACATATATAACTCTATTAATAGCAAAGAAGAGGATGATAGCGTTTTTGTTAATGGTAAAGAGATACAAATACCACAATATAAGTGTGGAAATGGTTGGAAAAATTCTGTACAACAATATTTGATAGAGGAAGAAAGTCCAGATAATATTATTAATGGAGAAGCAGCTAAAAAATTTACTTTTATTGATGAAGAAGGTAAACATCAATATTTTGAGGAAAAATACTATTATTATAATGATGCTAATGAAAAAAATTATGTACCTTTATCTAATATCCAAATTGATGCGGAGCATAATTTAAGTTGTGAAGTAAATAAAAAAATATATAAAATAGAGAAAGAAGTGGTATCTTCTAATGGATTAACTATTATTTCCGAACTTGAACATTTTTCTGGAATAGAATATATTCAGAAGGACGTAGAAGAAATTGCTAATTTAAAACAAGAAATTAAAGTAATCAAAAATAATATAAATGAAGTAGATAGAAATATTGAAATGAATAATTTCAATATTGGTATTTTAGTTTTAACAAAAGAAATTGATAATATTAATAAGAGAATAGAAGAAAATTCAAATCTTGCTTTTGATAAACAATTAGATTTTCAAAACAGATTAAAAGAAGCACAATACGCTTTAGAACAACTTAAGATACGAAATAATGCAGAATATACACAACTAACTCCTAGTGATGTTCAAACAGATATAAAAGAAATATATAAAATTTCAAAAGATGATGGATTGTTATTTAATAGTAATAATCCTAAATTAAGAATTGTTCAACAACATGGAATAGAGGATTATATTGTGGATAAAACATATGAATTTAATTGGGAGCAAGATAGTAGAACTCCAATTAAATATAAAGAATCATATTCTCATTATCAAAATCTTGTAAGGTCAGAAAAAGATGAATTGCATAAGCAATATACTATAAATGAAATAATAAATAAAATAAAGGACCAAATTTCTAAATTATCACAAGAATTGGATTTGGTTTATCTTGAAAATGTATTAAAAAATAATGTAGATAGTAATATTTCATTATATGAATCGAATCAAATGAGAATAAATTATGAAATTAAAAATTTAATTGCTCAAATTAATCATTTGAAAGATACGAAGAAAGATTTAGAAATTCAACTCGAAAAGAATAATCGCAATTTAAACATATTGCAAAAGCAAATTCCTATTCATTATATTGTTGATAATAATGGAGTGATGAGGGGATTTGGAAGAACGAATATTGATAATTTGTATAGATTAATACTTATAACCGATAGGTGGGAAAATAATGTATTATTAAAATATAATGATATTAATCAAATAGAAACTATTGTAGATTCTCAAGATAAATTAATTTGTTTTGCGTATGATACGGAAAATGATAGATTAGTATCCATAAAAGATAGCAGAGGACGTATAATAAAATATGAATATGATGCTGATGGAAATTTAATTAAAATCTTATATCCAGATGGTTCATGTACTAAGTATGAGTATAATAATAAAATGCTTATTGCAGCAGTTGATTCTAGTGGTTATGGAGTAGAATATAATTATACGAAGAATCAAGTTACTAATGCAACGGAAATTACTAGAGTTCAAAGTATTGGAGTAGGTGGTGTTATTGATTTTAATGGACCTGCATATAGAGTATATAATAATGAAAAATATCAAAAAAAAGACAGTATTATAATAGAATATATTACTGATAAGACTACAACATTAACTGATAAATTTGGTAAAAAAATCACATATATTTTTGATATTTCAGGAAGGCCAATAACGATTTATGAAGATAAATTTGATTTAGAGACAACACATAATATATATGAGAAGACTTTTGATTATGTTGATGGTAAAAATTCGTTTTCTATTGAAGCATTACCAAATAGCAAAAATTATCTTATTGGTGGAAATTTTATTGATAATGATGGAGTGTCATTATCAAAGGTTACAAATATGCCTGAAAATTATATAAATAATGATATGGACTGCGGTAATGCAATTTGTACGTCAAATAATTGTAGATTGTCTAGTTATTCTAATGAATCTAATTTAGAAGATAAAAAAGAAGTATATACATTATCAGATAAAGGAATAAACGTTGAAAGATATATTTATAGAGAATTAACGGACCAGCATATAGCTGATATTAAAACTAGTAATAAGAAAGATTTTATTTTAGCATGTTGGGCAAAAGCAGACTCAATGTTTGTAAATAGAAGGAGTACGGATTTTTGTGGAATGTGTGATGGCACAGAGTTTTATCATGAAATAGATAAAATCTATTATGAAAATGAAGATGAATATCAAAAAAGAAGAAGGTTTGAGTTGCGTGCCGAAATATCCTATGAAAATGGTAAAAAACAAAGTCAATATTGTAGTTTTGATTGGATGAATACTGATTGGCAACATTGTGCATTGCCTATTTCTTTGAGTGAGAATGAAAATGATGTATTAAAAAGCATTAGAGTATATTTTGATTACTCATTTAATATGGGAGAAGTAACCATATTTGATATGGATATGCGAGAAGGCGCATGGGATTATTATGAATATAATGAAGATAAACAAAAAATATATTATGAAAATAGTATATCAAAATATATTACTACGTACGAATATTACAAAAAGAAATTAGTTAAGGAAAGTTTGATTGATAAAGATAATTATGCATTAAAACATTCTAATCAACCATACATAGAGTATTCTACTATTTATGAATATGATAATGACGATGCACTAGTTAGAGTCATAGATTTTAATGATATAGTTACTGAATACGAATATAATAAAGGGATTATAGTAAAGAGTTATGTTTATAATAGAAAAGAACCTAGTAATAAATTCATAAAAGAAAGTATTATTGATGAAAAAGGTAATATTGTTGGTGAATTAGATGGTTTTGGCAATAAACAATTTGATTACGAATATATACATAATACTGATTTAATTTCTGCTAAAAAAGGAATAAATGATTGTAAGGTTGTTTATGGTTATGATTTTAATAATGATATGTTATTAACCATATCTAGTGATGTTAATGGAGAAGTTAATGAAAATGTTAGTGGTTATACTTTGGGGATATTAACAAGTTTAAGGCATAATGATACGGATATTTGTTATGATTATGATGGGTTTGGTAGGATAACGAATATTAGAATTGCGGATAATAATTACGTTCAAATGGGATACGAAGATGTAGTTCAACAGGGTAATATTATTGGAGAAAAGATAACAAAATCATATTCTAATGGTACAGAATATGAGAGTATAACAGATGATAAAGGGAATATATTGTCTGTAAAATATAACAATAATAACTACATTCAAAATCAATATGATACTTTTGGTAGATTATGTTGCGTTAAAGATTATACAAATTCTAAAGAAACAAAATGCGAAATAACTTTAGATAATCAAAGTAATGTCGTTGAAAAAAAATATGTTGGTTTCAATAGAAGTTATTGTATTAAAAATACTTATAATGAGAATGAAATCAAAACGAATACTTCCACATTTATTGATGGTTTAGCAGCAAGAGATACTAGTTTTATATATGATAATACTCCAAATAATAGAGTAATAGAAATAGATTTGCCAAATAATATAAACCAGTATATAAAATATGACAAATTAGGTAGAATAAATAATTTGTTAGTTAGAAAAAATGTACATAATATTGACTTAGCTTTGTCTAAGGGTATAAAATATGTACAAAAAGGCGAATATGCTAGTAATTTGGTAGCAAGTGAATGCTATGGTAAGAATGGAGTAACAAAAGAAATTATTAAATATCAATATGATAGAAATGGAAATATAATTTGTATAATAATTGATGATGTTGTTACTGTTAAATATGCTTATGATAATCTAAATAGGCTTATTCGAGAAGATAATAAGAAATTAAATAAAACTACTATTTTTAGTTATGATAATGGTGGCAATATTTTAACTAAAATCGAATATCCATATACTATTGAGAATATTGAAAACGTTGCATATATTAAAGAGATAAAATATGATTATGCAAGTGACGGTTGGCAAGATATGCTACTTGGCGTAGGAGGGCTAAAATGTGGCGATTACGACGCACTTGGCAATCCTAGGTTGTAT
>ENA-ORTY01000850-ORTY01000850.1-human-gut-metagenome-genome-assembly--contig:-NODE-850-length-37621-cov-4.663446_pt1 | contig 37621 bp, 35 predicted proteins | sample MGYA00241917_ERZ509198 | MGnify/ENA primary metagenome ERZ509198 (study PRJEB26280, sample SAMEA2338857) | human gut metagenome | biome: human gut; feature: human-associated habitat; material: faeces...
TGCTGCCCCTGCCGCCAGTGCCGCCCCCGCTCCCACGGCCCAAGGGGAAACAGTCGCCTCCCCCCTGCCCGGCACTGTGCTCCAGGTGAAGGTCCAGGCCGGCGAATCCGTAAAAGCCGGTCAGCTGCTGGTCATCATCGAGGCTATGAAAATGGAAAATGAGATCCTGTCCCCCCGGGACGGTGTGGTCGCCCAGGTCGTGGTCGCCAAGGGCGGTACTGTGGATACCGGTGCGCCCCTGGTCGTACTCAGTTAAGGAGGCCGAACATGTCTGTGATTTTTGACGTGCTCCGATCCATCTGGACTGAATCCGGCTTTGCCCACCTGGCGGACTGGCGCACTCTGGTCATGTTGGTACTGGCCTGTGTGCTGCTGTATCTGGGCATCGTAAAGAAATACGAGCCGCTGCTGATGATCGGCATCGCCTTCGGAATGCTGCTGACCAATCTGCCCGGGGCCAATCTGTATCACCCGGAACTGTGGGACGCATTTCTGGCCGGGGAAATCGGATACGGCGATATTCTCCATGAGGGCGGATTGCTGGATATTTTGTACATCGGCGTGAAATCCGGTCTGTACCCCTCCCTGATTTTCTTAGGGGTGGGCGCCATGACGGACTTCGGCCCCCTGATTGCCAACCCCAAGAGTTTGTTGCTGGGATCTGCAGCCCAGCTGGGCGTGTATTGTGCATTTCTGTTGGCCATTGCCATTGGATTCACCGGCCCGGAGGCCGCCTCCATCGGTATCGTGGGCGGCGCTGACGGCCCCACTGCCATTTACCTCTGCACGCTGCTGGCTCCCCATCTGCTAGGCGCCGTGGCCATTGCGGCTTACTCCTACATGGCCCTGATTCCTATGATCCAGCCTCCGCTGATGCGCCTGATCACCACAGAAGAAGAACGGGCCATCAAGATGGAGCAGCTGCGTCCGGTATCTAAAAAAGAGAAGATTCTCTTCCCCATTATCGTTGCCGCTTTTGTGATCCTGCTGCTGCCCTCCACGGCGCCCCTGATTGGCTGCCTGATGCTGGGCAATCTGTGGCGGGAATGCGGCTGTGCCGACCGGCTGTCTGATACGGCTCAGAATGGTCTGATGAACATTGTCACCATTTTCCTGGGCATCAGCGTAGGCGCTACCACGGTGGCCGACCGATTCCTGACATTCCAGACCATCGCCATCATCTTCCTGGGGTTGTTTGCCTTCGGATTTTCTACAGTGGGCGGTCTGCTCTTCGGCAAACTCCTGTGCAAACTCAGCCACGGCCGCATCAATCCCCTTATCGGGTCTGCCGGTGTGTCGGCTGTACCGATGGCTGCCCGGGTCTCCCAGACCGAGGGACAGAAAGCCAATCCCTCCAACTTCCTGCTGATGCACGCCATGGGTCCCAATGTGGCCGGCGTGATCGGCTCAGCCGTTGCTGCCGGTTTCCTTCTGGCGCTGTTCGGCTGATCCCTGTCTTTGTCATTTGAACTGCGGGGCGGTCGATTCGACCGCCCCTATATTCTGTACGAGGTATACTCATGTCATCTTTTTTCACCTGTCCCGTCTGCGGCAAACCCCTGTCCGGTACTTCGACCCTGACCTGCAGCCAGGGGCACAGCTTTGACCGGAACAAACACGGCTATATCAATCTCCTGCTGTCCAACAGCTCCTCCAAAAAACGACACGGGGACGACCAACTGATGGTGCTCTCCCGGACTCAATTTCTGGAAAAGGGATACTACGCCCCGGTGCGAGAGGCCGTACTTCAAGCCATACTGCCCCACGCCGTTGCCGGAATGCGCCTTTTGGATGCCGGATGCGGCGAGGGATGGTACACCGCTTACATTGCCAGCTGTCTCCAGACATTCCAGCCCCTGGTTGCCGGGGTGGACATCTCCCGGGATGCGCTCCGACAGGCCCACAAACGGCAGGCCGGAATGGAACTGGCCGTGGCCAGCACCGCCAAACTGCCTGTGGCCGACGCCAGCTGCCAATGCGTCCTGAATATTTTCTCCCCGGAAGAAACGGCAGAGTTTCACCGGGTTCTGGCACCAGGGGGCATTCTGATCCGAGCCGTCCCCATGGAGCGGCACCTCTGGGGTCTGAAAAGCGCCGTGTACGACACGCCCTATCTCAATCCGCCTCCCGGGGTGGATTTGCCGGGATTCACACTTCTCGGGCGGCAGGATGTGGTCTACGACCTGTCACTGCCCTGCCAGGAGGACATTTGGAACCTGTTCACCATGACGCCCTATTACTACAAAACCGGGCGGGAAGACCAGGAAAAGCTCCGCCGCCTGGATACACTGGAAGAGCATGTGGAAATCGCTGTGCTCAGCTATCAGAAAGCATAAAACCGTTGGGAAGTCTGTTTTCGACTTCCCAACGGTTTTTCACATTCCGGCAGATTTCCCCGCCATGTTCCGCACCTGCCCCAAATAGAACCGGCGGCGATATTTCAGTTCCGCATACCGTGCCACATGATTCAGGCAGATTCCGTCATAGGCTCCGCCTACAACGCCCACCAGTGGCACCCCCTGTAAAAATTTCAGATACAGCAGTTCTTCCGCCAAAGCCCGGGCAGTTTCCTCCAGTACCCCGTCCGGTTCCGTTCCCTCCGGCCAGTTTCCAGTGGCAAGAAACCGATTCACAGTCCTGTCCAATGCTGTCAATTCCGGTCCGGTGACGATGCCCCCGCGAATCAGCAGGAGTACCAAAATCTTCTCCTCCGGTGTGTCATAGGAAAATCCATAGCGCAGTGCCGTTTCATACACTGTCTTCAACAGCAGCGCTGCAAACAGCGGAATATCCGGGATTCCTACTCCCAAGGCCCCCAGGCCGATTCCCGTCGTACCGGACAGCAGGGCATTCCGGCGACCGGCGCCGGCAGCCTTTTTCGGTACAGTCCGCAGAGATTTCTTATCCTGCAAAATCTGCACCGCAGCCGCGTCCACCTGGGATTCCCGCTCCAAACGCTCTTTTGCATAAGTCTTTTCAATCAGCCCCGTTCCCTTTTCAAACACCAGCCGGAATGCCTTTGCAAAAGCGGTGTGCAGCGTCTCCTGTAATTTTTCCGGTACTTTCTCCGCCAGCAGACGGTTCCAAATCGGTTCCCGCTCTTCTGTGCGCTGCGCCAAGTACCGCTCCTCCTGTTTTTTCAGCCGCGCCAATTCTTTCCGCAGGGGCGGTTTGCTCTGCAAAATTCCCATTTCGCTCCCCCTTTCCTTGTTCCCTATCATAGTGGATTTCCCCCAAAAGGAAGTGGACAGTTTGTAACTTTTCCAAAAAAACTCCGCCGGGTCTCATTCCCGACGGAGTTTTTTCGAAGGCGCAAACCCATCAAACGGCCTTGCCCACTTTTCCCTGTTCCTTCATCCGGCGTGCCAGATAGACCACCGGCGTATCCAACAGACTGGTGAAAATATAGATCACATATCCCGCCACAATGATGCTCAGCAGTGTGGGGGCATCGTAAGTTCCCCAGAACGCAAAGAGATTGAACAGCACGGTATTCACCAACTGAGAGATCAAGGTGGACCCATTGTTCCGCAGCCACAGAAATTTCCGACTGGAGCCGCTTTTCTTCTCTGTCAGGTGCCACCAGGCATGGTACAGCCACACATCGAACATCTGGGAAAGGGCGTAGACCGACAAACTGGCAAACAGCATCCGAGGCGTGTTGGTAAACAGGGTCTGGAATGCAGGCGTCGCCCAATCCGAGGCCGAGGGCGTATATATCAGCCAGGACTGGGAAATCAGCAGAAACAATACAGAGGAAAAGATTCCCACAAATACTGCCCGGTTGGCTGCCTGTTTTCCCTCATTTTCCGAAAGAATGTCTGTGATCAGAAATGTCACTGCAAACAGCACATTTCCCAAAGTCTGTTCCATGCCAAATGCGTCCACAACGATCATCACTTCAATGTTGGCCACAATCGTCGCCACAGCGTTGAGGGCATACAACCCATTGCACCCAAACAGCCGGTAAGCCACCAGCACGCCCCCATAGAGGAGCACCACAGAAAGCACCAGCAAGACTTCATTGCTCATTGTCTCATTTCTCCTTCTTTTTTGCGCCACCCATGCAACAAAAAAAGACGCCTTACGGCGCCCAAAACACGCAGACTGCCGGGAATTTCCCCGCGTCTGCAAAAGCCCGTAGTTTTGTTTAAAGACAGGATGGTCACGAACTGTCTGATTGAATTTTCAAAAATCCGACGGTCATGATACCACATTCCCGTCGGATTTGCAAGTTTTATCTTTCGCTCATCGGTACATACGGCAGATTCTTCAGCGCCGCCCGATACGCCGGACGCATGATTCGGTTGCAGGTCAGCACTTCCTCCATCCGGTTGGCGCACCATCCCGGAATTCTGGCGATGGCAAACAGCGGGGTGTACAGCTCCACCGGAATGCCCAGCATGTCGTAAATCAGTCCGGAATACATATCCACATTGGCACACAGCGGCATGTGACTGCGCCGCCGCTCCATAATCAGTTCCTTGCCGATCTCCTCCACAGCCTCCATCAGCTCCAGATCCTGCAGTCTGCCCTTGCTCTCCGCCAGGCTCCGGGCCTTTTCCTTGATCATCTCCGCCCGCGGGTCTGACAGTGTGTACACTGCATGGCCCAGGCCGTAAATTTTTCCAGAATGATCTCCGGCCTCGCCGTCCAGCAGCCGGGTCAGATAGTCCCGCAGCGCCCCCTCCTTTTCCGGAGTTGGGACATGGGCTTTGATGTCCGCAAACTGGTTCATCACCTTGGCATTTGCGCCGCCGTGAAGCGGCCCTTTCAGGGACGCCACTGCCGCTGCCACTGCAGAATAGGTATCTGTGCCTGTGGAAGAGGTGGACCGGCAGACGAAAGTGGAATTGTTGCCGCCGCCGTGCTCAGCATGGAGCATCAGCATCAGATCCAGCAGATGCGCCTCCTCAGGCGTATAACTCTTGTCCTTACGCACCATCCGCAGGAAATTTTCCGCCACAGACAGACTGCTTTTGGGATTATGGATATACAGCGACTTATTCTCCCGATAATGGCGATTGACCATATAGGCATTGGCCACGATCAGCGGGAATCGTGCCGTCAATTCAATGGACTGACGCAGCAGATTTTCCGGCGACAGATCGTCCGGCTGCGGGTCATAGGCATACAGCGCCAACACGCTCCGCGCCAGCTGATTCATCACATTCCCGCTGGGCGCCTTAAAAATCACATCCTCATTGAACCCCATAGGCAGCTGACAGGAGTCTGCCAAAATGGAGCGAAACATCTGGAATTCCGTGTGGGTCGGCAATTTCCCCAACAGCAGCAAATATGCCACTTCTTCAAAACCGAATGTTCCTGCATCATAATGTGCCTGTGCGATTTCCGTAGCGTCAATTCCACGATAGGTAAGTTTGCCCGGCATAGGGACCCGTTCCCCGTCTTCCATCACATAGCCCTGCACGCTGCCGATCCCCGTCGTCCCGATCAGAACACCGGTGCCGTCTGCATTTCGCAGGCCATGCTTGATGAGAGGATTATCCCGATCATTGACGGAATAGGCCGCATCGATCTGCGTACGAAATCCCTGCAAATACCCCTGCACTACAGGATTGACTGTCTCCATTGGAATTCCTCCTTCCAAAAGTCTGGAATATGATTATCATACTGCAAACCGCCGCAAAAATGCAAGTCATTTTTTCGATTCGTGCATTTCGCGTGGAAGTTTCCCGGTTTTTCGGCGTTTTATTGTGATTTAAGTGCAAGTATTTCTTTTTTTCTTGCACTTTCCCACTTTCATTGGGACACCCAACTGTGTTATAATCAGACCATCTCAGGAAAGGCAGGGATTATGATGATCACGCTCCATGAAACAGGCGTCCTCTGGAAGGACGGCAGACCCATAGACACCCCCGTGCAGCCAGCCGCCGGCAGAGAAAAGACCATGGCTTACCGCATCCTCCGTGCCCACGATCGGGGCACTGCACCGGAGGCCATGCAGATTCGGTTTGACAGTCTGATCTCCCACGACATCACCTATGTGGGCATCATTCAAACGGCCAAAGCCTCGGGCCTGCGGGAATTTCCCGTCCCCTATGTGATGACCAACTGCCACAACAGCCTGTGCGCCGTGGGCGGCACCATCAACGAGGACGACCACATTTTCGGTCTGTCTGCCGCCAGAAAATACGGCGGAATCTATGTCCCTGCCAATCAGGCCGTGATTCATCAGTATGCCCGGGAAATGATGGCCGGGTGCGGTAAGATGATCTTGGGTTCCGACAGCCACACCCGCTATGGCGCCCTGGGCACCATGGGCGTGGGCGAGGGCGGCCCGGAGATTGTGAAACAGCTGCTGAAAAACACCTACGACATTGCCGCCCCCCAGGTAGTACTGGTCTACCTCACCGGTGCGCCCCGTCAGGGCTTAGGCCCTCAGGATGTGGCGCTGGCGCTGTGCCGTGCCGTGTATGAAAACGGATTTGTAAAAAACAAAGTATTGGAGTTTGCCGGGCCGGGTGTAGGCGCTTTGCCGATGGATTTCCGCATTGGCATCGATGTGATGACCACGGAAACCACCTGTCTCAGTTCCATCTGGGAAACGGACAGTGCCGTGGAAGAGTATCTTGCACTCCATGGCCGAGAAGAGGATTTCAGTCCCCTGTGCCCGGAAGACGGCGCATGGTACGACAGTATGATTACCATTGATCTGTCCCAGGTGGAATCCATGATTGCCCTGCCCTTCCACCCCTCCCAGGCCTATTCCATCCATGAATTCCAGGCCAACGCCGGGGATATTCTCCGGGATTGCGAACGCAGGGCCCATGCGCAGTTCGGCGAAAAAGCCGCACTGCACCTCACTGAAAAGCTGAAGGACGGTGCGCTCTGGGTAGATCAAGGTGTGATTGCCGGATGCTCCGGCGGAATGTACGACAACATTGCCGAGGCCGCCGCCATTTTGGACGGATACGGTATTGGCAACGGATATTTCTCCCTGTCTGTCTATCCTCCCTCCATCCCGGTCAATCTGGAGCTGATGCGCAGCGGCGTGCAAGCTTCTCTGCTCACCTCCGGAGCCCTGTTCAAACCCTGTTTCTGCGGTCCCTGTTTCGGTGCCGGCGATGTTCCCGGCAACAACGGCCTGTCCATCCGCCACACCACCCGGAACTTCCCCAACCGGGAAGGCTCCAAACCCGCCGACGGACAGCTGGCCGGCGTGGCGCTGATGGATGCCCGCTCCATTGCGGCCACCGCCCGCAATCATGGACGGCTCACTGCTGCCACCGATGTGGACTACACCATGCCCGATCCGCACCGCCGGGAATTCGACCGGAGCGTCTATGAAAAACGGGTCTACTTCGGGTTCGGCCATCCCCTGCCGGAAGAACCCCTGCGCATGGGGCCAAATATCACAGAATGGCCGGAGATTCCCGCCCTGTCCGAGCATCTGCTGCTGCGCATGGCCGCGGTGCTCCACGATCCTGTCACCACCACTGACGAACTGATTCCCTCCGGGGAAACCTCTTCCTACCGCTCCAACCCCATGAAACTGGCCACCTTCGCCCTGTCCCGCCGGGAACCGGCCTATGTGGGCCGGGCGCAGGCCGTACAGGCTCTGGAATCCGGCAGAGCGGCGGGAACGCCTGCCCCGGAACTGCTGTCTGCTCTAAAGCAGGCCGGTCTTGACGAGGAAGTCCTGAACCGGACCACCGTGGCCTCCGCCATTTTTGCCAACCGTCCAGGAGACGGTTCCGCCCGGGAACAGGCGGCCTCCTGCCAGCGGGTACTGGGCGGCGGCGCCAACCTCTGCTATGAATACGCCACCAAGCGCTATCGCTCCAACTGCATCAACTGGGGCATGATGCCCTTTACCATTGACAAGGACACAGAATTTTCCTATGGCCCGGAGGACTGGATCTGGGTTCCGGACATCCGCTCCGCCGTGGCACACGGCCAGCAGGAAGTTCCCGCCCTGGTCATCACCCGAGACAGTACTGTTCCGCTGACGCTGCATCTGCCGCCGCTGACGGACGACGAACGGGAGATCCTCCTGGCCGGCTGCCTGATGAACTGGTATGCCGCCCGGAATCAGTGAGGTGCGCTTATGGACCGCATCAAAATGACCCACCCCGTCGTGGAGATGGACGGGGACGAAATGACCCGGGTGCTGTGGCAGATGATCAAAGAGGAACTGCTGCTCCCCTTCGTGGAGCTACGCACCGACTACTACGATCTGGGCCTGCCCAACCGGGACGCCACCGATGACCGGGTGACCACCGAGGCCGCTGAGGCGATCAAACGCCACCATGTGGGCGTCAAATGCGCCACCATCACCCCCAATGCACAGCGAATGGAGGAATATCACCTGAAACAGATGTGGAAAAGTCCCAACGGCACCATCCGTGCCATTCTGGACGGGACTGTCTTCCGCACCCCCATTCTTACCCCCAGTATCCGTCCCTTTGTACGCACCTGGGTAAAACCCATCACCATTGCCCGCCATGCCTTTGGGGATCTGTACCGGGCCACGGAATACCGGGTTCCCGGCCCGGGAAAAGCCGAACTGGTGTTCACCGACGCACAGGGACAGGAACAATTCCGGGAACCCGTCTATACCTTTGACGGCCCGGGCGTGCTGCAGGGTACCTTCAATACGGAAGATTCCATCCGCTCCTTCGCCCGCTCCTGTTTCGCTTTTGCCGTGGAGCAAAAGCAGGACCTGTGGTTTGCCGCCAAAGACACCATTTCCAAACAGTATGACGGTCAGTTTCGGGATATTTTCCAACAGGTTTTTGAGCAGGAATACCGCCAGCGATTTGAGGAACTGGGCATCCAGTATCTATACACGCTCATCGATGACGCCGTGGCCCGGGTCATCCGCAGCGAAGGCGGATTCATCTGGGCCTGCAAAAACTACGATGGCGATGTGATGAGCGACATGGTCTCCACTGCCTTCGGTTCTCTGGCCATGATGACCAGTGTTCTGGTGTCTCCGGATGGGAACTACGAATACGAGGCCGCCCACGGCACCATCACCCGCCACTACTACCGCTGGCAAAAGGGAGAGCCAGTATCCTCCAACCCCATCGCCACCATCTACGCCTGGACCGGTGCGCTGCGGAAACGGGGCGAGCTGGACGACACCCTCCCCCTTATCCGCTTTGCAGACGCTTTGGAAAAAGCCTGCCTGATGACCATTGAGGACGGCATCATGACCGGAGACCTGGCTGCCGTGTGCAGCCGCCCTGCCCAAGTCGTGAACAGCACGGAATTTTTGCAGGAGATTCGCCGGCATCTGGAACGGCTGCTGTCATAAAAGCCCCTTAAGAATTGTTTCCGGAGGACACGCCATGTCCTCCGGAAACAATTCTTGCATAAATCCCGGAAAAGCATTATAATGTATAGTGCCTAGATTTGTGTTCCTAAATCGGAGCAATGCCGGATACGGAAAGGGGATGATCTTATCGGGAAAGAAAAGCGAACCGTTTTAAGCCGCGCGATCCAAGTCTATGATTGGCTGCAAGGCATCGGCAATGTGCAGATGAGCGCTTTTGCTGCTTCTGCCGCCTTTTTCCTCTTCTTGTCCCTGGTACCGATCATTTTGCTGATTTGCTCCATCATTCCATACACCAATCTGTCCCAGGAAACTGTGATCGCGATTTTGGATCGCTATGTGGCACAGGTTGTTCCGGAAAATGTTTCCACCTTACTGAACAGCATCGTGGACGAGATTTATCGCGGCAACCTGCTGACCTTGTCCGTGTCCGCCGTTGCCACGGTCTGGTCTGCGGGAAAGGCATTTCTGGCCCTGTCCAGAGGCCTGGACGCCATCCACCAGACAGGCGGGCAAAACTATGTGCTCGCTCGGCTGAAGGCCTGCTTATATACCGTGATTATGATGGCCTCCATCGTGTTCATGTTGTTGGTGGTGGTGTTCGGCGGAAAAATCGTGGAGCTGATCACCCGCTATATCCCGGATGTGGCCCCCTTTCTGGACTGGCTGCTTACCCGACGGTTTGTTTTTTCCGTCCTGGGTCTGGCTGTGGTATTTACAGTCGTCTATACTTGGGTTCCCAAGAAGAAACTGTCTCCCCTGAGTCAGATTCCCGGCGCCGTGTTTGCCGCCCTGGCCTGGATGGTCTTTTCCTGGCTGTTTTCGGCGTATGTCTCCCGCACCGATTCCTTCGGCGCTTACGGCAGTTTGGCCACTATCGTCATTGCCATGCTGTGGATGTACTACTGTATGTATATCCTGCTGTTGGGCGCCTATCTGAATGTCCGGCGGGCAAACCACTCCGCATCATAAAAAACCGATACCAAAGAAACAGAAAGTAGGAATGAATATGGACCTTATGAGCAATCCCGCAGTCGTCTGGCTGGTTGGAAAACTGGGATTTCTGTTGAGAGCCGCCCTGGTCTTTCTCCTGTGCCGGATTACCGTCCGGTTCATCTCCCGGATCACCGACCGGCTGCTGGAAAAATCCAGATTGGAAACCGGTATCCAGCACTATGCCCGGCGGGCGCTGAATGTGATCGGCTGGATTCTCACCGTGCTCATCACAGCCCAGACCATGGGCATCGAGCTGACTTCTCTGGTGGCCATCGCCTCGGTCATCACCCTGGCGCTGTCCCTGTCCCTGCAGAACATTTTCACCAGTGTGTTCTCCGGCATCACCCTCCTGGTGACCAAGCCCTTTGTTGTAGGTGATTATGTGGAGATTGCCGGTGTCAGCGGTACTGTCAAAGCCATTGATTTGATGCGCACCAGTCTGGACACCGTGGACAACCGTCTGATCCAGATTCCCAACGGTGATGTGGTCAGCGCAAAGATCACCAACTTCTCCGCAGAGCCTATGCGCCGGGTGGATCTCTCTTTCTCCGCCTCTTACGATGCGCCCACAGACCTGGTGAAACAGGCACTGATGGAGGCCATTCAGGCAGACCCCCGCATCAAAACAGACCCTGCACCTTTCGTGGCGCTGAACCAATACAATGCCAACGACATTGAATACATCACCCGCTCCTGGGTGGACAACAAGGACTATTGGGGTGTATACTTCTCTTTGAACGAATCCGTGCGGGAGATTTTCGCCAAGTACGGCATTGAGTTCAGTTATCCCCATACCGTTGTCCACATGGCCGAAAAGTGAATCCCCGCAATCGCGGAAACAAATAGGACTTTCAGAAAATACATAAGGAGAAACCAACATGATCGATTACAAATCCATCTATGAATCCAAGCACACCACGCCGGAAGAAGTGGCCAAGCAGGTTCAGTCCGGCTGGACTCTGGGCATGGACGCCGGTCCTACCCAGGCCAATGGTCTGATGAACGCCATCGCTGAGAAAGTTGCCCAGACCGATACCAAAGATGTCAAAGTGCAGCTCATGCTGGACACCTATGCCTACCCGTTTCTGGAGAGCGACGCACTCAAAGGCAAAATGACCGCCTACTCCTGGTTCTCCTCCGGCGGCGCCCGCAAGGCTGTCAACGGCGGTTGGGCCGATGTGCTCCCCGCTTACTACCGCGATATTCCCGGCCACATTCTGCGGGAATATGACTATGACGCTTACTGCGTGTCCGTGTCCCCCATGGACAGCCACGGTTACTTCAGCCTGGCCACTTCCAACTCCTACTCTGCTGCCATGATCCAGAAGGCAAAACGGATTTTTGTGGAAGTCAATGAATTCCAGCCCCGCGCACTGAACAACCTGCAGATCCATGTTTCTCAGGTAGATGCCATCGTGGAAAATCACCACCGTCTGCCCGAGCTGCCCCCCGTGGAGCTGGATGAGAAGAGCATCATCATCGGCAACCTGATTGCCGAGCAGATTCCCGACGGCGCCTGCATCCAGCTGGGCATCGGTGCCATTCCCGACGCTACCGGTGCAGCCCTGAAAGTCAAGCACGACCTGGGCATCCACACCGAGATGTTCACCAGTTCCATGGTAGACCTGATCGACTGCGGCGCTGTCAACAATAGCAAAAAGCAGATCCATCGCGGCAAGACCGTCACTACATTTGCTTACGGTTCTCAGAAAATTTATGACTTCATCGACGACAACCCCGCCATCGAAATCCTGCCCGTGGAGTATGTCAACGATCCCAATGTCATCTGCCAGAACGACAATGTAATCTCCATCAACGCTGCCCTGGAAGTGGATCTGTTCGGCCAGGTCTGCGCAGAATCTGTGGGTACCAAGCACATGTCCGGTTCCGGCGGCCAGGTGGACTATGTCCGCGGCGCTTGCCAGTCCAAGGGTGGCAAGAGTTTCATCGCCTTCACCTCCACTGCAAAAGACGACACCATCAGCAAGATCAAATCTACTCTGACCCCCGGCGCCATTGTGACCACCTCCAAAAACGATGTGGACTACATTGTCACCGAGTACGGTATTGCACATCTGCGCGGCCGGAGCCTGGCAGAGCGCACCAAACAGCTGATTGCCATTGCGCACCCCAACTTCCGGGACGAGCTGACCTTCGATGCCAGAAAACGGGGCATCCTGGTCTGATTTCTTTCATCAAACAAAAACCACCTGGAGTGTTCCAGGTGGTTTTTTGATATGCAAACACTGTAAAAAAAACGCCCCATCCGAAGATGGGGCGTTTTCCATATACAATGCTTGGGAACTGTAAACTCAGGCCTTCAGCACGTTCTTCTGAACATACTCCATTCCGGCGTGGAGTGCCTTGACGTTGCCGTCCAGGAACTTCATCTTCCGGGGACCCAGCTCTTCCTTCATGGCCTCGATCATGGTCTCGACCTTCACCACATCAGGACGCAGTGCCATGTAAGCACCCAGGATCACCACGTTGGCGCCCTTGGGGTTCCCCACCTGCTCAGCGATCTCCGTTGCGGGCACGTAAGCCACAGTCAGATCGTCGCGCGTGGACTTTGCGTCAGTCAGAGAGCTGTTGATGATCAGTGCGCCACCGGGCTGCACAGTGTGCTCGAACTTTGCCAGAGAGGGATAGTTCATAGCGATCACAGCGGTGGGATTGCTGATCACGGGAGCTGCAATGGGCTTGTCAGAAACGACGACGGAGCAGTTTGCCGTGCCGCCGCGCATCTCAGGGCCGTAAGAAGGCAGCCAGGTGACTTCTTTTCCTTCCATCAATCCGGCGCAAGCCAGGAACTTACCAATCAGCAGAGTACCCTGACCGCCGAAACCTGCAAAAATGCACTGCTCTAACATATTATTCTGCCCCCTTATCTTTGAATACGCCCAGAGGATAGTACGGGATCATGTTGTCCTTCAGCCAATCCATGGACTCGGTGGGGCTCATACCCCAGTTGGTCGGGCAGGTGGACAGCACTTCCACCAGGCAGTAGCCTTTCCCTTCCCGCTGATACTTCATCGCCTTTTTGATGGCGATCTTGGCCTGGTTGATGTGAGCCGGGGTATCCAGTGCCACGCGCTCAATGTAGTAAGCGCCGTCCAGAGTAGCCAGCATCTCGGAGACCCGGATGGGGCTGCCGCACCAATCGGCGTCACGGCCGTTGGGAGAAGTGGTGGTCTTCTGGCCCACCAGGGTAGTGGGAGCCATCTGACCGCCGGTCATGCCGTAAATGGCGTTGTTGATGAAGATGGTGGTGATCTTCTCACCGCGCATAGCAGCGTGCACCACTTCAGCAGCGCCGATGGAAGCCAGGTCGCCGTCGCCCTGATAGGTGAACACCAGGGAATCGGGCTTTGCACGCTTGATGCCGGTTGCCACAGCGGGAGCGCGGCCGTGCAGTGCGTTGACCATGTCAAAGTTGAAGTAGTTGTTGGCAAACACGGAGCAGCCAACAGGGCTCACGCCCACCACATCGCCATGAACATCCAGCTCGTCAATGGCCTCAGCCACCAGACGATGGATAATGCCGTGTCCGCAGCCCGGGCAGTAATGTCTGGGCTTGTCAGTCAGCAGCTCAGTTGCTTTATATTCAATTGCCATTTCTTATTCCTCCCTCATGCTCAGGATCTTTGCCTTGATTTCTTCCACAGTGGGCAGATGGCTGCCGCAGTGGCCCAGGAACTCGATCTTCTGCTCACCGTTGATGGCGACCTTCACATCGTCCAGCATCTGGCCGGCGTTCATCTCGATATCCAGCACAGCCTTCACGCCGGATTTCACAGCGGCATCGTGGATAGCATCATACGGGAAGGGCCAGAGGGTGATAGGACGGAGCATACCGACATGGATGCCCTCTGCCTCCAGCTCGTCGATCACGGACTTTGCAATACGAGCCACAGTGCCGAAAGCGGTCACGACGATCTCTGCGTTGTCCATGTTGTAAGCCTCATACTGGACTTCGTTCTCTCTGACCTTGGCATAGGTAGCCTGGAGACGCTCATGCAGCACATCCAGCTCTTCGGTCTCCACATACAGGGAGGTGATGTCAGCTCTCTCGCCCACAGGGTTCTTGGGGTCGTAACCGGTAGCAGCCCAGGGTTTCTTGGCAGGGTCCACATGGTACTCCTTCATTTCGGGCAGTTCCACAGGCTCCATCATCTGAGCAATGATACCGTCGGCGCAGATCATTGCAGGCATACGGTACTTGTCGGCCAGATCAAATGCCTCGCCGATGCAGTCAATGGCTTCCTGCACGGAGGAAGGTGCAAACACCAGAACCTGGTAGTCACCGTGTCCGCCGCCCTTGACAGCCTGGTAGTAGTCGCCCTGACCGGCCTGGATGGAACCAATGCCGGGGCCGCCACGCATGACGTTGACGATCAGGCAGGGCAGCTCTGCTGCACAGATGGAGGAGATGCCTTCCTGCTTCAGGGAGATTCCGGGGCTGGAAGAAGAAGTCATGGCACGCACGCCGGTGCAGGCTGCGCCGTAGACCATGTTAATAGCGGCCACTTCGCTTTCTGCCTGCAGGAAACAACCGTTCACGTCTTCCTCAAACATCCGCTCGGAGAAATATTCGGGGATCTCCGTCTGCGGGGTGATGGGGTAACCAAAGAAGAAACGGCAACCGTTTCTAATGGCAGCCTCAGCGATTGCTTCGCTGCCCTTCATGAGTTTCTTTGCCATAAGTGTCCTTCCTCCTTATTCCTTCACGATGCTGATGACCGTGTCGGGGCAGGTGCGGAAACAGGAACCGCAGGCAATGCATGCCTCCACATCGGTGATCATCACAGGGTGAAAACCTTTGTCGTTGAGCTTATCCGGGGAAAGCTGCAGAAGCTTTTTCGGGCAGGCTCTCACGCAGAGCTCGCAGCCTTTGCAAAGCTCTTCTTTGATCGAGAATTTGACCATTTTTCTACCTCTTTTCAAATTTCTTCTACGGACTCCAACTATGTATATAGAAATGACACAGGAGACCGCTCCCCGCGGAGCAGTTTCCGTTCAGTGTGTCCAATTCCGGCTCAGCCGGCCATCCTGGACCTTACAGTCCCTGTTTGGTCAGGGTATCCCAGTCCCGGTGCATATAGGTCTGCAGATAGAGCGGCGTACCTACATACTTCATATCCGGCCCGGTAGCCAAAAATGCATCCAGGGCCTCTTTTTTTCCGGAGGTGTACAGCACCGGAATCCCGGTCTGCTCCGAGGCGACCCGAACCACTTCATATCCGGTGTGCAAATCCTCCTCCGTGGTTTCGTAAGACATATTGGTATTATTGACAAAACCCGTCACTTTCCAGCGGGCCTTGAACTGCATCTCCTCCATCAGGCGGATCAGCTTGGCAGGCGTTCCTGCCATGGGCCGGTTGGCATTGACCACATCCAACACCTGCACCTGGGCGCCCTCTTTTTCTGCCTGCGCCAGTTTCGTGTGATACTGGCCCAATGCAGCAGCGCCAGCGTCTCCTCCCAGGTCGATGATCACCGTATCCCAGTCCAGTGCAAAGGCAGTGGCAATTTCCGCAGGAACGGTCAGCATCTCCACCCCGGAACTTGCAAAATTAGGCGCAATCAGCCGAATCCCCTTTTCTGCAAACATTTCCCGCCGGTCATTGAGCCGGAAATAGGTGTTGATCATATCCAGATCGATCAGCAGCGTCTTGCCTGCATCCGCCCCGGCCAGGGCGAAGTTCATGGCCAATTCCGTTTTTCCGCTGCCATAGTTTCCCATCAAAATGATGAACTTCCTCATTTATGAATCATTCTCCCTAAGTATCTGGCAAAATTCTTTTATCTCATGTGTACATTCTATCGGTTTCCGGCTCTAATGTCAACCAATTTCCCACCATTTCCCTTCTGTTTTTGAATTCATTTCAATGCGTTTTTTCGTTTTTGATGTAAAAATGCACGAAAAATGATTTCAAGCATTTTCTTTCCCGTTTCTTTTGAATTCGAATCCACTTTTTCGCAAATTTTGCATGGAACCCTTGCATAGGATTCAAAATTCATGCATTCCCCGCTAAATTGCGTATTCCTTTCACACCGTTTTCTCTTTCACAAACAGAAAGTTTTATTGTGTTTATCTTTTTTCTCTGACAACTTTTCATTAAAGATAGTTTTTTCACAATCTCAACACGCACTTTTCTTTTTGCAGAGTCAAAAAAACAGGGCCGGAATACTCCGGCCCCGTTCAAAAAAGAGGGGGTAAAAAGAGAGGTATCAAAAAATTACTGGCCGAAGAAGAAATTCCAGGGATTCAGAGGAAAGGTCTGCTCCTGCTGCGTTTCCACGCGGGACTGCTGCACTTCCGTTGCATCCTGTTTTTTCTCCTCCACTTTCACTTCCAGCGTGAGGGTCTCGCCCTGCCGGAACACAGTCAGCGTCAGGGTGTCCCCCGGCTGACTTTCTTTCACAATGTCCACCAATTCCGCGCTGGTGGTAATCTCGTTGCCATTGATAGCCGTGATAATATCGCTGACCTGCAGGCCCGCTTTCTCGGCAGGTCCATCCTCTGCAACAAGTTTCACCGCTGCGCCCTGGGGCAATCCGTAACTCTGGGTTTCCTCGCTCACATCCATGACGGACACGCCGATATAAGGTTTGGAGACATAGCCGTTCTCAATAATGCCCTGCACGATGGTGCGGACGCTGTTGATGGGAATGGCAAACCCGATGTTATCAATAGACGCCTCTCCAGAACTGCCGGAACCGGAATACTTGGCATTGGTAATGCCTACCACTTCGCCGTAAAGATTGAACATCGCACCGCCGGAGTTGCCGGAGTTGATGGCGCAATCCGTCTGGATCAGATCCATGTTCAGTCCATTGGAGAATGTCACCTTCCGATCCAGTGCGCTGACAGCGCCGCTGGTCAGGGAGAAGGTCAGTTCTCCCAGAGGGTTGCCAATGGCCAGAACCGTATCGCCCACATTCAAAGTATCGGAATCACCCAGCACCACAGGGGTCAGACCGGTTGCATCGATTTTCAGCACTGCAATGTCATTGCTCTCATCAAAGCCGACCACCACTGCATCATAAGAGGTATCGTCGTACATGGTGACCTTCACGGACTCGGAGTCCTCGATCACATGGTAGTTGGTCAGAATATATCCGTCCTCGGTGAGAATGAATCCGGAGCCGGAGGCCGCAGATGTCGTCTGGAATCCCCAGAAGTTGGTGGTGATGGAGGTGGTGATGCCCACAGTGGAATTCACATTGGCTGCATACACTTCTGCAGGGGTCAGCAGTTTTCCGGTATCGATCTGCGCTACATTGATGGTGGAAGTGTTTCTGCTGCCCTCCAGCACCGTGGTAGATCCCTTTCCAAGTCCGCCCACCAGCGCCGCACCGCCGACGCCCAGACAGCCGCCCACCAGGGAGCAGCACAGGGCCAGTGCCACCACTTTTTTCGTGGTCATTTCCACCACGCGTTTCTCTTTCGGCTCCTTTTCCGGGGGAATGGGGGAAAATCCCTCTCCACCGCTCATCGGGTCAGACTGGGCGGAAACATTCTGCTGGTAAACATTCTTCTCATCCATGGTATATTACGCGCTCCTTCAACTGGAATTCGATTTCATCTCATTTAGGAGGTCTTTCCTCCGTTCGTGATGCCTATTGTAGCGCGGAACCGTTCAAAAAGGCTGACAAAAGTTTGAAAAAAAAGAAAACAATTTGTGAATCCCTCCCCGGTTTCCGATCAAAAAAACCGCCTGCCCCACACAAACTGTGCAGCAGGCAGACGGCAAATCCTGAAAGTTATGCGCCTAAAGGAGTAGTTCAATCACCAATACGGCTGCCAGCAGGAGCAGAAAGCTGACAATGGCAATGTACTTGACATATTTTTTGGAACTTCCCTTCGGGAGTTCCTTTCCGCTCCGGAGTTTCATGGGAATCGTCACCCGGAAAATCTGGGCCGCCAGAAACAGCAGCGCAGAAACCGCCAAAAGTCCCGTGAGCAGAAACTGCCCGCTCTGGGCCATGTCCACCGCCGTGCGAACGGTTCCCCGCAGAATACCCAGTGTGAAAATCAGCGTCAAAACCAGGCGGCTGGGTTTTACATACGCCTGACAGGCCTGCTCGTACTCCTGCGCCGTGGGTTCCGGCGGCAGCAGTGCCGGATTCTCCCGTACATAGACATACAGATTTCCCCAGGATACCGTCCCGTCCCCGTCGTGACTATCCGGCAGATACCGGGCACGGTAGTAGAACCGTTTCCCCTCCTCCACCGTAAACTCCGCAAAATTGCCCAGACTTTTCAGCCGATACCCCTGGGCGCCCCAGTCATTGAGCCATTCTTCAATGGCCTCCAACTCAAATAACTCATATGGAAACAGTTTTTTCTTCATTTTCATCACCCAAAGTAATCGTTTTCATAGAGAGTCTTCACATCTTCAAAACAACGCCGAGTACATCCATTTCAGTCCATTCATTGGCTCCACCGCCTCCCTTTCGCCTTTGGATGAAAAACATTTGTTCTTTTATGACATTATAACATACACCCATATTTTTGAAAAGATATTTTTTTGTCAATCTTATTTTTCGCGAAAAAAAGGAGAGGGAATCTCCCTCTCCTTACTTGTGGATACTTTTTCAGCAATAGCGCTCCAGCCAGCAGAGCACATCCGTGCACACATCCTGCCGATTCCATTCGTTCAGCAGTTCGTGCCGGGCGCCGGGGTACAGTTTCACCGCAGCGTCCTGCATCCCCGCCTGGATAAAGGCGGCATAGGCCCGCAGGACCCCTTTGCCGTTTTCTCCCACCGGGTCGGCCGCGCCGGAAATGAACAGCACCGGCAAATCTTTGGGCATCCGGCGAATGTTGCCCATATCCGTCACAAAGCCGATGCCCCGCATCAGCTCATGGAACAGCCCCGCCGTTGGCAAAAAGCCGCACCAGGGATCTTCCTCATAAGCATCCACCGCATCCGGGTCCCGGCTGAGCCAGTCGTTTTCCGTCCGCACTTCGTCAAAGCCTCGATTGTATCCGCCAAAGGCCAGATCCTGCAGCATCTGACTGCGGCTTGCCGGGCCATTCCGGCGGATCTCCAATTTTGCAGCGGTCAGTCCTGCGGTGACCATCGCCTTGGGCTGATGCCCGGTACCGCACAGGATCAATCCGTCCAGATCCTCCCCATTGAGGATCGCATAGGTCCGGGAGAGGAAACTGCCCATGCTGTGGCCGAACAGGAACACCGGAACCTCCGGCCACTGTGCTTTCAGCCGCTGATGCAGCCGGTGGATATCTCCCACCACCTTGTTCCAACCCCGCTCCTGGCCGAAATAGCCCAAATCTTCTTCGTCATTGGCCGTGCGGCCGTGACCCAAATGGTCATTTCCCGCCACAACGAACCCCTGCTCCGCCAGAAACTCCATAAACGGGTCATACCGTTGGATATGCTCGGCAACGCCGTGGGCGATTTGCACCACTCCGCGCACAGGGCCGTCCGGCAGCCACTGGCGCACATAGACCTGATGTTCCCCGTCACAGGACGGGAACCGAAATTCTTTCATGGTCGGCATAGCAATCACGCTCCTGTTATGTTACAATGGTGACAACAGTTTACTCGCTTTTACAGCGTTCGTCAACACGGAGGAACATTATGAACGGATATGTCATCGCCCTGGATCAGGGAACCACCAGTTCCCGCTCCATTATTTTTGATGCCAGCGGGAACATTGTCACCCTGGCCCAATACCCCTTCCCCCAAATTTATCCCAAACCCGGTTGGGTGGAACACGATCCTATGGTGATCCTGGAAACCCAGCTGCGGGCACTGGGAGAGGCCTTCGAGAAAAGCGGCCTGTCCCCCACGGACATTGCCGGCATCGGCATTACCAACCAGCGGGAAACCACCATCGTCTGGGAAAAGGCCACCGGCAAACCGGTGTATAATGCCATCGTATGGCAGTGCCGCCGCACTGCCGCCATCTGCGATGAGCTCAGCTCCGACGGCATGGCGGCCTATGTCCGGGACAAGACCGGCCTGCTCATCGATGCCTACTTCTCCGGCACCAAGATCAAATGGATTCTGGACAATGTTCCCGGTGCCCGGGCAAAGGCCGAACGGGGCGAACTGCTCTTCGGCACGGTGGATACCTGGCTGATCTGGAACCTTACCGGCGGCAAAGTTCATGTAACCGACTATTCCAATGCCTCCCGCACCATGCTGTTTGACATCGACAGCCTGCAATGGGACACCAATCTCTGCAAGCGTCTGGGCATTCCCATGTCCATGCTGCCCACCCCCGTACCCAATGCTGAGGTATACGGCAAAGTCGCACCGGGAATCCCTGGTCTGGAGATGCTGGCGGGCGTACCTGTCTGCGGCAGCGCCGGTGACCAGGCCGCCGCTCTGTTGGGCCAGGGGTGCCTGCAGCCGGGACAGGCAAAAAACACTTACGGCACCGGCTGTTTTACCCTGATGAACACCGGCGAATCTTCCATCCGCTCCATGGGCGGTCTGGTCACTTCCGTGGCCTGGAATATCGGCGGGAAAACCACTTACGCCATGGAGGGCAGCGTGTTCAATGCCGGCAGCGCCATCCAGTGGCTGCGGGACGAACTGGGCCTGATTCGCACCGCCCGGGAGTGTGACATTCTGGCAGACTCCGTCCCGGACAACGGCGGCGTATACATGGTGCCCGCCTTTACGGGACTGGGCGCCCCTCACTGGGATATGTACGCCCGGGGCGCCATTCTGGGTCTGACCCGGGGCAGCACCCGTGCCCATCTGGCCCGGGCCGTTCTGGAAGGCATTGCTTACCAGGTCAAAGACCTGCTGGACACCATGGAGGCCGACACCAGAGAGAATCTGAGCGTGCTCCGGGTGGACGGCGGCGCCAGCGTTTCGGAATTTATGATGCAGTTCCAGGCCGATATTCTCCGCCGCCCCATCGACCGCCCCAAAATGGTGGAGACTACTGCCTTCGGCGCCGCATTTCTGGCGGGATTGGCTGCCGGAGTGTGGACCGGTCCGGAACAGATCAGCCAACTGCGGGTATCCGATCGAATCTTCCGTCCGCAGATGCCCCTGGAACAGGCCCAGCAGCTCCATCATACCTGGCGGCGCGCCATTCAGCGCAGCGCCCAATGGGTAGAGCCGGACTGATTTTCAAAATTCCTTTTGAACGGAAACTCATCAAAAAAGGACGGTATCCCACAATGAAAAAAACTTCCAGAAACCTGTCAAAATGCCTGGCGCTCATCGTGATTTTGGTCATGAGTTTCTCCCTGTCTGCCTGTGGCCAGAAAACTGGCGCAGCAAGCACTTCCCTGTATGCACAGGGTCTGGAGATCGTCCAGATCATGTCCGAAATGACACGGAATGAGGACTATGTCGATCTCTATACCGGCGACCCCGAGATCCATTCCATTGGCCAAACCCTCGGTGCCGGGGAATATATTTCCCCCAAAGCGGTATATGCCATTTCCATTTCCAAGGATGCCCTTGCCGATATGGTGGCGCTGAGTGATCCGGAAACCGTTTCCGAACCCCTCCAAAATTTTCTGATGCAGAGAACCTTCGCCTCCCTGATGACCCAAATCAACGGTATGAGCGGCGTGAAAAATCTGGCCGCTGCCAGTATTTTTACAGCCAGTAAATCATTCGTCAACGCAGATGCCCCAGGGGATGTCATCTACATTTACACTTACGAGAATGCCGCCCCCATCGCGGTAACCTTTACTGTGGGAGAGGCGCAGGCCGTTTCGGCAGTCGGTGTCTTTTTGATGTACGACGGATTCCACTGTGAATCTGCAGAAAAAATAGAATCTTTCTTCAACGAAATCGCCATTCCCGTCGATGTATCCGAAGTCCATCCGGAAACATAATCGCTGATATTTCATAACCAACAGAATCCCGTCAGAGGACACGCAGGTCTTCTGACGGGATTCTGTTTTACTTCTGTTTCTTGTTTGCACTTAGATATGGAAACACTTCTGAATGTCTTTGATGGCGCCCAGCACCAGGATGCTGTCCCCTTCCGGCAGGCAGGTATCCGTGCTGATATTCAGATTCATGGCGTCGTTGTGTTTCAGTCCCATAATATTCACATGGTAGCGTTTCCGGATGTCCAAATCTCCGATGGTCTTTCCCCACCAGCTCCGGGGAATGGAAATTTCAAAAATGGCGTGATCCTCGTCCAGTTCAATATAGTCCAGGATATGGTCTGCTGTATAGCGGATAGCCGTCCATGTGGCCAGCTGTTTTTCCGGATAAACGATCTCGTCGGCACCGTTACGCAGCAGGAACTTGGCATGAACATCCCGGGACGCTCTGGAAACCACCAGTTTCGCCCCCAGATCCTTGACCATTGCCGTGGTCTCCAGGGAACTCTGAAAATCACTGCCGATGGCCACGATGACCAGGTCATAGTTCCGCACCCCCAGAGAGCGGACGAATCCTTCATCTGTAGCGTCGCCGATCTGGGCGTTGGTCACATAGGGCAGAACTGCGTTGACCCGGCTCTCATCTTTGTCCACAGCCATCACCTGATGGTGCAGTTCATCCAATTTCATCGCCACATGCCGGCCAAATCGGCCCAGCCCGATAAGCAAAATCGATTTCATAATGATCTCCTTTATCCAACTGTAATTTTTTCCTGCGGATACATCATTCCTGTGACCCGGCGTTCCGAAACCGCCGCAAAAATCAGCGTCAATCCGCCCACTCTGCCCAGGAACATAAGCACCATGAGGATGATATGAGACAGTGTTCCCAGAGAAGGCGTGACCCCCAGCGTCAATCCCACTGTGCCGATGGCCGAGCCTGTTTCAAACAGGGCCGTGAGCAGCGGAATATCTTCCACCGCACAGATGATCATTCCGCCCGCCAAAAACAGCGTCAGATACATCAGCAGAATCGTTGCCGCGTTCTTCACAGTGTCCTCCGGCACCCGCCGCCCAAAAAAGTGACTTTGATCTCTCCGGCTGAACACGGAGCAGGCCGTGGCAAACAGCACAGCCACTGTGGTCGTCTTCATACCGCCGGCCGTGGACCCGGGAGAACCGCCAATCAGCATCAGCAGAATCATCAGCAGGATTCCCACCTCGCTGAGTCTGGTCAGATCTACACTGTTAAATCCCGCGGTACGCGGTGTGACCGCTTGGAAAATGGAACTCCAAAGACGCTGCCCCAGCGGCATATCGGAAAATTCAAAAAAGAAAAAGTACAGCGCCGGAAACAGGATCAAGATCCCGGTCACGGTGAGGATTACCTTGCTTTGCATCCGATAGCGTTTCAGATTCCATTTATTGTGCCGAATATCTTCCCAAGTGAGAAATCCAATGCCGCCAATGATAATCAGCGCCATGATCGTCAAATTTACGATAGGCTGGGTATTATAAGTCGTCAGGGAAGAGAAGGGTTCCCGCACGCCGATCAGGTCAAACCCCGCATTACAGAATGCGGAAATCGCATGGAAAATGGCATACCAGATTCCCTTCAGCAGACCGAAATCCCTGCAAAATACCGGTGCCAGAATCAGCGCCCCGGTCAGCTCGATCATCAGCGTCACCCGCAGAATAAATTTGGTCAGCTGGACAATCCCGCCCACATGCGGCGCCGCAATGGCCTCCTGCATGGTGCTGCGCTGCATCAAACTGATTTTTCTGCCGGACAGTGCCGTGACAGACACCGCCACCGTGACTACTCCCATGCCGCCAATCTGAATCAGCACCAGGATCACCGCCTGCCCAAAGGCAGACCAATATGTGGCCGTATCCTGAACGATCAAACCAGTCACGCAAACAGCGGAAGTGGCGGTGAAACTGGCATCTGCCAGACTGGCGCCCTTTCCGTCCACTGTGGCAAAGGGCAGCATCAGCAGCAAACTGCCCAAAATGATCACACACAGAAATCCCAGAATGATCACCTGAAAGGATGTCAGATGCATCTCCCGGATTTTTTGTTGGAGTACTTGCATAATCTCCCCTCGTATTCAAACAAGAATTTGCCGCACAGCCTCGATTGGGATGTCGGCAGCGCCGGTTATAGATCTGATGTTGACAGTTCCCCGGCTTTGCGATAAAATGGGGGATGTTCCTCTTCTGGAACACCTGTTTCCCCTGCCCTCTTAGTTAAATGGATATAACAACCCCCTCCTAAGGGGTCGTTGAGGGTTCGATTCCCCCAGAGGGTGCCATCTATCACGCCGGAATCTCTTGTACCTGCAAGAGGTTTCGGCGTTTTGACTACTTACCCGAAAACTGCTCAGGTTCTGTGCAGCGCCTTTTTGGGGCATTTTTCCAGACATTTGCCGCAGCGGATACACTCTTTGCTGTTGGGATCTGCATAGGGCGTGATACCCATTTTGCAGGTTCTTTTGCATAAGCCGCACTGGTTGCACACCGAATCTACTTCATATCGATAAGGCGATCGTCGATTGAACAGTCCCAAAAACGCACCGAACGGACAAAAATATCTGCAAAACGGCCGATACACAAATAGCGACAGCACAAAAACCGTCGTAAACCCAAACAGTTTGATCCCCAGAAAAACCGGTTTCCAATTTTCCTGGTTTGGCATAAATACCAGCGGAATCAGGAACAGCAACAGAACCAAAATGAAATACTTGAGTTTCTGCAGCTGTTGTTCGTGGGGCAATTCGGTATATTTTTTAGGGAAAGGAATTTTAAAAATCAGTTCCTCAATCCAACCGAGAGGACAGATTCTTGAACACGCCCACCGTCCCCCGATCGCAAGAATCAGCAGAAGGAGCAGAAACCACATAGACGCTCTCCCACCTTCCAAAAGGTATCGTTGCTAATTCGATAGTGTAGCAGAACGGTACGCAATTTTCAACCCGCATCCCTGGAAAAGTCCCCGTCAGAAGGTAGAAAATCCCTTGATTTTCTACCGTTTTCCCGATATTATGGACAAAAAATAACCGCCGTATCTCCGGCGGGAATCGAGGTATCCACCATGCACATTCCCTCCTCCGCCACAACGGAACTTGCCATCCTCACCTTTGAAGATGCCTGCCGCCACTCCCCCCAATCCGAAGAATATGACCGGGAGCGATGGCTGTATATCCCCGATTTTTATTCGGAATACCGATATGTTTTGGGCACCAGGGGGCAGCGCCCTCTGATCTGCATCGGCATCAATCCCTCCACTGCCGCCCCCGGCGCACTGGACAACACCTTGAAATCCGTGGAACGCATCGCACTGGGCAACGGGTTTGACAGTTTCACAATGTTTAATGTATATGCCCAACGGGCCACCCGCCCCCAAGACATGGAAAAAGCACTGAATCCTGCCCTTCATGCAGAAAATATGAAAGCCTTTGACTTCGTCCTCAGTCAGTGCAGCCAGCCCGCCGTCTGGGCCGCCTGGGGAAACATCATTGAAATGCGCCCCTATCTGCCGGACTGCGTCCGGGATATGATTCAAATCGGCCGGGAGCACGACGCCCGGTGGTACTGCGCCGGGAAAATCTCCAAAAAGGGGCATCCCCACCATCCGCTCTATCTCCGACGGGACGAACCCCTCCGGGAATTTGACATCGACGGCTATATCGACACCCTGTCACCTCTTGACAAAGCTCATTCATAATGATATTATTTTGATATCACATAGAGAGGGGTGTTTCTGTATGGAAGAACGGAAACTCGTCAATGAAGAAATCGTCCTGAAAGGAAAGCCGGGGCTGCCGATCCTGCTGTTGAGCATCGTAATGCTGCCGGTGGCTGTTCTGCTGCTCCTGGCCGGCATCGGGTTCGAGGCTATCCTTCCCGCAGTTCTGGGAGGCGCATACCTGTTCGTGTTCTGGGTTCCCTTTGCAGGGCTGAAAGTCATCAAACCTAATGAGGCACTGGTGCTGACCCTGTTCGGAAAGTATTATGGAACCCTCAAAGAGCCAGGCATCTTTTTCGTGAACCCCTTTTCCTCCGGGTTCAATCCCACCAAGGAATCCGCCGCCGTTGCCGCCGCAGCCAGTGAGGACGGAAAAAGCGGCGTCACTGTGAATCTGACAGGAAAAGGCCGGGATAATGCCTCCGGGAAGAAACTGTCCATGAAGGCGCTGACACTGGACAACCGGAAACAGAAGATCAACGACAAACTGGGCAATCCCATTGAGATCGGTGTAGTGGTCATCTGGAGAGTACAGAACACCGCAAAAGCCGTCTTTAATGTGGACAACTACATGGAATATCTTTCCATTCAAACCGATTCCGCCCTGCGCAACATCGTGCGCCTGTATCCCTATGACATTGCCGATGGGGAAGATCAGGATGAATGCACCCTGCGGGGCAGCAGTCAGAAGGTCGCTCAGGAACTGAAAGAAGAGATCCAGGCCAAAGTGGAAGTGGCCGGTCTGGAAATTCTGGAGGCACGAATCACCCACTTGGCTTACGCAGCAGAGATTGCCGCCGCCATGCTGCAGCGGCAGCAGGCCTCTGCCATCATTGACGCCCGGAAAATGATCGTGGACGGCGCCGTGGGCATGGTGGAAATGGCGCTGGAAAAACTCAGCGAAAATCAGATTGTAGACCTGGACGAAGAGCGAAAAGCCGCCATGGTCTCCAATCTGCTGGTGGTGCTGTGCGGCAGTAAGGACGCCCAGCCTATCGTGAACTCCGGCAGTTTGTACTGAGGTGGTGAACGGTACTATGACTACTTTGAGCCTCATCGCCCCTTCTGTCATCATCGCCATGTTCCTGGAAAGTGCCTTTGCTTTTCTTCTGCCCATTGCGCTCCTGCTGTTCTGGCAGAAAAAGACTGGTGCCAGGATTGCTCCCTTTTTTGTAGGTGCCGGGATCTTTTTCCTGTTCGCCATGGTATTGGAGCAAATCCTCCATGCCCTTTGCCTCATGTCAGACAACCCCGTTTCCCGGGCCATCCGGGGCAGCGTGGTGCTGTACGCCCTGTACGGCGCTTTCGCCGCCGGAATCTTTGAAGAGACCGGGCGGTTCGTAGCCTTCAAGCTGATGAAACGGCACGCCTCCCGGGAAGTTTCCGTCACTTACGGCATCGGACACGGCGGCATCGAGGCCATGCTGCTGGTGGGTGTGAATATGCTGATTTACGGCGTATGCGCCCTGCTGCTCAACAGCGGCGGCGCGCAGGCCCTGGCGCTGTTCGGCCCGGAAACCCAGACGGCGCTGGTGCCGATGCTCCAAAGCCTGACAGTGGGAACCTGTGCGATTGGCGCCTGGGAACGGCTGTCCACGGTGATTTTCCACATCGCCATGTCCGTTCTGGTGTTCGCCGCCGTCCATCAGCCGGGAAAATGGTATCTGTATCCGCTCGCCATTCTGCTCCATGCCGGTGTGGATCTGTTCGCCGTGCTGTTCCAGGTAGGCGTCTTGCAGAACATGATCCTGGTGGAAGTGCTGATTATGGCCTTCAGTCTGCTGTGTGCACTGCTCGCCTGGCGGATCTACCGCGCCCTGCCGAGCTATCCGGCGGAAGAACCCAAGCGAAACAGCCTGATTGGCAGCGTGGCGGTGGTGATCCTGCTGAGCCTCTATCTGATTTGCTTTGGAGGCGCCGTCCTGCTCATCCCCGGTCTGCCGGTCCTGTTCCGGGTGGTATTGTGCGGTGTGCTCCTGGGCATCATCATCCTGCTGATCACCTTACTGGTACAGCGTATTCACGAAGTCAACAGCGGCGAACTGGATGATTTGGACCGCTACTGACCGTTTCTGAAAGGAGAACCGATTATGTTAATTGTCAACACGGACTATATCACCGGAAAAGAATTGGAAATGCTGGGCCTGGTCAAGGGCAGCACCATCCAGACCAAAAACCTGGGCAGAGACATCAGCCAGAGTTTCAAAACCTTGGTGGGCGGCGAGCTGAAAGCCTATACCGATATGATGAACGATGCCCGCGCCCTGGCCACCAAACGCATGGTAGAAGAGGCCGAGGCTCTGGGCGCCGACGCCGTGGTGAATGTCCACTATGTCTCTGCCTCGGTGATGCAGGGAGCCGCGGAAGTCATGGCCTACGGCACCGCCGTCAAATATCTCTGAACCAGGAAACACAGTCTGAGAAAGGAGGCGGTTTCCCATCACGGAAAAGGAAAAAGCAAAAAAGCAGGTTCCTCTGCGGATCTCCGCCTCCCTCTGGAACGATTTGTCCCAGTGGGCAGAAGATGAATTCCGCTCCATCAACGGACAGATCGAATACCTGCTCACAGAATGTGTCAAACAGCACAAGAAAAACGGCGGAACTGTCCCTAAGGATCTTTAAGTCCCCACCCCCTCCAAATTACGGAGGGGGTTTTTCTTTACAGCCGCGGCCATATCGTTTATACTGTAACTATCTTGGCACAGCAACGGAAGGAGCGAGAGAAATGCGTAATAAACTGGCCAATCAATATGAACTGGTGGCCCAGCGAACGGGACTGCGGCTGGATCGGGACAACGGCGTACTGTACGGATATCGGGATACATTCCCCGTGATCGCCGCCCCGGTTTCCGGCAAACCCTTCCAGATGCAGCTGATTCTGGCCGCACTCGATCCGGAAAATGACAATCCAGAGGAAACCATGCGGCAATTTGCCCAGGAGCAGTCCGCCGTACTGGCCGTCAATCGGAGAGAGCACACCTGGACCATCACCCTGCGCTCTGCACGAACCCCGGAACAGCTGGCAGAAACCCTGGATGAGACGCTGTCTGCCCTGACCGCTTTTCTGCGTCTGCAGCGGTTTTCCCCCTGCTGCAGTGTGTGCGGACAGCCGGATCTGACCACAGGATATCGGTTCGGGGAGCAATTTCTCCATCTTTGCCCCGGCTGCGCCGGCCAGCTGAGCCGACAGGAAGTGGGAACCGGAATCCGTGCAGAAGAAAAACCGGAGCGGCCTTTTGCCGGACTGATCGGCGCGTTGCTCGGCTCTCTGCTTGGAGTGGCAGTGATGCTGCTTTTCAGCAAATTTGGCATCATTTCCGCTCTGTCCGGTACAGTGATGGCACTGTGTACCCTGAAAGGATATCGGATGCTGGGCGGCCGCCTTACCCGCAAAGGGGCGCTGCTGTGCATTGCCGTCATGGCGGTAATGATTTTCGCCGGAGACTATCTGGACTGGTCTTTGCGAATCGCCTCGGCGCTGGATCTGCCTTTCGGCCGGCGGGATGTGTTCTATCTGATGGACTCCGGCGCGGTGTCTGCTCTGGACTATGGAATGAATTTGGTTCTGCTGTATGTATTCGCCTTTCTGGGCGCCCGCTCCTCCGTGAGCGAGGCCCTGCATGAAACCAGCGGCACCCCTTCCCTCAGCCGTATCGGCGCTACCGGTTCCAACCTGAAACTGTAAGCTTTTTCATCCCTGCCCCCATCTACACGAGGCCGTTCACGGTATCATACCGCCACAAAAGGAGCCTGTCCTATGACACGAAAAAAGGGTGTACGCCCACTGCCCATTCTGATATTGGCAGGACTGCTGACGCTGTTTCTTGTCCGCAACGGCGGATGGATTCTGGATACAATCCGGACACCTGACTCTGTGGACGCCCGTGAAAAAATACTCCTTGGACTTTCTCAGGAGGACGAGATCATCTATTTACAGCAGTATGATCTGACGCAGCAAGATCTTGCCCGAATCCTGAATGATCTGTCCTGCTCCCAGCCGGAGTTGTTTTTTGTCGGCTGCTCTTCTTATTCCTGCACGATCTGGATGGATCGGGTGCTTTCCCTGACCCCTACCTATTGGTATCGGGGAGCGGAGCGGGAAAGGCTCCAAGAGCAGTACCAACAGGCCATTGCAGAAATTATCGCCCCCATCGATGAGGATTGGTCCGATTTGGAAACCGCGCTCTATCTTCACGACTATATGGCCGCCCACTATGCCTATGACGAGAGCCAGAAAAATTTCACGGCCTATCAACTGCTCACTGAGCATACCGGTATCTGCCAGGCCTATTCTCTGACCTACCAGGCACTGATGCAGGCAGCCGGACTGGAGTGCCGGTATGTACTCAGCGATGAAATGGACCACTCCTGGAACGCCGTCTTTCTGGACGGTGCGTGGTACCATGTGGACATCACCTTCGATGACCCCATTTTTGACCGTCTGGGCAAGGTCGGCCATCAATATTTTTTACGCAGCGACGCAATGATTGCCCGGGATCATCCGGGAGATTATACCGGGCCGGTCTGCGCCTCAGACCGATATGACCGCGCCCTTTGGAACACTGTTTCCACTGGATTTGTCCCCGTGGACGGCGTATTCTACTGCATTTCCGGCAATCAGCTGTGCCGGTGGGACGCGGAAAAACTGACCCCGCTGTACACCATTCCGGAACGCTGGATCGTAAACGGCACTGCCCACAACTACTGGGACGGCTGCTTTTCTTCCCTGGATACAGACGGCGCCGCCCTGTATTTCAATGTCCCGGATGCCGTCAAACGCTATGACCCCGCCACGGGGGAGCTGTGCACCGTTTATACCCACACCGGTGAGGGGGACCTATACGGGTTCCTTTGCCAGAAAGACGGCACTGCCCTGATTCAAACAGCGGAAAGTCCCAACGATCCGGGACAGCTGCAACGCATCCCCATCAATCAGTAAAGGAGCATCACTATGGAGATTCGCAAAGCGACCGCCGCCGATCTGGAGGCTGTTGCTCATCTGTATGACGAAGTTGTGGACAATCAGACCCGCAACATCAATTACACCAACTGGGAAAAAGGGGTCTACCCCGCCCGTCCCACAGCAGAAAAGGCCCTGGAGGCCGGGACACTCTATGTCCAGACAGAAAACGGGCAGCTGGTAGGCAGTATGATCCTGAACCATGAGCAGCTCCCGGAATACGACCGGATGAACTGGCGCTATCCCGCCCAGGGGGAGCAGGTACTGGTAATCCACACCCTGTGCGTATCTCCCACCGCCACTGGTCATGGGTACGCCGGCGCTATGGTGCGATTTGCGGAAGATCTGGGGCGGAAACTGGGCTGCATCACGCTGCGGCTGGACACCTATGAAGGAAATCTGCCCGCCCGTCGGCTCTACACCCGCCTGGGCTATGACCTGATTGGCGGTACGGAATTCTTTTTCCAAGGTTTTATTCACGAGATTCTGGTCCTGTTTGAGAAAAAGCTGTAACAAAAAGTCCCGGAAGTGTGACATCACACTTCCGGGACTTCTTATTTCGTATCTTCGTATCCTTCATATTAGGTAAGACAGACCGCTCAACTGTTCCTGATACACCTGCTCCACATGCTGGGCAAAAAATGGCACAGAAAACCGGTGGCTGCTCTCCAATGCGGCGGCACGCAATGCAGGCCACACTTCCCGGTGCTCCAAAAAATATTCCAGACGGGCACGAAACTCCGCCAGATTCCGGTACTGCCATCCGTTTTCATCATCTACCACCACACCGTCCACGCATGCATCCTTCCGGCACAGCACCGGCAGACCGGAGGCCAATGCCTCCATATAGGTCAGACCCTGGGTCTCACTGGTGGAGGCACACAGGAACAGATCCCCCAAACGGTAGTATTTCCACACATCTTCCGGCGGCACCATCCCGGTGAAGATCACCTGCTCTGTCATGCCCAGGGATGCGGCATGGTCCTGCACTTCCGCCCGATATGGGCCGTCTCCCACGAACAGCATGGTCACCGGTTTCCCCCGGAACGCCGTCAGGCCGTCCAACAGTTCCGTGCTGTTTTTTTCCTTGGCCAGGCGGCCGATGGAGGCCAGTACCGTGTTCCCCTCCGGAATCCCCAGTTTCCGGCGCATCCGGCTCACTTCCTCTTCCGGCAACGCCTGTTGAAACTGACTCAAATCGATGCCACTGGGGATGACATAAATAGGCTGACGCACCCCGTATTTCCGCAGCAACACCGCCACTTTTTCCGTGGGCACAATCATGGCATTGGTACGATGTGCCACCCAACGGGTGAAATTGCGAACCAAATGACGGCCATAAGCCGGACTGGGCGAGAAATAGTGGGTGTAGTCCTCATAGACCGTATGGTAGGTATGCACCAGTGGAATATCCAATTCTTCTGCCAGATGATGCGCCAGAAAGAAGGTGAAAAACTCGCAGTTGGAGTGGATCACCGCCGGGTGCCAGTCCAGAATCTCCTGCACCCATCGCCGCTGCAATCCCAGGCTCATCCGCGCCCCGGGGTAGACCATATCCGCATTCAGCGAACCGATATATGTCACGCCGTCCTGATAATAGGAGTGCAGGTTCTGGGACAGGGTCAGCACCCGTACATCGTGTCCCCGCGCCTCCAGTCCGGCTTTCAAATTCAATACAGAGGTGACCACCCCGTTGACCGCGGGGGTGTACCAGTCGGAAGTCAATAAGATCCGCATATAATGCTCCTTTGTCGAGCCAATGGCGGGTCTCCCCCGCCAATCTGTGCTGTTTTAATGATATTATATCAACAAAGAGTGGAAAATTCTATCTACATTTCGGCAAAAAAGAACCAAAAAATTCCCTGAAAAAACGGCGTTTTCTCAGGGAATGTTCTTATGTTTTCAATTTTGCATAGCGGAAACAATAAAAGCCGAAGGGGTCGTATCCCACATTGGTCAGCTCCGGGGAAATACCGCAGCTGTCCCCATAAAAGAACACAGGGCATACCGGGAATCCTCCCATAGAGAACATTTGGCTCTCTGCATAATATTGCAGCTCGTCCCGCTCCAAACTGTCTCCCGTCCCACGAATCTGCGCCATCAGGTCGTCATACGCCGCACTGCTCCACATTCCATAGTTGTATTCGTTGCTGCTCTCCATCAATTCCAGGAAATTCTGGGGATCGTCATAGTCCGGGAACCAGCTGAGATAGGCCAGTCCAAAGTTTCCGTTCTTCAGTACCGACTCATAGCCCTCCGGGTCCACCACCGTCAGGTTTACCCGCAGCCCCAGCACATCCGCCCAGTTTTTCTGGCAGAGTTTTGCCACCGTTCGATTGATGGTGGAGGAATTATAGCAGTAAGTCACCTCGTAGCTGCGATACCAGGAGCCGGCAGTCAAAGATTCCTGGTACAGTGCCTTGGCCAGCTGACAGCGTCCGTCGTAAGTGCTCAGGTCATAATCCGGATACCAATTTTGCAGCCACCGATACATGGCGGAAGTGGGTTCTGAGGACATTCCCTCCGAAAAGTCCCCATCCCGGCTGTCCCGCACACCAGAGGCCACAAAGCCAGTGGCAGGAAATTCCTCTCCGGTCAGCGCCTGGGTAATGGCCTCCCGATCCACGCTGAGCAGCATGGCCGCACGAATACGCCAATCCCCGATCACATCGGTATTGAAATACAGATAGTAGGTTCCTGCCAGTTCCATCGTCTGGCACAAGCCCTCTTCTTTCAGTGCCGGAATCTGACCTTGCGGCATAGTACCGATAAAATCGTAGTCCCCGGCGCGGAATCCCTCCAATGTCAGCTGATCTCCGTCACTGAAGTGCCAGATAATCCGCGCAGGCCCCAACTCTTCCCGACCGTAATATGTTTCATTCTGAACCATCTCCAAAAAGTCGTCATGAACCCACTCGGCAATGGTGTAGGCGCCATTGACCACAATATTGGCTGCATCCGTCCAGTTTCCGCCGTATGTTTCGATCACATCCTGCCGCAGCGGCACCAGACAGGGACTGGCGCACAATTTCAGGAAATAGGGACAGGGTTCCTCCAGCTGGATTTCCAGGGTCTTTTCATCCACTGCACGGATTCCCAACTGAGCCACACTGAGCCTGCCGCTGCTGACAGCCTCCGCATTTTTCACAATGCCGTTGAGCAGCGTATGTCCGGCCGGCTGCTCCGGCCCTTCAGGAGACAGCAGCCGCTGCCAGGAATAAACAAAGTCCTGGGCAGTCACCGGCTGGCCGTCGCTCCAAAACGCCTCCCGCAAGGTGAAGGTGTAGATCAGGCCGTCCTCCGACACCTGGTACTTTCTCGCCATTCCCGGCTCCACTGTGGTATGCACCACCTGCGTTTCCTCTTCCCCGGAAACGGGCATATATTTCATCAGCCCTTCAAACAGGTGCAGGCAATAGGTGGACACATCCGTATCCGCTGCATAGGTGGGATCAATCGTATATCCCTCCGTGCCCAGGCATAAATCCAAGGTGTATTCCACCGGCGCCGGTGTCGGCACGGGAGTTGCCTGGACGACGGGCACCGGTGTCTGCTCCACCTGTTTCTCCGCAGTTTCACCGCAGCCGGCAGTCAGAAACAGCACTGCCAGGCAGCATAATATGAATCTCCGTTTTCTCATAGGTCCTCGCTCAATTTGCTAAACTTTGGTCTTTGGCGATGATTGCATCAATCGCCTGCTGTACGGCAGACTCAAAGCCCAGCCGTTTCAAGGTATGGATTCCCTCAATGGTGGTACCGCCGGGCGAACACACCTGATCGCACAGCGCAATGGGGTGCTCCCCGCTCTCCAACGTCAGTTTTGCGCTGCCCAGCACCGCCTGGGATGCAATTTCCTGGCTCAAAGGCCGGGGCAGTCCCGCCTTGACTCCGGCAGATGCCAAAGCGTCAATGTACAGGTGGATAAACGCCCCGCTGGCGCCGCCCAGAGCGGAGAAAGCCGGAAATTGGGATTCCGTCAGTTCGTACACCCCTCCCACCGTTTCAAACATGGCTTTCACCAGATCCAGATGGGCTCTCTGGGCACAGGCCCCCGCACAGATGCCGGTAGCAGCCGCCTGCACTTTGGCGTTGATATTGGGCATCACCCGCACCACCGGCACACCGGGGACGAAGGCTTTTTCGTAAAACGCCGTGGGTTTGCCTGCTGCAATGGACACCACCAGTTTCTCCGGCGTAATCTCCGGGGCGATTCGGGGCAGCACCTCTCCTATCATCTGCGGTTTCACCGCCAGAACCACCACATCTGCCCGCCGGGCCACTTCTTCTCCGCTGCCTGCCGGAACCAGTCCCGTTTCCGCCTGGAGTTTCAGCGTTTTTCCCTCACTGCGGTTAAATCCAAGAATGGTGTCCTCTGCAAACTTCCCGCTGCGGGCCATGCCGTGAATGATGGCTGAGGCCATGTTGCCCAGTCCGATAAATCCGTAAATCATCTGATTTGTCCCTCTCCGTACACTTTATATTTCATGGAAGTCAGTTCCCTGAGCCCCAAAGGCCCTCTGGCGTGCAGTTTCTGGGTGGAGATGCCGATTTCCGCGCCCAGTCCGAATTCACCGCCATCCGTAAATCGGGTAGAGGCATTCCAGTACACCGCCGCAGCGTCCACCCGGTTCAGGTATTCCTCCGCTGCCGCAGGGTCTTCCGTCACGATACACTCGGAGTGTCCCGTGGAATACTGATACACATACTCGATGGCCTCTTCCAAACTGCCCACAATCCGTGCCGCCATAATGTAGTCCAGATACTCCCGGCCCCAATCCTCTTCAGTGGCAGGGACTGCCCGGTCGCCCAGGATTTCCATCACTTCCCGGTCTCCCCGGATCTGCGTATGCTTTTCCGCCAGCCGTTGGGCAATCAGCGGCAGCACCTTGGGCGCAATCTCCCGATGAATGAGCATACACTCTGCCGCATTGCACACCGAGGGACGGGATGTCTTTGCATTTTCTATGATCTTTGCCGCCATTTCCGGATCTGCCGCCCGATCCACATAGATGTGGCACACGCCGGACCCGGTCTGGATCACCGGCACTGTGGACTGCTCGACCGTTGCCCGGATCAGCCGCTGACTGCCCCGCGGAATCAGGACATCCACATACCGATCCAGGTGCATCAGGGCATTGGCGCTCTCATGGGTGGTATCCTCCACCAACTGGATGCAATCCCGGGGCAGCCCCGCCTGTTCCAACGCCTCACGCATACAGTTTGCCACAGCAATATTGGAGCAAATGGCCTCTTTTCCGCCGCGAAGGATCACTGCGTTTCCGCTTTTCAGGCACAATGCCGCAGAATCCGCCGTCACATTCGGCCGCGCCTCATAGATTACGGCAATGACGCCAATCGGCACCGCCACTTTCACCAGATGCAGTCCGTTAGGCCGCGTCTGGTCATCCAGTACACGCCCCACCGGGTCCGGCAGCGCCGCCACTTCCCGCAAACCATCCGCCATGCCCCGGATGCGGTCCGGGGTGAGTTGGAGCCGGTCCAGCATGGTAGCGTTCATTCCCTTTTCCCGGGCAGCCTCCATGTCCCGGGCATTGGCAGCCAGGATTTCACGCTCCTGCGCCACGATAGCCTCTGCCATAATTCGCAGCGCCCGGTCTTTCTCTTCCGTCTTCATGCCTGCCAGGACCCGGGATGCGATCTTGGCCTGTTGTCCAATCTGTTCCAACATGGTGACTCCTCCTTATTCTCCGGCAATAAAATGGGTTCCCAGATCTTCGCCTTCCATCAGCCGATAGATCTGTCTGGGGTCTTTCCCGCAAATGATATAGGTATCCACGCCGGCAGCCGTGGCAATCTCTGCCGCATGGAGCTTGGTCACCATCCCCCCGGTGCCCAGGGCCGTGCCGTCCCCGGAGGCATATCTGCGAACCTCGTCTGTGATTTTCTCCACCCGGGCAATACGACGAGCCGCAGGGTCCTTCATCGGATTGGCGGTATACAGGCCGTCTGTCTCCGTGAGAATCACCAGTGCATCTGCCCCAATCAAGGTCGCCACCACCGCAGAAAGGCTGTCGTTATCGCCGTAAACGATCTCATCCACTGCCACCGCGTCATTTTCATTGATGACCGGGATTGCGCCAAAATCGAACAGTTTCTCAAATGTCTGCACCAGATTCTGCCGCCGTTTGGGATCGTCCACATCTTCCTTGGTAATCAGCAGTTGCCCCACCTTATGCCCGTACTGGCCGAACATCTTGTCGTACATGAACATCAGCTCACACTGTCCCACCGTAGCAGCCGCCTGTTTTCCTGCGGTATCTTTCGGCCGTTCCGGCAATCCCAGTTTCCCGATGCCCACGCCAATGGCGCCGGAAGTGACCAACACCACCTGCCGTCCTTCATTCATCAGCTCTGACAGCACCATGACCAATTCCTCCATACACCGAAGGTTGGTCTTCCCCGTCTCATGAGTCAAGGTGGAAGTGCCCACTTTGAATACGATCGTTTTCGCCTGGTTGAGCAACGCTATCATCTCCTGTATTCTGCCGCGGCAAGTTGGAAAGGGGCTGCCGGGCCGCGATTGCCGACATCCTCCGAGCCTCTCATGGCTGGTTTTTCGGCTATTATACCATATTCCTCCAAAAATGCAAATCGAACCCACAACACAGCCAAATTCCATCAAAAAGCAGACTTCATTCCCCACCCCGGCTGTTTCCTCCCGATTTGGAATCTGTTTGTTTCGGACGGACAATTCCATCAGATAGTCACAACCTCCGGCTAAGCCGGAGGCTTGAGCAGGCCCTATAAGGGCCTTTT
>ENA-ORTY01000853-ORTY01000853.1-human-gut-metagenome-genome-assembly--contig:-NODE-853-length-37533-cov-4.795640_pt1 | contig 37533 bp, 27 predicted proteins | sample MGYA00241917_ERZ509198 | MGnify/ENA primary metagenome ERZ509198 (study PRJEB26280, sample SAMEA2338857) | human gut metagenome | biome: human gut; feature: human-associated habitat; material: faeces...
ACCCCCGGCCTTCTGGTCCGTAGCCAGACGCTCTATCCAGCTGAGCTAACGGCGCATACTGCCTTGCTCCAAACAGCTTGTTTATAATAGCATACCCAAAACGAAAATGCAAGAGTTTTTTTAAAAAAATTTCCACTTTTTTTGTAGGCCTTGTAAATCAACAGAAAATTTGCTATAATATCTGAAAAATACAGCGGAAAACGCGGAAATGCGGTGTTGATATGGAGCGAAGCGCAATCAGGAGTGTGGCGTTCGGAGGATTTGACAAGGAAGATGTTGCCCGCTATATCGAGCAGCTCTCACAGGAGACGGAAAAACTCCGGGAAGAACGGGACGCTTTACAGGAAAAAGCAGACTGCTTGGAGAAGGAAGCAGACGAACTGAGGACTCAGGTTCAGGAACTCACCAAGGCCAGAGAAGAACTTTCAGCAGAGATGGCGCGTCTTGCGCCGCTGGAGAAAGAGAATGCCCAGTTAAAGGAACAGGTGGAGGCGCTGCGTCCGGACGCGGAGGCCCATGTCATGCTGCGCGGTCAGGTGGGGGCTATCGAGTGCGAGGCCCGGCAGCGGGCAGCAGAGCTGGAGGAGCACACGGCGGGACAGATGCACAAGGCGCTGGACCTCTTCCGGCAGCAGTACCAGATTTTGATGAGCACATTTGAAACGGCTTCCAGCCACATGACGGCGGAACTGCGGAAAATGGAAGTCACGCTGGCACAGCTTCCCAGGACCATGGATCAGACCGGCGTGGAACTGGATCGGCTGGCATCGGCTCTGGAAAAGGGTACTGATGCAAAAAGTGACAAAAAGTAACAAAATGCTGTTAAAAAAATCACAGGGGTGAACTTCCACTCCTGTGATTTTTTTAACACGATGCAGACAAAATTGATTGATATATAACAAACAAACGTGGGGAGGACAAAAGGACGTCTGGTGAAATTGACAAAAAGACGGGCAAAAAAGAAAAAGACAGAAGCACTTTCTCCTGTCCGGTTCATTGTAGCATAAAAAGTTAGAAAAAGTAATATCCAAAGTACCAAGAAATATGGTGGTTGAACCAGGCGGTTCTTGTACAAAAAGGGGAAAGTGCCAGAATTTACTTTTGTTTTCTTGTTTTCTTGGAAATAATCTCCTATACTGGTAAACGTAACAATGAATGAGGAAAAAAACAGCATCGGTTTGAGGGAAAAGCCGAAAATTTAGAAAATCTATTCTTCTGGAAGGTTCCCGGCAGATAGAATTTTCAGGTATTTGCTGTAGCACTTTGCAGGAAGGAGGGTGAACGAGAGATGTCCATAGAGGCGATCAGACAAGTCACGGAAACGGAACAGGCCAACAAGCAGAGCAGAGCCGCCGCGGAGGCGGAGGCACGCCAGCTGGTTCTGGACGCCGAGCGGAACGGTACGGAGCTTTTAAAGAAGGTGCGGTCCGATGCGGCGGAACAGGGCAAGGACCTGCTGCGGCAGGCAGAGGAACGGGCGGTGCTGCGGGCCCAGGAGATCGCGCAGGAGGCGGAGGCGGAGAGCCGGCGCCAGCGCGAGCAGGCGGAACAGCATTTGGATGAGACCGCCGAGTTTATTGTAGAAAGGGTAGTGAAACACTGAGATGGCCATTGTCAAAATGAAAAAGCTCCATGTTATTGCAATGGCAGATCGCAGGGAAGAACTTCTGAAAGGACTGCTGCACCTGGGCTGTGTGGAGATCAGCGAACCCGGGGAGGTCCTTGCGGACCCCCAATGGGCGTCGCTGTTTCAGCGGAGCGGCTCGTCTCTCGCCGAGCGTAAGGGACAGCTCACCGACGTCAACACAGCGCTGGACGCCATCAAACAGTACGCCAAACTGAAGGACGGCATGTTCATCAAACGCCATCCCATCACGGAAGCGGAATTCCTGGATGCCGGCGCTGCGGAAAAGGCTCAGGCAGCCTGTGACGCGGTGCGGGAGCAGTTGGGGATCCTGACCAAGGCCCAGAGCGAGGCTGGACGGCTGGAGAGCCGCGCTGCCGCCCTGAAGCCGTGGGAATCGCTGGACCTTCCGTTGGAGCGATCCGGCACCGCTCACACCATTTTCCGCTTGGGGGTCTGCCCCGGTCAGACGGATGTGGGCGCCATCCGCGTTCAGATGGAAGCGGAGGGCCTGGCGGCGGAGCTGTATGAGATCAGCGCCGACAAATTACAGAAGTATCTGCTTGTGATCGTCCACCGCGGCGATGAGGAGAAAACACAGGAGTTGCTGCGGCCCTTCGGCTTCAGCGCGGTGACTTTCCAGGGAATGACCGGGACGGCGGCGGAGAATATCCGTTCTCTGGAACGGGAGCTGGAGGCAAACAAAAAGACTCAGGATGACGCCGCTGCCGCCATCGCGGCCAGTGCGGAAAACCGGGACGCCCTTCGGATCTACGCCGACCGGCTCCGGGCCGAGGCAGCCAAGGAGCAGTGCGCCGAGAGCGTCCTGACGGATGAAACGGTGCTGTATTTCCAGGGCTGGGTCCCGGCGGAGCAGGAAAAGGCGGTAGGCGCGTTCCTGACGGAAAAGGGCTGCGCCTGGGAAGCGCTGGACCCCACGGAGGAGGAGATCCCCGACGTGCCGGTGCAGCTGAAAAACAACTGGCTCACGAAACCTTTGAACATGGTGACGGAGATGTACTCCCTCCCCAGATATGACAATGTGGACCCCAACCCCCTGATGGCGCCGTTTTTCATCCTGTTCTACGGTATCATGATGGCGGATATGGGCTACGGCCTGCTGATGTTCCTGGCGGGATTCCTCATCAGCAAAAAGTACGCGCCCAAGGGCACGGCGGGGAACCTGTTCGGACTGATGACCCTCTGCGGCATCAGCACCTTTATCATGGGCGCTCTCACCGGCGGCTTCTTCGGAGACTTCCTGACCCAGGTGGTCAAGCTCACCACCGGCGGCGATTTCACTCTACCGGCTCTGTTCACGCCCTTGGATGATACCCTGATGATCCTCATCGGAGCCATGGCACTTGGCATGGTGCAGATCATCACCGGTATGGCCATCAGCTTCATCCGGAAGCTGAAAAACGGCCAGGTGATGGATGCCGTGTGGGAGGAGCTGACCTGGTGGATCGTGTTCGCCGGGATCGGCCTTATGGCCGCCGGGGTCACCAACATCGTCCTTTACGCGGGCATCGCCATGGTGATCCTGGGACCGGTGCTGACCAACAAGGGCTTCGGCAAAATTACCGGGATCTTCGGTTCTCTGTACAATCACATCACCGGGTATTTCGGAGACATCCTCTCTTACTCCCGTCTGATGGCCCTGATGCTGGCGGGCAGCGTCATCGCGCAGGTGTTCAACACCCTGGGCGCCATTCCCGGCAACATCATCGTGTTCCTCATCATCTCGCTGGCAGGCAATGCCCTGAACTTCGCGCTGAACCTGCTGGGCTGCTACGTCCATGACCTGCGTCTCCAGTGCCTGGAGTACTTCGGCAAGTTCTACGAGGACGGCGGCAAGCCCTTCAAGCCCCTGATGGCGGACACCAAATACGTTGACATTACAAAATAAATCATTATTTAGGAGGAACCCTATTATGACTGAGTTGGCTCAAATGTTTGAATTGCAGCAGAGTGCTACTTTCTTCGGCAGCTGGGGCGGTCTGGCTCTGGCCCTGCTGGGCGCTGGCCTGGCGGCTGTTCTCTCCGGCATCGGCTCCGCAAAGGGCACCGGCATGGCCGGTGAGGCCGGCGCTGGCCTGCTGTGCCAGGACCCCGGCAAATTCGGTAAGGTCATGATTCTGCAGGTCATCCCCGGCACCCAGGGCCTGTATGGCCTGGTGGTGTGGTTCTTCGCCATTTTCCGCATGGGCCTGCTGTCTGGCTCCCTGCCCGAGCTGACCATTGCCCAGGGCTTCCAGTATCTGGCGGCCTGCCTGCCCATGGCTTTGGGCGGCCTGTTCTCCGCCATCGCGCAGGGCCGCGTGGCTGCTGCGTCCATCAACATTCTGGCCAAGAAGCCGGATGACTGGTCCAAGGGCATGGTGCTCTGCATCACCGTGGAGTTCTACGCCATTCTGTCCCTGCTGGCTTCCATGCTGATGATCATCAATATCAGCGCCTGATCCCTGTAAGAAAGGGGATTCAATGATGAACGGAATTGATACCATTATCCAGCGGCTGAATATCGACGCGAAAGCGGAGACGGACGCCCTGCTGGAAAAAGCCCGCCAGGAGGCGGCGGCGGTCGCCGCCCGCTATCAGGCCCAGGCGGACAAGGAAGCGGCCGATCTGGCTGCCCGGAACGAGCGTCTGGCGGCGGAGCGGGAGGAACGTCTCATCAGCGCCGCCCAGATGGAGGCCCGGAAAACGGTCCTGGCCGCTAAGCAGGCGGTCATGGAGGAGACCTACGCCAAGGCGCTGGAAAAGCTGCGGAATCTGTCGGAGACCCGTTACGTAGAGGTGCTGACGGAGCTGCTGCTTCAGGCCGCGCCTCATGGTGTGGGAGAAGTTCTCTTCTCCGCCCAGGATCGGGAAACGGTTGGGCAGGCCGCGGTGGACGCTGCCAACGGAAAGTCCGGCGGCAAGCTGACCCTCTCCGGCGAGACCGCGCCCATTCAGGGGGGCTTCATCCTCAAGGACGGCAACGTTGAGGTCAACTGTGCCTTTGATACGCTGGTTCGTTTGCAGAAGGCGGAAACGGCGGGACAGGTGGCTCAGCGGCTGTTCGGCTGAGGGGAGGTCATACCTTGGCTAACAAAATCAAAGATACGGATTATCTGGCGATCTCCGCCCGTGTCCGGGCCATGGAGACCACGCTGCTGACGGCGGAGCGCATGGAGCGTCTGCTGGAGGCCCGCAGCGATGAGGAAGTCTCCAAGCTTCTTCAGGACTGCGGCTATCCGGAGCTGGACGCCGCCCGGCCGGAGGCTATGGATGCGGCGCTGTCTCAGGCCCGGGAGGAGCTGCTCACTGACCTTGGCGACGGCGCGCCAGACCCCAGATATATCGACATATTCAAGCTGAAATACGACTATCACAATGCAAAGGCCATCCTGAAGGCAGCCGCTATGGGTACCAGCCCGGACCGGATGCTGATGGATATGGGTCGCATCGGAGCAGCGGAGCTGAAAACCGCCGTGGAAAGCGGAGAACTGGACAAACTGCCCGGCGCTCTGCCGGCGGCGGTGGCGGAGGCCAAGTCCGTACTGGATACCACCCGGGACCCCCAGCTCAGCGACATCGTACTGGACCGTTGGATGTACCGGGACATGGCCCAAGTAGCAGAGGATACCGGCAGCCAGTTCCTTCGGGGATATGTGGAGACCCAGATCGATGCCGCCAATCTCCGGGCGCTGATCCGGACGCTGCGGATGGGAAAAAACGCCGATTTTCTGGCGGGCGTTCTCTTTGAGAGCGGCACCGTGGAACCGGCGGCGATCCTGGCGGCGGCGAATCACCCCGCCGGCGGTCTGAACGAGATCTACGGCCCCACCCGGTTCGCACAGGCGGCGGAGGCAGGGGAGGCGGCCCTGAAGGGCGGCTCCCTGACGGAGTTTGAAAAGCGCTGCGACGACGCTGTCAGCGACTATCTGGCCGGGGCACAGATGATCCCCTTCGGGGAAGCTCCGCTGCTGGCTTATCTGGCGGCCCGAGAGACGGAGTACACCAACATCCGTATCCTGCTGATGGGCCGCGCCGCCGGGCTGAGCCCGGAGGTCATCCGGTCCCGCCTGCGGCGGACCTGCGCGTAAGGAGGGGAGAACATGGCAGCAACCTATTCCATCGCCGTCATCGGCGATTGGGAGTCCGTCATGGGCTTCCGGGCTTTGGGCTTGGACACCTATCCCGTCACCTCCGTGGAGGAGGCCCGGAAAACCGTCCATGACCTGGCCAAAACCAACTGCGCGGTGATCTACCTGACAGAGACCCTGGCCAAGGATATGGCCGACGTGCTGGACCGTTATAAGGACAATATCCAGCCCGCCATTATCCTGATCCCCGGCCGGGAAGGGTCTCTTGGCATCGGCAAGTCGAACATCCAGAGCGCCATCGAACGGGCTGTGGGTGCGGATATCCTGTAAGGACTTAAAGAGGGGATTTCATTTTGCACCGTCGGCCCATCCGATTCCCGTGTGCTTTGCACCCGGCAATCGGGAGCCTGCCTCGAAACAGCCTTGCTTGTTCCGCCGCAGGCGGCGCTGCGGCTGTTTCCCCTTTAGATTCCCTCTCGCCGGTTCGCAAACGGGCGTCGCCGCCCAAGGCGGGGGGAGCAGAAAAGTTCTATTGTTCCTTCTGTAAAATTGAAGAAAGAAGGTTATCGAATTTGAGCGGTAAAGTTGTTAAAGTTTCCGGGCCGCTGGTGGTGGCTACGGGCTTGGCGGACGCCAATATGTCCGACGTGGTCCGTGTCGGCCCCCAGCGCCTGATCGGTGAGATCCTGACCATGAAGGGTGACACCGCCAACATCCAGGTCTATGAGGAGACCTCTGGTCTGGGCCCCGGCGCCGAGGTGGAGACCACCGGCGCGCCTATGAGCGTGGAGCTTGGCCCCGGCATGATCGAGGGCATTTATGACGGCATCCAGCGTCCGCTGGAGAAGATCGTGGAGAAGGTAGGCGCCTGCATCACCCGCGGCGTGGAGGTCCCCGCCGTGGACCACGAGAAGAAGTGGGAGTTCAACGCGGTGGCCAAGGTGGGCGATCAGGTCATCGGCGGCGACATTCTGGGCACAGTTCAGGAGACGGCCGTTGTGCTCCATAAGATCATGGTGCCGCCCACCATGCGCGGCACCATCACCTCCATTCAGAGCGGCTCCTTCAACGTGACGGAGACCATCGCCACCCTCAAGACCGAGGACGGCAGGGAAGTCCCCCTCACCATGCTTCAGAAGTGGCCCGTCCGTGTGGGCCGTCCCTATACAAAGAAGTATCCCCCCAAGCGGCCCTTGTGCTCCGGCCAGCGGATCATCGACACCATGTTCCCCATCGCCAAGGGCGGCACAGCGGCAGTCCCCGGACCCTTCGGCTCCGGCAAGACCGTGGTGCAGCACCAGCTGGCCAAGTGGTCCGATGTGGACATCGTGGTTTACATCGGCTGCGGCGAGCGCGGCAACGAGATGACCGACGTTCTGCGGGAGTTCCCGGAGCTGAAGGACCCCCGCACCGGCGAAAGCCTGATGAAGCGGACGGTGCTGATCGCCAACACCTCCGATATGCCCGTGGCAGCACGTGAGGCTTCTATTTACACAGGTATCACCATCGCAGAGTACTTCCGCGATATGGGTTACGATGTGGCAGTTTTGGCTGACTCTACCTCCCGTTGGGCTGAGGCTCTGCGTGAGATGTCCGGTCGTCTGGAAGAGATGCCCGGCGAAGAAGGTTACCCGGCATACCTGGCCTCCCGTATTGCACAGTTCTACGAACGGGCCGGCTGCGTGCAGTGCATGGGCAGCGACGAGCGGCAGGGCAGTGTCACAGCCATCGGCGCCGTGTCCCCTCCGGGCGGCGATATTTCCGAGCCTGTCTCTCAGGCGACCATGCGTATCGTCAAAGTGTTCTGGGCACTGGATTCCAACCTGGCTTATGCCCGTCACTTCCCGGCTATCAACTGGCTGACCTCCTACTCTTTGTATGTGGATACGCTGGCTGCATGGTACAGTGAGCAGTTTGGTGAAAAGTATATGGCAAACCGCGCCAGAACCATGAACATTCTGCAGAAGGAAGACGAACTGCAGGAAATCGTTCGTCTGGTGGGCCAGGATGCACTGTCCCCCGATGACCGTCTGACCATGGAAACGGCGAAGAGCATCCGTGAGGACTTCCTGCAGCAGAACGCATTTATGGATGAGGACGCTTATTCCTCCTATGCAAAACAGTTCCGTCTGCTGGATCTGATCCTGACCTATGACGATCTGTGCAGAGAGGCTTTGAGCCAGGGCGCCAATATGAACGCACTGTTCAAGATTCCTGCAAGAGAAAAGATCGGCTACGCCAAGATGACTGCCCCCGAAAAGTTTGAGGCAGAGTACGCCCAGATCGAAACCGATATGAAGGCACAGATCCAGGCTGTCATCGAGGGAGGAAACGAGGAATGATCAAAGAATATAAAACAATCAAAGAGATCGCCAGCCCTCTGATGGTCGTGGAAGGCGTAGAAGGCGTCACCTTCGACGAGCTGGCTGAGATCGAACTGCCCAGCGGTGAAAAACGCCGCTGCAAAGTGTTGGAAGTGGACGGAGACCGTGCTGTTGTGCAGCTGTTTGAGTCCGCACAGGGCATCAACCTGGCACAGTCCAAGGTCCGTTTCCTGGGACACCCCCTGGAACTGGCGGTTTCCGAGGATATGCTGGGCCGCGTGTTCAACGGTATGGGTCAGCCCATCGACGGAGGCCCCGACATTCTGGCAGAGGCGCACATGGACATCAACGGCCTGCCCATGAACCCGGCAGCCCGTGCGTATCCCGCAGAGTTTATCCAGACCGGCGTTTCCGCCATTGATGGTCTGAACACTCTGGTTCGTGGTCAGAAACTGCCCATCTTCTCCGGCTCCGGTCTGCCCCACGCCGCTCTGGCTGCACAGATCGCTCGTCAGGCGAAGGTTCTGGGCGATAACGAGACTTTCGCTGTGGTGTTTGCTGCAATCGGTATCACTTTCGAGGAATCTGAATTCTTCATTCAGGACTTCCGCCGCACCGGCGCCATCGATCGTACTGTGGTATTCTCCAACTTGGCCAATGACCCCGCCGTCGAGCGTATTGCAACGCCCCGTATGGCTCTGACCTGCGCAGAATACCTGGCTTTTGAAAAAGGCATGCAGGTGCTGGTCATTTTGACGGATATTACCAACTACGCAGAGGCTCTGCGTGAGGTGTCCGCGGCAAAGAAGGAAGTTCCCGGTCGCCGTGGTTACCCCGGCTACCTGTACACTGACCTTGCTACCATGTACGAACGTGCCGGCCGCCGTCAGGGGAAGAATGGTTCTATCACGATGATTCCCATTCTGACCATGCCGGAAGATGACAAGACCCACCCCATCCCCGACCTGACCGGATACATTACCGAGGGCCAGATCATTTTGAGCCGTGAGCTGTACCGCAAGGGCCTGACGCCTCCCATTGATGTTCTGCCGTCTCTGAGCCGTCTGAAAGATAAGGGTATTGGTGAGGGTAAGACCCGCGCGGACCACTCCGGCACCATGAACCAGCTGTTTGCCGCTTATTCCCGCGGCAAGGATGCCAAGGAACTGATGACCATTTTGGGCGAGGCAGCATTGTCCGATGACGATAAGATGTTTGCAAAATTCGCAGACGAATTTGAGCAGCAGTATGTCAATCAGGGCAATAACACTGACCGCACCATTCAGGAGACGCTGGATCTGGGATGGCAGCTGCTGAAACTTCTGCCCAGAACGGAACTGAAACGAATCAAACCCGAGATGATCGACAAGTACATGCCCAAAGATTGACGCACGCATCGAAACGCAATTGAGGTGATGATATGGCAAATGCCGTAGTAACTCCGACTCGGATGGTGCTGAATCAGCAGAAAAAACGGCTGAAAACAGCGCGGAAGGGTCACAAGTTAATGAAAGACAAGTGCGACGAACTGATGCGTCAATTCATGGACATTGTGCGGCTGAACAAGGAACTGCGGACCAAGGTGGAGGAAGGACTGACGGCAGCGTTTGGATCGCTGACTGTGGCCTCGGCCATCATGTCTCCGGAGATGCTGGAGCAGGCGCTGATGTATCCCAGACAGAGCGTGGAACTGCAAGTGAAGTACAAGAACGTGATGAGCGTTAATGTGCCGCAGTACACATTCAAGACGAAGAACAATGACCCCAGTGAGATTTATCCCTATGGCTTTGCACAGACCAGCGGTGAGTTGGACGACGCACTGGACCAGATGGCCCGGGTGTTTGAAGATATGCTGGAACTGGCACAAGTGGAAAAGACGATGCAGCTTTTGGCGGAGGAAATCGAAAAGACTCGCCGCCGGGTGAATGCACTGGAGTATGTCATGATTCCGGAACTGGAAGGGAACATCAAGTACATTTCCATGAAACTGGAAGAAAACGACAATGCAACAAAGGTTCGTTTGCTGAAAGTGAAGGACATGGTTCTGGAGAAGAGCCACGACTTCAAGTAACAAAAAAATCCGCTCAACAAAAAGTTGAGCGGATTTTTGCATTATGATTGTGAAAGGACGCTCCTCGCTATGGGGGAGCGTCCTGGTTCGATTACTAAATTGCAGAGAATTTCAGCGCCAATCCACTTGCGCTTTAGGGCGCCAGGGAATGTTGCAGTAAGGCTCATCTTCCGGGTATCCGCACAGCAGCGTGCAGGCCACATGGTATCCCTCAGGAATCTCCAGGAATTTCTGAATCGCAGGCAGATTGCGGGAGAAATGCGTGAGATATCCACCCCAACAGCTGCCAATCCCGCATTTACGCAGCAGGAGCTCCAGGGTCGTGGCAGCAATGACGGCGTCGGTGTCGGGGTTCATAGCCCGGTCTGGGGCGAGGGCGAAGATCACAACAGAGCAGCCGCAGGTCACGCTGTCCCGATTACCTTTTTTTCTCTGAGCCACCAATTCCGGCGCAACATCTGCTGCCTCACAGGCATCGATCACCGCATGATAAATCTGGTCACACTTTTCCCTGCCACGGAAAACCAGCCAACGGGTCTGGTGCAGATTTTTTCCGCTGGGCGCCCATTGGGCCATGTCCAAAGCCCATGCCAGGTCATCCTGGTGCGGGGTATCCGTGCGGAAATGGCGATTGCTGCGGCGGGTCATAATGAGTTGCAGCGTATCGTCTTCCGGGGTATCTGGATATTCTTCATAAGTCGGAACAAAGTCAAAATGAATGGCTTTTTGAGAACAAACAGCGGAGCAGTGCATACACTGCAGGCAGTGCAGATTCTCCCGCACTTCCGGCCCGTTTGCACCCATAGACAAATGGTGGGTGGGGCATACGCCGGCACACGCGCCGCACTGTATACACCGGTCTTTTGAAATAGTGATCATGGTTGTATCCCCCTTTTCCAATAGTATAATCGGGAGGGGGACAAGTTTCAAGAACTTTGTCTTTCCACGAAGGCGGCAAAGGTGTTGGCGGTTTCTGCGGTGTTGGATTCGACTACGATGGCACTGCGACTTGCGTCAGGATGGATGTGAACAAAAGCGTCTTTATTTCCAAAATGGATGCCGTCGGAGAAATCTGCTCCCAGTTCCATCATGGCAGAGGTTACGGTCTGCATGACGGCAGCGCGGTCAGTGCAGGGAATCCGATGGACATGTTCAGCGTGGGAGCACGGGGGAACGGTGACGGGAACGGGGGCAGCGGAGACAGAATCAGAGATGCGATAAATGCCATCCAGGGCGTCCAAACAGCACTGGTAATACGCTTTTGGTGTGCCGATGTCTCGCCAATATCCCTCCATGATTACGCCGTGGAGGGGTTCACCGTAGGCCAGTAAGGCTGGAAACAGTTCTTTTCCAAAATCGCAGGGAGTATCGTTCGGAACATAGTCCATAACATGAGGGGTCAAAATATAGACTCCCGTGTTGATGAGATTCGTGACGACATGATCCCAACTGGGTTTTTCTGTGAACTGGAGGATTTTTCCGCTCTTATCGGACAAAACCAGGCCGTACTGCAGTGGGTCCGGGTGCGGATACAGGGCAATGGTGGCTGCAGGCCGGACCGTTTCATGGGCCCGAATCAGCCGGGTGAGATCAAAGTCACAGGCAGCATCCCCGCTGATGACCAGAAAATCTTCTCCGTCCCAAAAATCCTGACAGGCTTTTACGCCGCCGGCGGTGCCCAGAGGGTCTTTTTCCAGAGAATAACTCAGGTGGACGCCATAACGGCTGCCGTTTCCGAAATGATCGACGATAGGACGGGGATTGTATTTTAATGTAATACAGATCTCACGAATACCATGTGCTGTCAGCAGTTCTAAAATGCGCTCCAACACAGGCTTGCCTAAAATGGGCACCATGGGTTTGGGGAGAGGCCCGGTGACGGGTTTGAGTCGTTTTCCCTCGCCGCCGGCCAGAATAATTGCTTTCATGACGGATCACCTCGCGGGGATAGTATATCCAGGGAAATGCTCTTTATTTGTTCCGCAGACCCGGGAGAAGAACTTTGATTTTAGCGGTTGTAATTATTTCGTGGATTTGCTATAATATTTCCCTATATTGGGTGAGTATGAGCACTGAACCTGAGGGGGGCTGGAAATGTTCAGAAAATTAGGCAGAGTCAATCAGAAAAGTCCCAGAATGTATCTGATTTGGCTGACATTGTTCACCTTGGCATCCCTGCTGACTGAGCAGTATTATCTGGCAGCCGGGGAGGGATTGGTGACGCTGATTCTGCTGGTGTACGCAGTGGTCTCCAGTCGGAAAAGCCAAAAAGAATTGATGCGGATGTTGGAGTCTGTGTCCTATAATGCAGATACTGCCAGGAACAATACGCTGACCAATTTTCCGTTGCCGATGGCGGTATTCAGCATAGAAACGACCCGGGTGATTTGGGCCAATCAGATCTTTTTTGACACCTGCGGTTTCTCTGGAATGAAATATGACAAGGCAATTTCAGAATATGTACCGGCCTTTAACGGAAAGTGGCTGTTGGAGGGAAAAACGCAGTATCCGGGACTTTTGGAGATCAACGGGAAAAAATTCCGGATTCACGGCAATATTGTCAACACAGACCGGGAAGAGCAGAACGGAGATTTCATGGGCATCACCTACTGGGTGGATGTGACGGAATATGATCAGATCCGGGAACGGTATGAGAACTCCAAACCGGTGGCTGCGGTAATCGTTATCGACAATTACGAGGAACTGCTGAAGAACCAGACAGACCGGATCAAGGGCGAACTGCGTGACTCCATTGAAGAAAAATTGGTTCACTGGACGGACGGGAAAAACGGCCTGCTCCAGAAATATGACCGTGACCGCTATATGTTCCTGTTCGAAGAGCAGTACATCGGGGAATTGATGGAAGATAAATTTTCCATTCTGGAGACAGTCCACGAAGTGGTCAATCCCCAAGGGATTCACGCCAGCGTGAGCATCGGCGTAGGACGGGACGGCGGTGGATTGGCTGAGAATTTCCACTTTGCCATGTTGGGCATCGAGATGGCGCTGTCCCGTGGCGGTGACCAGGCGGTGATCAAAAACCGTTTTAACTTTGAATTCTTTGGCGGGCGCGGCAGTGCCATGGAAACACGCACGAAGGTGAAGTCCCGGGTGATGGCCAACGCGCTGAAGAAACTGATCGTGGATTCCAGTATGGTTCTGGTGATGGGACACAAATACGCCGATTTGGATGCAGTAGGGTCTGCCGTGGGTGTGTGCTGCGCTGCCAGATTGAACGGTGTGGAGAGTCATATCGTGATCGACAAGGACTGCCCGGCGAAACCGCTGATTCGGAAACTGGAGCAGGATGAGGTTTATTCCGATGTGTTTATCACCGAGCAGGAGGCTATGATTCGGGCAGATTCCCGCACACTGCTGGTGGTGGTGGATACCAACTGTCCTGAGCAGGTGGAAAATGAGCGATTGCTCCAGACCTGTAACCGGGTGGCAGTGGTGGATCATCACCGCAGAGGGGTTTCTTACATTGATCGGGCTGTGCTCACATTTCTGGAACCCAGTGCCTCTTCGGCCAGTGAGCTGATAACGGAATTGCTCCAGGAAATTGCCACTACGGAGGAGATCACGGAGATCGAGGCGGAGGCACTGCTGTCCGGTATTGTATTGGATACCAAAAGCTTTAATATCCGGACCGGTGAGCGTACATTTGAATCTGCGGCATTTCTGCGTCGGGTAGGCGCCAGTACGACAGCCGTTAAGCGCCTGCTCCAGAATGACATGGCCTGCAATGTGCAGAAGTACAGCATTATGCAGTCGGCCAAGGAATACCGGGGTGTGGTCATTGCGGCCCCGGAAACACCTCAGGAACGGGTGGTGGCGGCACAGGCGGCCGACGACCTGCTGAATATTGCCGGGGCTGAGGCATCGATCGTGATCTATCCCACGGCGGACGGCAATGTGTTTGCATCCGCGCGCTCCATCGGCGATATGAATGTGCAGCTGATTATGGAAAAGCTGGGAGGCGGTGGAAACCGTGCAGCCGCAGCGGCACAAATGAACGGAATTTCTCTGGCGGAGGCTGTGGAACGGCTTCATAAGACCATTGATGCATATTTGGATGAATAATAGAAAGGAAATAGAGTATGAAAGTCATTTTTTTGGAAGATGTCAGAGGCAAAGGTAAGAAAGGCGAACTGAAAGAGGTTTCTGATGGATACGCTCGCAACTATCTGCTGCCTAAAAAATTGGCAAAAGAAGCTACGGCGGATACCCTGAATACCTTCAAGCTGCAGGAGAAAGCCCGGCAGGCGCAGATTGCCCGGGAGAAGGAAGAGGCTCATGCCAATGTGGAGAAACTGGAGCACATGATCGTGCGTGTTTCTGCCAAAGCCGGAGCCAATGGTCGTCTGTTTGGTGCAGTGACCAACAAGGAAATCAGTGAAGAACTGGAGAAACAGCACGGCATGGTCATTGAGAAAAACAAAATCGTTCTGCCGGAACCCATTAAAAACTACGGCAGCTACGAGGTCAAATGCAAATTTGGCTATGAAATCACCGGAACCATCCATGTGGTGGTCAGTGAAGAGAAGTAATTGTCCGTTTTGGATGTGAGGGAGATGTATGGAAGAATTACTGGGAAGGCAGGCACCGCACAATACGCAGGCTGAGCAGGCGATCCTGGGCTCCATGCTGATCGATCCCCGCTGCATTGCGGATGTGGCGGATAAGATCTCTGCCGGAGACTTCTTCATCACGGCCAACCGGGATATTTTTGAGACCATCTACAGTATGTTTGCCTATGGGCAGACGGTAGACCCGATTACCGTTCTGGATCAAATGAAAGTTCGAGGCGTGTACCGGGAGAATGAGTCGGAAAAATATATCCGGGATCTGATGCAGGCCACCCCCACGGCGGCCAATGTGTTGGAATATTGCGCCATTGTGCGGGACAAGTCCCTGATGCGGGGACTGAACGATGCGGCCAATGAAATCAACGAGATGGTTTATGAGGGCACTGGGGATGCCGGTGCGGTCCTGGAGGCGGCGGAACGGAAAATCTATGCGCTCCGTCAGGGACGGAACACCGGCGGCCTGATGCCGGTGGCGCAGGTGGTCAATTCTGCCTATGCGCAGATCCAGGAGGCGGCAGAAAATCAGAATGCCATTCCCGGACTGTCTACCGGCCTGCCGGATATTGATAAGCGGATCTTGGGTCTGAACCCTGGAGAACTGATCTTTATCGCAGCGCGTCCCGGTATGGGTAAGACCAGTATCGCGCTGAATATTGCGCTGAGTGTCGCTAAGAATACGGACAAGGCCGTGGCAATCTTTTCCCTGGAAATGGCCAGGGAGCAGATTGTCAGCAGAATGCTGGCCTACGAAGGACTGGTCAACGGAAAGAAATTGCTGACCGGCAATTTGACAGAGGAAGACTGGCGGCGGATTGGCGCTGCGGCCACTACTATCAGCCGGACCAATATGTATGTGGACGATAACCCGGTGCTGAGCGTTGCGGATATGAACGCTGCCTGCCGGCGTCTGGAGAATCTTGGTCTGGTGGTCATTGACTATTTGCAGTTGATGACTTCCGCCGGTGGAAAGCAGAAATATGCCAACGAAAGCCGGACGCAGGTGGTCAGCGACATCAGCCGAATGCTGAAGATTATGGCAAAGGAACTGAATATTCCCGTGGTTTGTTTGTCCCAGCTGTCCCGAGCCAGTGAATCCCGTCAGGATAAGCGTCCCCAGCTTTCTGACCTGCGAGAATCCGGCTCTATCGAGCAGGACGCTGACGTGGTGATTGGTTTGTACCGGGATGGGTATTATAATCAGGAATGTGAAAACCCCAATCTGGCAGAGGCAATCATCTTGAAAAACCGAAAAGGCGAAGTGGGGACGGTACCCCTGTCCTGGCTGCCGGAATATACGGCCTTTGCACAGTATGAAGGACGGTTTGATGACGAATATTGAGTTCGTAGACCGGCACGGACTGCTGCCGGATGGCACAAGGGTCCTTGTGGCACTGTCCGGCGGACGGGACTCCGTGTATCTGCTGTGCCGCCTTTTGGAATGGCGGGAGGAGCGGAACCTTTTCGTAGGGGCGGCCCACTTCAATCATCACCTTCGTGGCGAGGAATCCGACCGGGACGAACAGTTCGTACGGGAACTTTGCACGCGGTGGAAGATCCCGCTGTTTGTTGGTGGGGAAGATGTGGGAGCCTGGGCAGAAAGCCGGGGAATCGGTTTGGAGACGGCGGCGCGAGACTTGCGCTATGCGTTTTTAGAACAGATCAGAGCCGAGAATGGCTATGATGTGATCGCTACGGCCCATCAGGCCAACGATCAGGCAGAGACCATGCTCCTCAATCTTGCCCGTGGGGCAGGTACCAGAGGACTGTCCGGTATCCCGCCGGTGCGCGGCCGAATCGTTCGTCCAATCTTGTCGGTGACACGGTATGAAATCGACGCATATCTGCTGGAAAAGGGAATCGGGTATGTGGAAGACAGCACCAATGCCCGGGATGTGTGTGCCAGGAACCTCCTGAGAAATCAGGGGATGCCCGTGTTGGAGCAAATCAATCCCCGGTTTGTGGAACATGCGGCGGCAGCGGCAGAGAGTCTCCGGGCAGACGAAGACTGTCTGGACGCCCTGGCCGAACAGGTTCTTGAAAAACAACCGGACAGGGAAAGTATTGCCGTTCAAGCACTGGAAACACTGCCGGAGGCAATTCGCTCTCGGGTGCTGCGGAAACTGTGCGGCGGGGAACTGTCCCGGCAGCACATGAAACAGATTCAGACGCTGTGCCAGGGAACGGAACGGCGGGAGACCCATATTTCCGGCCGGATCGTGCGGTATGAGCAAGGGCGCTTGTATTTCGGCGAACAGCGACAGGAGCCTTTACCCACGGCTGTCCTTTCTTTGGATGGCAGATGGGGGCGGATCGGCCCATGGTTGATTCGATGTACGGTGGAGGAAGGAACAGGGGATGTTCACAATTCATTCACCAATTTTTTCCTGAAATATGAGAGTATTAAGGGCAGACTTTCTGTTGGCGCCAAGCGGGATGGGGATTCCGTTCGGTTATCCGGCAGAAAAGGCACAAAGAAACTCAAGATTCTATTTCAGGAACAAAAACTAACCGGTGCTCAGCGGATGCAGACACCGGTATTCCGGGATGAGGAAGGCGTTGTTGCGGTCTATGGTTTTGGAATCGCACAGCGTTGTATTCCGAAAATTGGAGAGAAAGTGATTCGCATAGAATGCGAAGAATATAAAGAAAAGAGATAGGCGGAGAGAGCTATGAGTATGATTGACGATGTTGAACAGGTATTGTTTTCTGAGCAGGAATTGCAGAATAAGGTGAAGGAACTGGGCGCCCAGATCACCAAAGACTATGCCGGACGGGAACCCATTTTTGTAGGCGTTCTGAAAGGCTGCTTTGTGTTTATGGCCGATTTGATGCGGGCAGTGGATCTGCATTGTCAGATCGATTTTATGGCGGTTTCTTCTTACAAGAACGGCACCACATCTTCCGGTGAGGTGCAGATCAACAAAGACCTGAGCTATGATATTGCCGGGCGGGATATCATCATTGTGGAGGATATTCTGGACAGCGGCATCACGCTGAACTATTTGGTGGGCTATCTGAACCACAGAAATCCCAGATCCATCAAAATCGTTACCCTGTTCGACAAGCCTGCCCGGCGTAAAGCGCCTATCAAGGCAGACTATTTTGGATATGAAGTTCCGGATGCCTTTATCGTAGGGTATGGACTGGACTATGCGGAGAAATACCGCAATCTGCCGTATATCGGCATTTTGAAACCGGAGATTTACCAGTGATCCGGTTTCACTTCTGAGAAAAGGATGTGAATGGAATGGAACCGAAAAACAAACGCAGCCGCGACATGGCGTTTTCTGTGTTGCTCCTGGTCATTTTGCTGGCGACTGTCTTTATGCTGCTGCCCAGTAACAATACCGGAGAGGAATATCAGTTCAGCGATGTCGTGGAACTGTTTGAACAGGAAAAGGTGGAATCTTTTGTTGTCCGCGGTCAGATTTTGACCATGGATCTCCGGGATTCCGAAGAGCCTGTGACTTATGAGCTGTACGATGTGGATTTGTTCAATGAGAAATTGGGCGCTCTGATCGACGAGCAGAAGGCAGAAGGCATTCTGACGGAATATGATTACCAGAAGGGATGGGTTGCTCCCTGGTGGATGCAGATGATCCCGTACCTGTTGATTATGTTGGTGATGATCGGCGTCTGGTATGTGATGATGAATAAAGCTGGCGGCGGTGCCCCTGGCGTGGGCAAATTCGGCAAGGCGCGGACGAAAACCGGCATTGACGAATCCAAGCGTGTGACCTTTAAGGATGTGGCCGGCGCCGACGAGGAAAAGCAGGAACTGGAAGAACTGGTGGACTTCCTCAGGGACCCTGGCTCCTTTGCGAGCATGGGCGCCCGCGTTCCCAAGGGTGTTTTGCTGGAGGGCCCTCCGGGTACCGGTAAGACGCTGCTGGCGCGTGCCGTGGCAGGAGAGGCCAATGTGCAGTTCCTGTCCATTTCCGGTTCGGACTTTGTGGAATTGTATGTAGGCGTGGGTGCATCCCGCGTGCGGGATTTGTTTGACCAGGCCAAGAAGGTAGCGCCCTGCATCATCTTCATTGATGAGATCGACGCAGTGGGTCGTCAGCGCGGCTCCGGTCTGGGCGGCGGACACGATGAACGGGAGCAGACTTTGAACCAGCTCCTGGTGGAGATGGATGGTTTTGAAGCCAATTCCGGTGTGATCGTTATGGCGGCAACCAACCGTGCAGATATTCTGGACAATGCACTGCTGCGTCCCGGTCGATTCGACCGTCGGATCTATGTGGGTGCTCCGGACGTGAAGGGCCGTGAGGCCATTTTGAAGATTCACTCCAAAGGAAAACCCCTGGGCGATGATGTGGATCTGAGAAACATTGCCAGAGGAACGCCCGGTTTTACCGGTGCAGACCTGGAGAACCTGCTGAATGAGGCTGCGTTGCTGGCCGTTCGGAACAAGCGGAAATTCATTGTTCAGGAAGACATTGACGAGGCTATTTTGAAGGTCGAAATGGGCCCGGAGAAAAAGAGCCGTGTGATCACAGAGAAGGAGCGGAAACTGACCGCCTACCATGAGGCTGGCCATGCGATTGCCGGACGCTATCTGACGCACACAGACCCGGTGCACTATATCACCATTATTCCCCGCGGTGGAGCAGGCGGATTTACGCTGTTCCGTCCCGATGAGGATAAGACCTTTGCGTCTCGCAGTGAAATGTTTGAAAACATTGTGATGGCGCTGGGCGGCCGGGTATCCGAGCGGCTGTTCCTGGACGATATTTCCACCGGCGCATCCGGGGATATTCGCCAGGCTACCGATATCGCCAGAAATATGGTTACTGTTTACGGTATGAGCGACCGGCTTGGCCCCATCAGCTTTGACTCTTCGGATCACAGCATTTTCATCGGAAGAGACTTTGGACAGACCAAGAGCTATTCCGAAGAAACGGCTGCGGTGATTGACGAGGAAGTGAAGAAGATTTTTGATGAGGCCTGCGCCCGCTGCCAGGAGATTCTGCTGGCTCATGAGGATGAACTGCGCCTTGTGGCGGAGTATCTGTTGGTTCATGAGAGTATGGAAGGTGCAGATTTTGCCTATGTCTGTGAGCATAAGCAGTTGCCTCCGGTCAAAAATGACGGAACCGTGGAGGCTCCTGCAAAGCACATTTCCATGGTCGAAGGTTTGATCGATCGGGATGTGACGGAGACAGACCCGTTTCAGGAATTTTTGAAAGACCGTAAGGATGATTCGGAGCCGGATTCCCCGGTGTCTGAGTAAGTCCGCAGCGTATGAAATCAGAAACAGCGTGTGACCTGTTTGATCAGGTGACACGCTGTTTTTTGCTTATGAAAAATGAAAATGGGCTTGACTGTACAGTTACTGTATGAATTATACTGTCCCCCGTAGTAAAAAAGAAATTTGGAGGATCACAATATGTTAATCAAAACCACCGTCCCGACCCAGTGGGATGAAGTACAGGAGATCTACCGGGAGGCCTTTCCGAAATCAGAGCAGAAACCCTTTCGTTCGTTCAAAAAAGCGGTGACCAGCGGGCGGGCAAGACTTTTGATCGCCGAGGAAGAGGGAATGGTTCTGGGCTTTTTACTGGCTTTCCCCTATGGCAATCTGGTTATGGTGGACTATCTGGCGGTTTCCAATCAGATCCGCAGTAAAGGAACAGGAACAAAGTTATTGCAAGCTGTGTTGGAGATGTTTCCCGGAAAGCGGGTCGCTTTGCTGATTGAACGGTTGGACGATGCAGCGGAAAACCGTGAGCAGCGGATTGCACGGCGCAGATTTTACGAGCGGAACGGGTTTTCTTCAGACGGCGTGTTTTTGAAAGTGGGAGAAGGGGAAATGGAACTGATGCGCTATGGCGGCGCGATCGATGCCGGGGAGTATCTGGAACTGCAAAAATACTCTATGGGACGGTTGTTCTACTGGCTGTCCGGGACAAAGCGCATCCCGTGACCGGCGCGGCATAGGACAGGGCAGGAATGAAAAAACACCGCCCCGGAGGACGGTGTTTGCTGCAAAATAGAACGATTGAAAAGGAATCAATATTCATTCCCGGCGGGGCGGCCTGATTAGGTCGCCCCGTATTGCATGGGTCAGAAACGATGGAGCAGTGCAGCCACCTGCGCACGGGTTGCGGTGCTTAAGGGGGAGAGAGTGGAAGAGTCGGTACCTTTCATCAATCCCGTGGCACATGCCCAGCGCATAGCGGGCAAAGCATAGTCGTGAACATGGGAGGCGTCACTGTATTTGGTGAGATCCATCGAGAGGGAAGTATCCCTGCCAGTGTGCTGGGCATAGCGATACAGGATTGCTGCCAGCTGTTCCCGCGTGATCGGGTCGTCCGGGGCGAACTGCGTGGAACTATACCCGCTCACGATCTGGTTGGCAAAGGCCCACCGAACAGCCTTTTCATAGTAGCTGTCCTGGGAAACATCGGAGAAGGGATTTTCCGCTGTGGGTTCCGGCTCGCCCTCCATGCGGTAGAGGGTGGTGACCAGCATTCCGCGGGAAACGACCCTTTCGGGACTGAAGTGGGTATCCGAGGTTCCCAACATGATTCCGCTGGTGTAGACGAACTCCAGGTCGGCCTTGTACCAGGCGTCCGCCGGAACATCGACGAAGTTGGGAACCTGACCGGCCCCGGACTTTGACCACTTGGCATAGACGGTAGTATCGCCCGTCAGCTTGACCGAGGTGATCTTTTTGCTCAGGACAGCGTCGGCATACCAACCCTCAAAGGTATAGCCCGCTTTTGTGGGGAGGTAGCCGGTGAGGTCCACAGGGGTGCCGGAGGCTCTTGTGATATCCTTCAAAGTGCTGCCGCCATTGGTGTTGAAATGCAGGGTGTAGGTCATAGTGGTTCCGGAAGAGGGAGGTGTGACGCTCAGGTCGATAATCCCCTCTGCGGACTGACTGCTCTCAGGTCCGGTGATTCCGGAGGAGAGATCCAGAAGGTCCATGGGCGCAGCGGTGACCTTTGTGCCGTGGCTCAGACCATTGATGCTGCCCACGAAACTGCCTTCGGAAAATGTTCCGGTTCTCTGTACGGCGTACAGACGGATGGTTCCACTGGCGCTGTCATAGCGGTAGGTCTGGAAAACGCCGGAGCATTCGGCCGGACGGAAGTCAACGGATGCGGAGGGAGAGGAGAGCGTGAAGTTGACCTGCATGGCGATGGTACCAGCCTGCCGCCGGGCATCAAACTCCATCGTGGCGCCCTCCGGCGTCAGTTTCACCCGGGAGGTCGTTCCGCCGTAAACAGCGCCGGTATCGCCGTAGAAGTCTGCCAAACTCTGTTCTTCCCCGGCTGTGAACAGTGTCGGTTCTTCTTCCTGCAGTGTGAAGAGACTGGTGTCTTTCACATGGGCGGCGACCTGTCCACTGTTTCCGGTCAATTCAACATCGGGGCAGGTCTCGGGAATGGTCATGTGCAGAGAGGTACTGGTCAGGCGCTGGCCTTCCAGGGTGGTGGCATTCTGGACGCGGTACAGCTCTGCGATCACTTTGGTGACGCCCTGCATATCCTCTTCCTGAACGCCGTAGATCCAGCGGCCGTCGCTGGTTTCACCCAGATATCCCTTGTCGGCGACCTGTGCCAGAATGATCACTTCGCCGTTGATAATCTTTCCGTTTTGATCCTTCAGGATTACCGCATTGTAAGAGGGATCGCCCTTGTACGCACCGTAAAAGACGATGGTGCCGGCGTTCAGTGCAGGCTCGGTCTCTCCTTCAGGGATGAAGTCCGATTTCAGCTTTCCGTATCCATCGGTCAGGAGCTCCACATTGTCGCTGGTGGGGCCCAGTACATCCAGCTCGGCAATGGCGAGGGAGGACATTTTAGGCGCTGTCAGTTTCACATAGGCGGCGTCGTAGGTGTACAGATAGGGGTCCATTTGGCCGTCTTCAGTCTTTTTATTGAAGAACAGAGTGTAGGAACCGTCATCATTGTAAAGAATGTCCTCCTGCTTTCCCCAGGTGTCCGGTTTGAATGCGTTGGCGGTGTCGGAATAGCAGTTGCCTTCCTTCACCGTGGTCCAGTTGTTACCGTCCATACTGATCTCTACGCGGTAACCAAACAGCCGGAGATGAGAATTTTTGCCTGCATCCGGGGTGAATTTCAGTGCCGTGATCTGCTGCACGCCGCCGAGATTCAGAATGACATAGGGACGACTGTTGCCATTGGGTTGATTACCATGATAGACAGTTTTGGGGTCGTTGTCGATGGCAAGGCCGATGGCGGACTGTTTGGAGATTCCCGAGTTGATGCCGCTGTCCGGATCTTCATCGTCCTTATCAATGGTGATGTCCTGGTCAGAGACCATGTTGGTGGAGGCGGTCCATGCGGATTTGTCGATGGCACCGTCATGGCAGACTTTCACTTCGTCCAGGGTGACGGTTTTGGTCTCCTGCAGCAGCCGGTCGATTCCGGTGACGGTATAGGTGAAGGATTTGTTGTTCTCCGTTGTCACGATGTCGGTGTAGCTGCTCTGTGCGGCGGGGACAAAGGCGACTACCTTACCGTTGCGGGAAATCTCATAGCCCAGCATGGCGTCCTGATTGCTGTTGGTGTTTGCCAGGGAAATCTCCACTTTGTTCCCGTTGATGCGGGAATTTTGAGCGTTGGTGATGGCTGCGCTCACCATTGTGCCGTCGGACATGCCGGGCTTTCCCTCCAGGCGGTAAAGGCGGCTGTCATCGTCAATGTACTGAATCTTCCGGGGTTCCGCATCGAATTGCGCGGCATAGGCCTTTGTCTGTGCATTGGGGATGATGCCCCAGGCAAGGAAGAAAGGAAGGATATTCTTTCCCGCCGCAGCGCAGGCCGCCTGCATGAACCCTTGGTCACCAGAAGTTGACTGGAGGGGGAACTTTGCCTTGCCGGGAGTACGGAGATAGGACTCCAATCGGGCATAGAACAGGCCGTCCTGCTGGGACGCAATGTCTTCATAGAACTTGAAGGAGTAGTCATTGTCGTAGGCCAGATGCAGCTGCCAGTACATGGCAAGCTGAACAGCCAGGTTTCCGGTGTGTCCGGTGGTGCCGGTGACCACCGCCTTGTATACCTGGTTGTAGTCCTGCACGCGGGAGGTTTTGTTGGTCTCATCGGTCTGGGCCAGCTGGGGGAACAGGTTGTTGGTCACTTCCACCCGCTGGTAAGATGCGGCGTTGATGCAGTGACCAATCTCATGGGCGATACCCCATCCGGAATAGCTGCCGCCGGTCTTTTTCCCATTCTCGTCCGTGGTGATAGGAGTAGTCTGGAACAGTCCGGCTACGCTGTCATACTCAATGCCGATGTGCTTGCCGCCGGCATACATGAACGCACCGGTGAACATCTGATGATAGCGAATGTTCAGGCGGGTGTTGGGGTAGGCATCGTTGTCGGTGGCCTGTTTGTTCAGACCCTTGAACTGATAGAAGTACTCGATCTCCTGCTCCATGGCAGCAATGGACTGCTCCAGTTTCTGGGCAGGGGCATCGGAGATTGCCTTCCACACCTGTGTGGCGGGTACGCTGAACATCATGCTCTCCATGGTGATCTCTGTGGAGTTCAGGAAACATTCTTTTTCATTGTAAGCGTAGCCGATATCCTTATGGATGCTGTTGTGCAGATCGGGCAGACCCTTTACATAGGTTTCCAGTTCTTGCACATAAGTCTGGATCGCAGCAGTGCGTTCCTCGCCGGTGACACCGTCCAGACGCAGGACAGGAATCTTTGTTCCGCCAATGACGCGGACTTCATACTGATTGGCGCCCTTTTCTCCCGTATAGTACAGATAGAGCGCACCGCCGAGTTCCTTTTCGGCGGAACTGATTTTGGTGATATCGATCTCATTGCGGCCTACCACCAGCTGGGAGAAGGGGGTGTGCCAGGCAGAGGCCTCAGGATGATACTGGGTGGCTACCAGCTGCAGGTTTACCTTGCCGCCGGGAGCAGTTTTCCCACTCAGATCAGACACATAGACGATGATCCTGCTGCCTGCCTCGGCCACATACCCCAGAGGCTGATAGTCGGACAGCTGCTGGGCGAAGTTAGAGTTGGGGGCGTTTTTGGCGGTAATCTGATTGTCCACCGTTAGTGTGTCAGTGGGTTTGCCGTCTTGTAAAACTTTCTGGGCATACGCAAGATCAGCGAGGATGGTAGTTTTGTGAGGATGGAACTCCTGGCTCTGTTCGTCCATGGTGTTGGCCCGGGCCATCAGTTCCTGAATGAGCTCCTCGGTGACATGCTCTTTCAGCATCGTGTGAGAATCATCTGCGAAGAGGTTCTTTACCTGCGTTTCCAGATCGTTATACGCATACAAACGGAGTTCACAGATGGTGTAGTTCCTGTAACTACCGTAACTGGTGGAGGTCCGAACTTCCAGATAGTCCGTGGTGATTGGTTGGTCCAGAACGGCCTCATAGTACAGTCTGCCCTGACTGTCGCGCCGTTGAGAAAGCTTAGCGACAGCATCTTGGAGGGCACCATCTCCGTCCTTGTAGCGGATCTTTACCGCATTTATTTGGGAAACGGTCCCTTCTTTGGGGGTCATGCGGATGGTGTCCATGGTGTATTTCTGATCCAGCTCGAGAATGGGGCCGCGGAAGTTGCCATAGCTCACGCCGCTGTCCCAGTCGGGGATCAGAAGATAGGTGTTGGGGTTGTTATCCAGCAATGCCTGCCAGTCTTCCGGGGTAGCGTTGTCTTGGGTTACGGTGCTGCCGTCAGCTTTGTAGATGGTGTAGTCCTGATTCTGAACGCCATAAATGCTTGTGATGACGCTGTTATCCAAAATATCATATTTTGGCAACTGTGCACCGGTAGGCGTGGTGGGTGTTCCCACGGCATTCTGCGATTTGGGACTATCGCCGTTGCGGTTATGAGCCACCACATAGACGGTGTGCTCCACGCCGCCCGTCAGATCAGTGAGGGTATAAGAGGAACCGGTGATGCCCTTCACTTCCTGAAAACTGTTGTTGCCGGACTCCTTGTAAAAGAGGGAAAAGCTCTCTGCGTCATATTTACAGACCCAGGAAACTGTCAAAGCCTGAACGTCGGCGGTGACTTTGAGGGATTCCGGGGCAGGAGGCGTCTGGGAGCAGGTCACGGTATGTGTGTAGGGGGCCGACCAGTCGCTTTTCCAGGTGCCGTTGAGGGAGCGAACTTTGACAGTGTAGTCTTTGAAAGACAGCACTGTGCCATTGAAGGAGTCCCCCTGGAAGGTATAGGAGGTGTTCTCCGTGGTGGCAGTTTTGTTGTATCCCGGGCCGGAGACCGAAACCTCGTACCCCGTGACATTCTGCTGAGCCGTCCAGGTGACGGTCAGGTTTTTATATCCCAGTCCGTCGGACTCGGTGTTGGAAACGGCGGTGACAGTAGGGATATCCAGCTTGGGTTCGGGGATTCTGTTTGCAAAGTCCTGGAAGAATTCCACTTTGGCAATCTCGGCCAGAGTCCCGCCGGACTGAGTGCCGGTCACCTGAATGGTGATTTTTTTGATGGCGACCCGTTTGCCGAAGTCAATGACAATGGTTCCGTCGGACTCCTTGGTAATCTCGCCGGGGGCGGCAGCTCTGCCGGAGCGGCTGTAAGATTCCAGCTCCGCAAGAGAATAATTAAATGTACCGTCGTCTGTTTCCACCGTGACGATGCCCTGGGTGATGCTGTTCTCAAAATTTTTCGGGGCGGCAAGCACAATGCCCTCCACCTCGTTGTTGTCGGCAGGGGTGAGATCGACGGTTACGGGATGCTCCTGGGAGATAGGAGCGTCGTCCGCAGGCGCAAGGGTCAGTCCGTCGGCGGGGGTGCCCGTCATTTCGGTGCCATCCTGAGCATCGGCAGTGGGGATGGTATACTCGATCACAGGGGCAGTGCCGGTTTCACCCTGGTTGCGGACGACCAGTGCCAGGTCCTGCAAATCGGTCTTGCCGTCGCCAGTCAGGTCGTAAGCAGGGGCGTCCAGCACCTTTTCTGCATCGCTGTCGTCGATTTTTCCATCGCCGGTTATGTCGCCGACAGCAACCACGCCGTATTTTGTGCTGTCCGTGACCATATCGCGGCTGTTGCACAGGTTCAGCATGACATCTGTATTACCAATCGTCACTTCCTGCGTGTAAGGCACATGGTACTTCCCGCTTACCGTGAGGGTGTAGGTCCCGCTGGGAAGGTTCTGCAGGGTCAGAACGGTTTTCTGATGCCCGGTGGCAGCAGGGGCTGTCAATTTGCCGGTGAACTGTCCATTTTCGCCGCTCAGCTGCACAGCCAGTTCGGCAGTGGCGGACGGTCCGGAGCGATACAGGTTCACGGTCAGTTCATGTTCGGGCGCGGCGTTCCCTGCGAATGCCGGTGTCGGGACGATCCCCAACAGCAAACAGCAGATCATAAGGACGCTGAGCGCTCGTTTCATATGGTTCATGTAGTTCCTCCTTCAGAAATCAAACAAATGAGATTTCCTGTAATGCAATGATTTATGTAAACAGCAAAACGGCAGACGGTGCTGCCGTCGGCCTGCTGGTTTCTCCTGTTTCGTAAAATGTGGCGAAAAATATCCAATATAATTGTATCAAAAAAGAACGGAAAAGTCAAAAAGAATCGCCTGCCAGAGCTGTACTTTTTTTGGAACAGCCGATGATTTGACAGCGTTTAAAACGCAGCAGGTCAGATTTTACGCTGACCTGCTTTTTTTAATAAAAAACAATTGCTCCGCAACATTCTACGGAGCAATTTCACCTGGGCTAATATACATATGGTGTCGTTTCTAATCTTTGAATCCATTTTGCGAAAGGAGATCCGAATGTGAAGAAGTAACAATTCCCAATTTTCACAAAAGTTGCTGCCAAAATCAAACCACTCAAAGATTGTATCTGTATAGTTTTCCCCGAATTGGTAGTAGATTTTAAAGGCTTTTTGAGCGCCAGCGAGTTTGACAGGAGAGCCGGGCAACCAAAAGATAAAATGGGCGTGGTTGAGTGCGTCTATAAATTCCTGACACTCCGGCGTGCCTGACACCAGATCGTATCCTACCGGGCCGTGACTGACTGAAATACCGGAAATATCGGATTCTGACAGTTGAAAGAACCGGGTAGAGAGAAGTTTTTTGTCTGTAAATTGGGAAGAGGCAGCACATAAATTCGGAATAACCAGTGTGATAATAAGCAGAACAATGCAAAGAATCACCCGCTTTCGCTTTTTTCGAGGTTTGGGCATTTTAGTAAGTCACCTCCTAATCATTCATACCGTAAAATACACTGTCTCAAACTGTGTACGGTATTGCACCAGACCGTATCTGATCTTTGAATCTGTATAATTTGAACCAAATCGGTTGAAAGAACCGGGGGAAAGCAGCTTTCTGTCCATTATAGCAAAAATAATGGTGGATTTGAATGATTTTCGTGAAATAAATGACATTTTGATGTAAAAAACAAAAACAGGCAATACGCATTGGTGAGTATTACCTGTTTGAGATAATATGAACGAGAATGGGACAAGGCATATAAACCAAACCATGTTAACGAAAATGCACTTTAAACGTTTTTAAAACTGTGGTAAGATATATCAGATTAAAATACAAAAATAAGGAGGAAACGCAATGAAGAAAAAGCTTCTGTCAGCACTCTTGGTTCTGGCTATGATGCTGACAATGATTCCCACCGCGTTTGCGGCAGAGGTGGATACGGCGATATCTTCAAATGATTTAGTTCCGTCTGAAGATAAAGTGGCAGAGAATGCTGTTGCTGAAACCGAGGTCACAACTGCCGAAGAACTCAAAAATGAGATTGGCGAGGGAACATCTTTAATTGTTTTAGAGAACAGTATTACGCTAACAGATAAGCTGGTTGTAGACAAACCGGTGACGATTGATGGTAAAGGAAATACCATTACCGGCACAGTCGAATTGAAAAACGGCACGGTGCGTAATACGACCTTCACAAATGAAGAAAAGAAGGAAATCCTTACAATCGGCAATACAGAGAAAACAACGATCAATCTTTTGGGGTGCACGGTGCTGTATCCCTCTGGGGCAATCACGTCATCCGACCAGAGAGATACCATTTCCCATACGCTTGAGGGAAATGTTTCTACCATCAATATCAAAAACTCAAAATTCATAAATAATGGTCGGAGCGAGACGGAGTGGTCATACGGTCTTTATTTTGGTAGCAACTCTGGCACAATCAATTTTGAGAATAACATCTTTGACGGTACATTCCGGACCATGCTGCCCAGCATCAATGGAAATGTAAGCATCGTAGGGAACACATTTAAAAATTATTTAGGAGATATTCTTAAAGGACCAGAAAACGGTGCATATGATACTTGCACCGCGATTACTACTGGTAAAGCAGTGCAAAATCATTTCGTGATCAAAAACAATACCTTTAATGATGCAGGATGCTTTTACTTTCAGAAACTCCCCGCTGAGATAACCGGCAACACATTCAACCTGACTCTTGAGGGGAATTATCCTTATTTTCAGGTCAATGAAGAAACTGCTGGTGGTAACTTAAATCTGAATGGAAACACCTTTAACCTGGGACAACAATGCTACTTTATATACGATAAAACTGCAGGAAGAGTCATTTTGCCTGCTGGCGTGCCTGCAATCCATGGCTGGATGTATGCGAAAGCGGGGGAACCAGAAAAGGATACTTTTGATAATTATGCATATACCTACCTTGAAAATGGTAAAATCCAGTTCAACACTGGTAGCAAAACGGCCCTGACCGCCATTTTGACAAATGCCGAGGGCAACTGGGGCGTACAGGATGGCGATGTCATCAACCTGACGCAGGATATCACATTGAATAAGGCAATCCCTCTAAACAGATCTGTAACGATCAACGGCAATAATCATGTGTTGTCTTCTGTTGATAACACCCAGAATTTGCAGGGCTGCATCTTCACCATCCAGAAACCTGACAGCACCATCCAGGAATCCGACATCACCGTCAAACTTGATCGGGTCAATCTGCTGATTCAAACTGAAAATGCAAAGCCGTTCTATTTTACGCAAAACAATGGTTCTATGAACTTCGAGATGACAAACAGCAAAATTAGCTGTGCATCAGATAAGAATTATCTGATTAACCTAGTGCAGGGCGGTAAAGTTAAGTATAACTTTGTTGGCAATGAGGTAAATGTCCCTGCGCGTGGTTTGTTGGTCAGTATCGCGAACGGTTCTGTGATTAAGGACAATGTGATCGATCTTCAGGTTGAAAAATCTCCCACTGGTCGCAGTGGCATTATGTCCCTCGTTGCTGAAAAGGACGGAGAGCCTGTTACAATCACTGGCAACACTTTCAAAAACGCTAACCGCGCATTGGGCGTAGACCATTCCGATTTGGAAGCAGCTAGGCTGACCTACAATCAGAACAAGTTCCTGAATGTGCGCTTTGCATTGGAATTTGATCCGAGCGCTGAAAGTGCCAATGCAGGAACCGGAACCTATGACCTCAACAGGAACTATTACAGCTTTGACGGGAAGGTATCTGCACCGAAGATTGAGGATGCATCCAGTACAGGGAATCATCTAGATGGTACCACTGAATATAAGCCTGAGGGCGAAAGCCGCGTGGATAATTCAGTATACTACGTCGTCGAAAGCATGCGTGATCCGCAGGATCTGAACAACTACAAGCCTTCCTCCGGAGGCGGTTCTTCTTCCGGTGGTTCCTCTGGCAACAAGACCGAAACGACCACCAATCCCGATGGTTCTACCACCACGACCGTGACCAAGCCGGACGGCACGATCACTACCACGACCACTGATAAGGAAGGCAACAAGACCGAGACCGTGGAGAAACCGGACGGTTCTTCTGTCACCAAAGTGGAGAATAAGGACGGTTCCGGTTCCACCACCACGGTGAGCAAAGACGGCAAAGCTGAGACCGTTGTCAAAGTTCCCCGCAGTGTGATCGAGGGGGCAAAGGGCAACGCAGTCCCGCTGCCGATGCCTGAAACAGAAACGGCTAAGGATGCGGACAAGGCACCCAGTGTCACGGTTGACCTGCCCAACGGCGAGACCGCAAAGGTGGAAGTCCCGGTGAAGGATGTGACTGCCGGTACAGTTGCTGTGCTCGTGAAGAAAGACGGCACTGAGGAAATCATTAAGACCACTGTTATGAGCGAAAACGGCGTGATCGTGACGCTGTCTGACGGCGATACAATCAAGATCGTTGACAACAGCAAGGATTTCGTCGATGTGGCAGACAGCGCCTGGTACGCCGATGAGGTCGATTTTGTCACCAGCCGTGAACTGTTCAGCGGTACAAGCGCAACGACATTCTCTCCGAATGCCGCGATGACCCGGGCCATGATTGTCACCGTTCTGGCGCGTCTGGATGGCGTGGACACCAATGGCGGTGAGACCTGGTACGAAATCGGTCGCAAATGGGCGATGGAGAACGGTATTTCCGACGGCTCCGGCATGATGGATGACCTGACCCGTGAGCAGTTGGTCGCAATGCTGTGGCGCTATGCAGGCAGCCCGACCAGCACGAAATCTCTGGCAGCGTTCAAAGATGCAGGGACTGTAAGCGGGTATGCAAAGGATGCCTTTTCCTGGGCTGTGGAGCAGGGCATCATTGCCGGTGTGACCGCAGATGCACTTCAGCCTCAGGGCAACGCGACTCGTGCGCAGGTAGCAGCGATTTTGATGCGTTTCTGTGAGAATATCGCGAAGTAAGTAAAAATAGCAAAAAGGGAGTACGCTGTATGGTGTACTCCCTGTTTTTGGTCTCTGGGAGTTTCAGCGTGGTGGTATCGGGCGTACCATTTCAAGTGTTGCGTACCAAAAGAGAAAAGATGTTGAAATATCGGGGGCTTTATGCTAGACTAATAAGTCATGACGAGCTGATTTCTACGCTTTTGGCTGGAGAACTGTTCACTGGATGGAAAAATAAAATGAAAAGCATGAGAGAAAGGCGCTTTCCGGCGGAAGTCGAGTTATGCACAGATTCGTGCGCCGCAGAAGTGAAATCTTTTGTTGTGTGCGGGTGCTTTGAAACCACATTTTTTTGAAAAATTGGTGTGAAAATTGGTGTAAAATTGGTGTAACTCTCATCGGCAAAAACCCGGAAACCCTTATAAATCAAGGCTTTTTTAAAGGAGAATAGAGCAATATGAAATTAGGAATTGTTGGCCTGCCCAATGTGGGAAAATCCACATTGTTCAATGCCATTACTAACGCCGGAGCAGAGTCGGCAAACTATCCGTTCTGCACCATCGAGCCCAATGTGGGCATGGTGACGGTGCCTGACGAGCGCTTGGATTTCCTGGCGGAAATGTATCAGCCGAAAAAATTCACCCCTGCTGTAATCGAGTTTGTGGATATTGCAGGTTTGGTAAAAGGCGCGTCGAAGGGCGAAGGTTTGGGCAACAAGTTTTTGGATAACATTCGCTCCACGGACGCTATTGTGCATGTGGTCCGCTGCTTTGACGATGAGAATGTGATCCATGTGGATGGCTCCACAGACCCGAAACGGGACATTGAAACCATCGACCTGGAACTGATTATGGCTGACGCAGAAATGGTGGCGCGCCGTATCGATAAGGCCGGTAAGGCGGCCAAGGGCGGAGACAAGAAATTCCAGCACGAGGCCGAAGTGTTCAAAGACCTGTTGGAGCATCTGAACAACGGCCGGTCTGCCCGCAGCTTTGATTGCAGCGAGGAGGACATGGAACTGATTCGCACCAGTGATCTGCTGACACTCAAACCCATTATCTATGCGGCCAATATGGATGAAGATGGTGTGGCGGATTATGCCAACAATGCCTACTATCATACTGTGGAAGAGATCGCTGCGCAGGAAAATGCCCAGGTGCTGCCGATCTGTGCCAAGACCGAAGAGGAGCTGGCATCTTTGGAACCGGAGGAACGGGAACTGTTTTTGACGGAGCTGGGAATGACGGAATCCGGTCTGGATCGAATGATCAAATGTTCCTATGCGCTGTTGGGACTGATCAGTTTCCTGACTTGCGGGCCGGATGAGTGCCGGGCCTGGACAATCAAGAGAGGCACGAAAGCACCGCAGGCTGCCGGAAAGATCCATACGGACTTTGAACGGGGCTTTATCCGGGCAGAGATTGTAGCCTTTGATGATCTGAAAGCTTGTGGCAGTATGAATGCAGCCAAGGAGAAAGGTCTGGTTCGTTCCGAAGGCAAGGAATATGTGATGCAGGACGGCGATGTGACCCTGTTCCGTTTCAATGTGTAAACAGACGGGGAAAGAAACGCCTGTTTGACCGTATCGGTGAATACAAGGGAGTTTCTGCCAGAGCTGAATGGGCACTTGACATTTGAAAATGGCAGTGCTATGATACACCTGTTATTTTAACTATAGAAAATGCGCAGATGGAGAAAGTTTGCAGTGAATACCGCACAGAGAGCCTGACATGAGGTGGAAGTCGGGAAGGTGGAACTGCAGAAAACTACCCCTCCGGAGCAGGCGTCCGAACAGCAATCAGTAGGCGCGCCCGGCTGACGGCCGATATCCCGTCGCTGAGTGAAAGCTCAGGGTGGAACCGTGTCATCAAGCACCCCTGGTATTCCGGGGGTGCTTTTTTGATTTTAAGCAAGTCTAATCAATTCTGTGAAAGAGAGTGCTGCAATATGGATTACACATTCGAAAACAAAGAGTACCGCGATATGTATCGCCATTCTACCAGCCATATCCTGGCGCAGGCTATCAAACGCCTGTATCCGGATGCAAAACTCGCCATTGGCCCGGCCATTGACGACGGTTTCTACTACGACATTGACTGCGAGACGACCTTCACGCCGGAAATTCTGGAGCAGCTGGAAGGGGAAATGCGGAAGATCTGCAAGGAGAAACTGAAGATCGAGCGTTTCGAACTGCCCCGGGCAGAGGCTCTGAAACTGATGGAGGAGCAGGGCGAGCCGTACAAAGTGGAACTGATCAATGATCTGCCTGAGGATGCAATCATCAGTTTCTATAAGCAGGGCGAGTTCACCGATCTGTGTGCAGGTCCTCACCTGGACAGCACCGGTCGTGTGAAGGGCAACGGCATCAAGCTGATGAATGTGACCGGCGCATACTGGCGCGGCGATTCCAATCGGAAGATGCTCCAGCGCATTTACGGTACCAGTTTCCCCTCCAAAACCGAACTGGAAGAGCATCTGCGGATGATCGAAGAGGCGAAAAAGCGCGATCACCGGAAATTGGGCAAGGAACTGGGCCTGTTCATGCTCACCGAGGAAGGCCCCGGATTCCCCTTCTTCCTGCCGAAAGGTATGGTGCTGAAAAATCTGCTGCTGGATTACTGGCGTCAGGTTCATAAAAAATACGGCTATGTGGAAATTTCCACGCCCATCATTCTGAACCGTCAGCTGTGGGAGCGTTCCGGCCACTGGGATCACTACAAACAGAATATGTACACCACCGTCATTGACGAAGAGGATTATGCCATCAAACCTATGAACTGCCCCGGCGGTATGTTGGTATATGCCAGCGAGCCCCATTCTTACCGGGAACTGCCCATGCGTGTGGGAGAGATCGGTCTGGTTCATCGGCATGAATTGTCCGGCGCACTGCACGGCCTGTTCCGGGTACGCTGCTTTAACCAGGATGATGCCCATGTGTTCATGACACGGGATCAGATGAAAGATGTAATTCAGGAGACCGTCCGCCTGTTCGATGAAGTGTACTCCACCTTCGGTCTGTCTTACACCATCGAACTGTCCACTATGCCGGAAGACCATATCGGCACCGTGGAAGAGTGGGAACAGAACCAGGAAATCCTGAAGAACGCAATTATCGATATGGGCAAAGACTTCGTGATCAACGAAGGCGACGGTGCGTTCTATGGCCCGAAACTGGACTTCCATCTGGCAGATTCTCTGGGTCGGACCTGGCAGTGCGGCACCATTCAGCTGGACAGCCAGCTGCCTGAGCGGTTCGAACTGGAATACACCGGTGAGGACGGTCAGAAACATCGCCCGGTGATGATCCATCGTGTGGTGCTGGGTTCCATCGAGCGTTTCATCGGCGTGATCACCGAGCACTTCGGCGGCGCCTTCCCCGTGTGGCTGGCACCGGTGCAGGTGAAGGTTCTGCCTATCACCGACCGTACCAACGATTACGCTGTTTCCATTGCCGAAAAACTGGATAAACTGAACATCCGGGTGGAAACCGATCTGCGGAACGAGAAGATTGGCTACAAGATTCGTGAGGCCCAGATGCAGAAGATTCCCTATATGTTGGTCGTGGGTGACAAAGAGGCAGAGGCCGGCAACATTTCTGTCCGTACCCGTTCCGGCGGGGACATGGGCGTGATGAGTCTGGAAGACTTCATTGCCCGGGTTCAGGACGAAGTGGAGACCAAAAAAATTACGGAGTAACGATCTGTTTGTCTGACAGTTTTTGCCGGACATAATCAAAAGACTTCCTCAAACACTATTGGTAACGATAGAGTGAGGGAGTCTTTTTTGATGTTTTTTCGTAATAAGCGGGGGATCTGCCTGAGTTTGGCAGTGCTGTTCGCCGTGAATATAGCGGTTATCCTGATCGCACAGTCCGTAAGTGCGGCCACCTATCAAAAAGGTTCCAGTGGACAGAAGGTGACCGAGATTCAGACGCGGCTGAAAGAATGGGGATATTACTCCGGGGAAGTGGACGGGGTGTTCGGAAGTGGCACTGAGACGGCTGTGAAGAAGTTTCAGCGGAAGAACGGACTGACGGCAGATGGAAAAGTGGGCCCGGCCACGCTGGCTGCTCTGGGCGTCTCAGATCGCTCAGGCGCGGCGTCTGGAGATCTGCAGCTGCTTGCCCGGCTGATTTCTGCTGAGGCCAGAGGAGAGCCGTACATGGGTCAGGTGGCTGTTGGCGCGGTGGTACTGAACCGCGTGGATCATCCCTCGTTTCCAAACACGATTTCCGGGGTAATCTATCAGGCGGGGGCATTCAGCTGCCTGCAGGATGGACAATTTGAACAGCCGGTAGCGGACAGTGCCTACCGGGCGGCGCGGGAGGCCATGGCCGGGGCAGACCCCACCGGGGGAGCAATTTATTATTTCAATCCTGTGACAGCTACCAGCAAATGGATCTGGTCTCGTCCGCATATTCTGACGATCGGAAAACATCGTTTTTGTGCGTGATTTTGCATCAAGCGGAACTTGTTGCAAAGTTGATGGGATGATGGTATACTTTTTCTATATGAAGAGAGAAGGTGTTCCTATGAGCTATTGCCCCATGTGTGGATCATATATTCCGGATGCCTCCCGGACCTGCCCGGCTTGCGGCAGACCGAAGTTCAATGCTGAAGAAAGTTCGCAGGCTTACGAGAAGAAAGCGTATCAAGGGGCCTCTGCTGCAAAGACGGCAGCGGAACGGTCTCATCGGCAGAAACAGGCGAATACAGAGTCCGGGAAAACGACCCAGTGGCGCTATGATACCCAGTCGTGGTCGGGGGATATGGATGAACGGGCATATGAGGATTTTGGTTCTCAGGCTGAGGATTCGACTGGAGATCAGAACTTATTCGCCGCATTGGGGTATCTTGGCCCACTGGTGCTTTTGCCGTTGATTGCCCATCCACATTCGACCTATGTCCGTTTTCACGCAAATCAGTCGCTTGGGATTTTATTGCTCTTTATTTTGTGTAACATTGCTGTCTTTTTACCGTTTGGCGGTTTGATCAGTATGTTTGGCAACATTTTTACTGTATATGGAATCATAAAAGGGATGCACAATGCCCTGCGGGGTCGTATGGACAAATTACCCATTGTGGGTGATTTTAAAATATTGGGAAAATCAGGAGGTAAGAAATGAAACTGCTGACGTATGTATGTGATGGGCAGGAAAAAGTCGGTATCATCGGAACAGATGCCGAAAAAGTCGTGCCTGTCAGTAAACTGGGATATGCGGCCAAGGATATGGTGGCATTGATCCGGGAGATGGGGGGAGAAATCCCTGGCGATCTGCTGGCAAAAGTAGACGCTGCGGATGGAGACGCCTTTTCCGCGTGCAAGCTCCTTGCGCCTATTAAATACCCGGAACAGGATGTGATGTGCCTGGGGACAAACTATCAGGAGCATCGGGACGAGACAGAAAAATCCACGGTTGCTTATGATGCTTCCAAGACGGATACGATCTATTTTGGAAAACGCGTTGCAGAGGCAGTGGATCCTTTCGGATACATAGAGGGACATTTTGACATTGTGGAACGCCTGGACTATGAAGTGGAATTGGCGGTAATTATCGGAAAAGATGCAAAAAATGTGCCTTTGGATCAGGCGAAGGACTATGTGTTCGGTTATACGATTCTGAACGATGTCAGCGCACGGAATTTGCAGACTATGCATCAGCAGTGGTACTTTGGCAAGAGTCTGGACGGATTTACACCGATTGGACCCTGGATTGTTGCGCGGGATGACCTGGAATGGCTGCCGGAGAGGGCAATTTGTTCCTATGTCAATGGAGAATTGCGTCAGAACAGCAACACCAATATGATGATCACGAATATTGATACAGTGATTTGCGAGCTGACCCAGGGAATGACACTGAAGGCCGGAACGATTATTGCCATGGGAACGCCTTCCGGCGTTGGGATGGCTTTCGAGCCGCATAAGTGCATGAATCCGGGGGATGTTGTGCGCTGTGAGATCGATGGAATCGGTGTTCTGGAAAATACCGTACGGTAAAAATAAAGCAAAAACCAAGTAAAATGGGTATCCCGGAGTGTTTGACGACTGTAAAATCGCAGACCTCCGGGAATTTTTTGAAAAAATTGGGAAAAGGGGTTGACAAATTGGGAAAAACGTTGTATTATAACCAAGCTGTCGCTGAGGCGGACAGGCACAGATAAGGACAAAGACGAGCTTTGAAAAACCTTACGAAAAAAGTGCTTGACAAACC
>ENA-ORTY01000859-ORTY01000859.1-human-gut-metagenome-genome-assembly--contig:-NODE-859-length-37389-cov-4.407350_pt1 | contig 37389 bp, 28 predicted proteins | sample MGYA00241917_ERZ509198 | MGnify/ENA primary metagenome ERZ509198 (study PRJEB26280, sample SAMEA2338857) | human gut metagenome | biome: human gut; feature: human-associated habitat; material: faeces...
ATATCCCAGATGCGGCTTCGGAGCGTGTTTAAGATGCGGATGAGCATCTTAAACATAGCGACTACAGAGCAGATGGGATATATTGTTTTTTCTTTTTTCGTCTACACAAAATCTACAACTCAGAATTTTCCAAGAATCAGTACTTTTTTCCCTTCAAAGGCAAAACCATAGTAATAAATCTGTTCCCTATCAATACCTCGTTCTATTAATACATTACTGTACTTTCTTTGTTCTATCTGCGCCAGTGCATTCTCTGCCGCTACTTTCAAGTCACTGTCTTTTGATGGATTATATACTTTAAATTCAAATATAAAAGCTTTATCTGCTTTGTTTATCGGTTCAAGCATAACATCATAACGCCCAAATCCACTTTCCCGATTCGATGAAATGTAATATCGGTCTGCAAGCTCGACAATCAGTCCGAGTACAAAGCCATGATAGAATCTTTCCGGTTCCATCTTTTGCGATGGATGTCTCCCCACATCAAAACTGCTGAACATTTTTATTGAAATCTCATTCATGAACTGATTCATATATTCTATATCATTCATAAATAACGCTTTTATAAAATCACTGTTTGTACCAGCCGTCTTTTTAAACCATCCATGAATCATATTTTGAAACATTCTTTCCACTTCTTTATTCGTAATGGACAGCTCATACTGCTGGTTATCATCTGTCTCATCTTCCGGGCTTCTTTCCACTTTTAGATAACCGGATGCTAATAAAAGACTCCAGATGGCTTGTTCATTATCATCTAATTCCTGAAATACAATCTGCTCATCAAGAATCGTGAAAATATGCTGCCTCAAAAGCAGTGCTTCCATATCGGTTTTTATTTCTTTACTTCCTTCTCTGAGCAGTTTACTAATCAAGGCATTTGAGCTGGTATTAGCCCAATATAGTTTTATCTTTTTCTCATCTAGAAAATTAGTAATTGACCATGGGTTATAAATATCTTTGCTGCTTCCAAATGTAAAGCCGTCGTACCATTCTTTTACTTTCTGTTTCTGTCTTCCAAGACCTGCTATATCTAATGCCTGAAATACTTCCTTTTCTGTGAAACCAAACATTTCTCTATATTTCTCAGAAGTTGTGGTTACTACTGTCAGATTATTCAAATCCGAAAAAATAGATTCTTTGCTCACTCTTGTAATCCCAGTCATAAGCCCTCGTTCCATCGATGAATTCGTCTTAAAAGCTGAATTAAAAATGCCTCGTACAAAAAATGTCATCTGTTCCCAATAATTATGAACATACGCTTCCTGTAATGGCGTGTCATATTCGTCTAACAAAATAATTACTTTCTTTTTGTAATATTGAAACAGATGATATGCCAGCTTCGGAATTGCCATCGCTGCTTCCGCATCTGACATTTCTGTTCCTACTTTTTGAAAATATTCTGTTTCTTTTGGATTTAAAATTCCTTTCTCTAATAAAAAAGAATGTTGCTGATACAATTCTTCCAAAAGCAATAGTATGCTTTCTCTTGCAGATTCGTAAGTAATTCCTTTTACAGATGCAAAGCTTAAAAATATAACCGGATATGTTCCCTGCAGATCTCGATATTTCTTTTCTTTCCAGATAGAAAGATTTTCAAACAGGTCTGAACGTCCTTTATATTTTACTGAAAAAAAACAATGTAATGTACTAAGATTTAATGTCTTTCCAAAGCGTCTGGGGCGTGTTATTAATGTCACACTGTCATTATTCTCCCACCACTCTTTGATAAAAGCAGTTTTATCTATATAAAAACTTTTACTTTTTCGAATACTCTCAAAATCCTGATTTCCAATAGAAATAACTGTTGACATAGAACCCCTCCTTTAATATTTTTCCGGCATATGAATGATCTAAAAATTTAATTTAGCAGAACAATTCACCTTTCCTTCAACATATCAGCCTAAATCTACCTTTAAGTCTCCTTCTTTAATCCAGCCTTTTTTCCTCATAAACTTACCAATTGCCCAGCTTAAAAGAACAGGAAGTACAAAGCAGACTAAAATCATTCCTAACCAGTCAAATGCTCCAACGGCATATCCTTCTGGCATATTCGACCAGCCTGTGATAATCCCGATCGGACCTACTAAGCCCGCGGTTCCCATGCCGGAAGAAATCGCCGCACCGTTATTGCGAAGCTGGAAAATGCATGTGGCAACCGGACCTAAAATCGCGGAGGTAAGTACCGGTGGAATCCACAAGATCGGTTTTCGCATCAGATTCGGCACCTGCAGCATCGACGTCCCAAGCCCCTGTGCTACGAGACCTCCCACTCCATTATCAGGATAGCTGATCACAGCAAAGCCAAGCATATTACAGCAGCATCCTACGGTAGCTGCTCCACCGGCAAGCGCAAGCCCATTCCATACGCCCATAGAGATACTGCCATCTAAAACGCCTGCAAGAACGGCACCGCCACTAATACCAACTGCTGCGCAGATTGCTGCGGAGCTGATTGGAAGAGTAAGTACAACACCGACGACAACAGAAATAATGATTCCCATGAAGAATGGCTGTAAATTCGTTGCCCAGCCGATAAATGTACCAAGGGAATCACAGATTGTTTTGAAAATCGGTGCAAGTACCATGGCGCATCCTACACCGACAATAATTGTTACTGCCGGTGTGACAAGAATATCGATCTTCGTCTCTTTAGAGACAAGCTTACCAACTTCGCAGGCAATAATCGCAACAAACAAAACTGCCAGCGGTCCGCCGGAACCGCCTAATGTATTTGTCGCCTGTCCTACTGCACATAAAGAAAATAACACTAGTGGTGGTGCATCTAATGCATAGCCGATCGCCGCTGCCATAGCAACTCCTGTTACCATGGTCGCATAATTACCAATCTGCCATAAAATCCAGCAAAAATGATTCCATGTACTAAGTCCTGCGACTTTTGCCGCTAACTCTCCCGTATCTGTCACTGATGCCAATGCTGCCATCAGACCTGTTGTGCCGACATTCTCTGCTAATGTCTTAATGATCGTCCCGATCAAGAGAGATGCAAATAATCCAAGAGCCATCGCTCCCATCGCATCAATTGCATATCTCTTAAAAGAAATCTCTACATTTTTCCTTTTTAGAAAGCTCTGCTTTCCTACACTTTGTTCTGTGTTGTTCTGCTTCTTCATCTTTCTCTTTTTTCTTTCTCTTTTTTCTTTCTCTTTCTTTTTATTTCTTTTTATTTTCACTATCTAAAGCCGATCTTGAAATCCATTCAAAAATCCCATAGGATCTGACAAGATTTTAAAAAAATCTATACGGCTTCAAACAGTTACATTCTATAATACTCTTCACAGAAACGCAATGTTATTTTCGTAAATTTTTTACAGTGTAATACCTGTTCATGCGTATTTAAAAAGCGCTGGACATATGGCATAGAAAAAAGGAGAGACAGCAACGTCCCCTCTTTCGCAGAAGCATTGCTGTCTCCTCTTTTTGTCATAAAGGCAAATCATAAAAACTTTTATTTATATCATCGGATTACTTCTTTACAAACTTACATCTGTCAAGTCCATAATCAGATAACATCTTTTTGTAGGCTTTGTATTTACGTTTTGGTACATAAACCTTTGCGTGCTTCACTTCAATAAACACATGTGGTTTTCTTAACTGTTTTAACTTTGTACCTCTAAACACAATCTTTTCGAGCTTTTTATTCAGACAGAATGCGTGAGCTCCCATGAAGGAAACATTCTTTCCGATCGTAAGCTTCTTCACATTCGGACATGCATAGAATGCTTTATGTCTGATCTTTCTTACAGAGTCCGGAATCACAATATTTCTGATCTTCTTATTCTTGATAAAAGCTCTCGTTCCAACGGAAGTTACATTGTACTTAATTCCATTCCATGCTACGCTCTTTGGAATAGAGACTTTCTTCGCACTGCGGCCTTTTACAAATCCGATCACTTCCACTTCTCCACTTCCGTCAACCATTGTGTTTGTCACTTTATATCTATAAATACCATTTGTGATTACATCACCTTTTCGCAGTCCGACAAGCAGATTACAAGATGCGCTCTTGCCACTTTCTGTTGTAACCGTAATCGCAAGCTTACCTGGTGCGATTGCCTTTACATTACCATTCTGGTCAACTGCTGCCATAGCAGGCTGTGAACTCTTCCAGCTTAACCAATCTGCGCTGTTTTCCGGTGACAGATATGCTATAAGCTGTTCTCTGGCATTAGGAGAAAGGACGATACTATTTTTATTGAGTCTTACTCCAGTTGCCGGAATCTTATTACTTACTATGATCTTTCCTGCCGGTTCATCCATATACGTATCTGTAATTGCATATTTCACTGTATAGGTCACGTCTGCTTTTCCACCGATATTTGAAGGGACATCCAAGGTCGCTTTCTGTGTGCCGGCATTACCTTTCGTATCTTTTTCATCGATCAGCTTACCGGATGCATCAAACAGACCAACCTTCATAGCGTTTTCAAGACATTTACCTTCCAGTACCACTTCATTCTTTCCTGCGGTAGCAATCATTCTTTCCGTTACGTTTACTGATTTTACTTTCGGTCCTACCCAGACTTTTACGCTAGAAACAATATCCTGGCCATTCTCATCCTGCACTGTAGTTGTCGTACTGCTATTTACTGCCATTGCAGAAATCGTAATGTATCCATATTTATTACTGGTCTTTAAAATGTTCTTTGCTGTATCTAACTTACAATCTGTTCCATTCGCATCCAATGAATATGCAATCTTTGCTGGATAAGCCTTTAATTCTTCTTCACTGTACGCTTCTTCTAAATCATCATAACAAATTGCTTTTAATGTTGTTACATCTAACACAGTGTTAAATGCAATAGCTTCAGGAACATCTTCTAATACGATTTTCTGAAGTGAACGCACTCTTGGTACTTTCAATTCTAAAGCGTTACTTATGACTTCTTTATTCAGTCGATTCGTTGCTCGAACAGTAATATTGGCCTTCTTACCGGCTTCTACCGCAACTATTATATTATTTCTATCAAATCGAAATGCCTTTTCATTATCAGAATTCCATGTAAGCGGTACACCGTTTAGATTATAGTCTTCTTCGTACTGATCCAGTCCCTTTACGATAAAATACTCGGAAACATAAGCATTCTCTCCATTTTTCAATGTAGCATCTGCATCTTTTTGCTCCAGTTTTAATGTATCAAGAACTGGTTTTTGTCTCACATTTAAAGTAAACTGCGCTGCCAGCGCTTTCTCACCATTTACATTTGTAAATGTTCCCTTTAAAATAACATTTCCAGTTTCACCATAATCTACAGTTCCCTCTGTTACTGACAGATTCTTTGCTTTCGAATCAAAAGATACCTGTGCACTCTTAATCGTTCCCTTATCCGTCAGTTCCCATGTAATACTATCGACTTCTTTTGCAGAAAGTTCGTAAGGATCTCCATTCTGGTCTTTGGCAGTAAAATTCACCTTGGAAAGATCATAAACTTCGCCTTCTCTTACTATTGCAGAATCTCCGGTATATAATTCCTTTACATATGGTTTGGCGATAACATTAAAGTTGATGGTGTTCGATTCAACCATGTTTTCCCCTTCACCCACAGCAAGCTGTAATGTATCAGAACCTTTTACAAGCCCAAGCAGTGTATCCGCAGTTACTGCAGAATACTTTCCACCGGTAATCCACCGGTACGTTTCCTTTGTCCAGTCATAAGACTCACCATACTGGTCAAGCGCTGTTACTGTTACATCCTTTTTCAAATCACTTTCATAAGCACTTCCAATGCCTATACCATTCTTTTCAAGGTCTGTTTGAATCGTAACCGAACTTAACTTTCTTGCTGGTTTTACATTAAGCTCTACTACATTAGATATTACGTTATATTTTTGAGAAACTGCCGTAATCTTATATATTCCCGCCTTACGTATCGGAAGTTTATTCTGAGAAAGTTCTGTAAAGGCTGCACTCTGCCCATCAATCTCTACTGCCCATTTCACATCAGAAGTATCCTTCCACTCACCATCATACTGATCGAATGCTTTTACAGTCAGTTTAGATAAATCAATCTCTTTTGGAGAGCCCTGGTCATTATAAATAAAACTCTCCAACGTAGCCGGCTGCGTGTCATCAGAAATCGTAAGGGTTGTTAATGCCTTCCTCGGCAGCGCCTTTACACTAATCCATTCTGAATGCTTCCCACGATAAGTCGCACGAATCTGGAATGTTCCACTCTTTGTAAAGGAAAGCTGATTATTCTCAAGCTTAATTCCATCTTCCTCATCCAGTCTTGATTCCCATACAATCGGTGCACCGGAAATCTTTTTATCTGTGCTGTCTAATGCATAACCTTTGATTTCTTCATTGCCAAACAGATTCACCGGTGTTTCTCCCACATAAGTAGTTACCGTTCCTTCTGCCTGCACACTTCCGTCAAATGGCTTCGTCGTCACATTCACTTTAATTCTTGCGGTTGAATCAAGAGATTCATTCGTTGATATTGATGGAGAAGATTTTTCTAAACTCGTATAGACATCTTCATCAATCACATATTTGAGATACAGCGTTCCTTCTTCTTCCCCTGCTGTAAGAATCTCTTCACCTGTCGCAGTATTTCTTTCAATCGATGCCTTCTTACTTCCCGTCAATTCATGTCCTTCGGTATCCGTAAGTATCCAATGTCCCTTATCCTGGTCAAATCCATAATAATCAACATCATTTTCATTCGTTCCATTTAAAGTAACAGTACTAAGATCAAATGTATCCCCACCGATCATATTCAATGTCTTCACACCGTTAACCACTTTGATATTCTTTAACGGATATAACGGTACGATCGCATTAATATTAGAATTCATACTCACTGCATCATAGCTGAGTACTCCACCTGTCACAGACATTGGACACTTCGTTGCCAGCCAGGTTACCTTATCTTTCAAAGTAACCCCTCCATTACTTACAGCTCTTTGGATTGCCTTAGCAGACTGATCGATCGAACTTCTGACTGCCTTGCCATTCTTCGTATTCTGACCTGTTGTCCCACTTCCTGATGTATCTTCCGTATAATAAAATGTTACACTGTTCATCGCAGCAATGACGTCGTCACTTACCCCTTCCTTTTTCAAGGAGTTCTTCTCCGCTTCGCCAATCGGCTGAACCACTTTACTGTAACGTCCTGATGAACTATCATATCCCATTTCATTATCTACAGCAGCACCATTACTATCTTTTACCTGTCCCGAATACAGATTATACTTTTTCCCTGATAACTCATAAACAGATCCCATTGTAACCAATGTTTCGTAATTTACAGGATATTCTTCTTCTAAATCTTTCGATTCAAATGTATTCTGGATCTTACCCTCTTCATTAACCAGGACTCGATGAATCTTAACCTTCGCCATCTCCACGCCAACATCTTCCTCATTGATCGTTCCACTTAAAATATCTTTCCATTCCAGTCCAGTTAATTCATCCGCAGAAGAACCATCATCACGCTTTTCTGTCCATCCATAAGTTTGTCCATACGACTGCTCATAGTTTTTCGTTGCGGTATATCTGACTGCACGATTATACAGATTATCCATTGCCGTTATCCCGCCTTTTGCGGAGGAAGAGCCAAATATTGTACTAAAATGACTCTGACGATAACCGGAAGTATGGAAAGACTGTACCGCTGCACTGTCATCATATACAACACCAGATAAAGAGAAAATCGCCACTTTATAAGTAATCGCAACCGGACAGTCATATCCTAACTCTACATTCGTTACTGCCTTAGATGATTCCATTCCAACAGCCGTCTGTGCCGGAAGTGTCATACTCGAAGATACTTTATTCTCCGATGTTTCACTATATTCCTTTGTTTCGGAATAAGCTGTAGATAATGCCTGTTCACACGTCACTTCCAGCTTTAAGGTCTGTTCTACTTCACCAAGAAGAGGAATTCCTCCCGAAAGTGTTGTTTCAGAACCGATCATCTGGCTATAAGAATAACTTTTTCCAGTTTCAAGAGTATTCGAGGTCGTCACAGAATTCGACTGAGTAAATTCCATTCCGACATCTGCTTCCTGTTTCGATTCATTCTTATAGTAACTAAGTACCGGATTATTCTTCCCACTTGTTTTATATTTGACACCAGAAACATTATTATCTACTGCCTGCTGCAAAGAATCATACTTCTGCGCCTTTGTAACATATTCCAGCCCTTCTCCTGCAAGCACAGATAACTGGAAATCATAAAAAGCAATACCAAACGAATTGTAATTATATTTATAAGTCTTTCCTGCCCTGTCTACGCACGTCACAAGCGTATATAAAACATCCTGCGGTGTCTCATCATTAAGCTGGCTTAATGTATCATCTCCATCCGTTGCTTTCAGTACATCACTGCCACTGATTTTTCGATTAATCGCTCCCGCAATCTCATCTGCTGCCTCCTGGCGTACTTTTTTTAAATCCGTAGCATAAGAAAGCCCTTTCCATTTTGTGTAATCATTCTTTCGGCTTCCAACAGTATGTTCTGTTGTCTGCGCTAATGCATATGCCAGATCCGCGTATCCACTTCTCTCCCGGTTCGAGCTTCCTGTAAAGTTCTTCTTAAATCCACCGCCAGCATTCACTCTTGCTGTATAATGGCTATGCGTTCCATAAATCTGTTCTGCAAGAGAAGCCCACTGGCCAAGCACACTGTCGCTTCCATCAGCCATATCCTTCCCACTCTGTAAAACAGCCTGTAAAAAAGCAAGCTGATTGGTCGGATCGGTGCGCCCCGTCTTGCTGCCATCATGAATATCAAAATATGTCTTGCCATCAATCACTACTGACCGGATTCCCACGCGATTCTTTGCTTCATGTTCCGCACCATCTGCAAACCGGTACTGCACTCCCACCTTAGAAGCCGCCTGGGTTCTAATTGGAGATGCCAGACCAACTACGACCGGTATCGTAAGCATCACTGTAAGAATACCTGTTAACAACTGCCTTGTTCCTTTGTACTTCATACTCTCACCTCTTATTCTTATACAATATTTTTATTCCTGTTGTTTATGTGCCTTCCTGTCTCGAAGCCGAATACAAATCACCGTAAAAATAACTCCTGCCACAAAAGCTATTATACCAATAATCACATAAACATCTGCTCCATTCCGCAGGAGAACAGATCCATACCCGTCATTAACCGTAGGAATTCCGGATACATGTGCCATTTGAAGCAGGATTCCCATACATACCGTTAATCCAGCAATCAGAACTGTCATACTGCCAAGTATCCTTCTGTCATATCGATTGCGAAGAACATTTATCCGCCGGTGAATCTTGCACCGTCTGATCTCCCCTTGATTCATACCTTTCCTCCTTCCCCATTCTTTTTTTGCAAATGATACATATTTGCAAATCTTATTTACATAAAGACATATAAAAAAAAATCCTTTCACCTATTTTGAAAAAAATCAAAAATAAATGAAAAGATCTGAAAAGATTTTTAACCTGTTCTATATATTCTACATCGAATACTTATTCATTTTTATCAGCAAATGCCATCCTATGATCAACAGCAAGATCATAACAGACGGAAACAGATATCCAATCCATTTCCATATTCCATCTGCCGAAACAAGTAAATTAAAAATAGCATGAAAAGCACTACTAGCCCCAAGCAAACCGATTGTTCCTGTCACTTTCAAAAAACCCCGGCAAAATATATAAGCCATTCCAAAACCGAGCAAAATGCCACATAATATATGTAATGCCCCTGCTGAAATACCACGCACAAGCAAAATATCAAAATCTGCTGCTCCATTTTCCGTCAAATAACATACATTCTCAAATGTAGCAAAACCTACCGCAATCGCAACCGCAGCTCCGGGAATCCCCTTCCTTTCCGGTTCAAAAATCAAAAGATAAAACAACAGCGGAAGAAGCTTCATCACTTCTTCACAAACCGGTACGATCTCTATCGCTGCCACAACCGCATCTGTATGATAATACCCCATAAAAAAACTGCTGATATAGGCAGACAACACACACATTCCCATCCCGATACAGATAAACAGCATATATTTACGCATATCTCCCCGTATAAAAATCAATGAGAGGAAAAGCGGAATCGAAATACATATAAAAATATTCTCAATATACATCATCTCGGGACACCTCCCAAACTGTACATGGTAATAATAACATATTGACAATCGTCAAAACAAAATCAATCAGAAAATACAAATTAAACCTTGTATAGTCATGAATAAAATTCGAACTCACATACAGCACCACTTCTAGCACAACACACACAATCATACAGTAACATACCCCATGCGGCTCCTTCTCATACAAAATCCGGAATACAGCGATAAAAACAATCACCCCTGCCACCATCGCAAAAATACCGGTAGTAAGAAATACCGGTCCAAAAATTCCGCTCCACATAGAAGCAATCAGAACTCCCGCTCCACATATCACAGGAATCTTTGCAATCCGCATCTTTTTTATCCTGTACCGCACGATCTGATAGGTATGCATAAACAAGTAACTGGCAATCCATGAGATTTCCGACACATAAAACACCTGCGGTACAACGCCCCGAATCACAAGATGAAGCACAAAATAAAGCGTTCCCATCATAAAGCAGCTATGTACCAGCGCCAGTATAATATACAAGCGGTCTCTCTTATAAAACCAATATACCATATCTCCAAGCGCCGCAACAAAAAATACCGCTACCTGAAATACATTATCAATAATCTCAAAATTCATCTCTGTTCTCTTTCTCGTTCTTCTCGTTCTTTTTCTTGTTCTTCTTGTTGTTTTTTCTTCTCAGGCTGTCCGTCTGTTTCCATTCTGTACTGATACTCCCTCGTTCTGCGCTTATGTTCCTCAACCCTTCGCAAACGATACAACAATACCGTCACACATACGCCAAGCGCAAATGCTAACACACCCATACAAATATATCCCAATGCCTCATAATGCCCCAACATACTCGCCGTTCCCATCGTATAATCAATATTACCTACAGAAGCCTGCTTCACCACTCCCGGCATGAAACTTCCTATTCCGATAACAAGCATCAGACACAACGCTACACCACACACACTAAACATACACTGTTTCTTACGTCTTTCCTTACACCGAAGCTCCAGTGTTCTTCTATAAATCAATTGCTGACGCTCTTTATTCGTCCGCATATGAAAACCCTCCTTGTTCTAAAATCTTCCTCAAACTCTTCTTTCCTCTATGTACCAGATTCGTCATCTGCTGTTCACTCTTTCCAAGAATCTTTCCAGCCTCACTATAACTCATCCCCTCTATACTCACAAGATATAACGCCTCTCTGTACTCTGTCTTCAACTTCGCCATCGCCTCATAAAGACAATTTTCCCTCTCATTTTGCAAAAGCCTTGTCTCCACCAGTTCTTCACTCGGCAATTCAAAATCCACCTCATCCAAATGCAAAAACCACAACTTATGTTTTTGTGTGTGACGAATCGTCAGATTTCTCGCTGTTTTATAAAGATAAGCTCGAAAACTCCCCTTTCCATCAATCGGACGCTCCTTCGCAAAAACCCTCGCAAACGCCTCGATCATCAAATCCTCCGACTCATGAATATCATGAATATAGCCATTTATATAATAAGTAAGTGCATCTCCATATCGGTCAACCAGTATGTCCGCACTTTCTTCCCTTCCCTCTAAGTACTCTCTGTAAGCCATCTCATCTGAAATCACACACATACCCCCTCGTATCCGTTTCATTCCTATAGACTTCCTGATCCGATCAAAATCACCAATTCCACCTCGGACCGTATACTCTATTTTATACGAAGACCTTGCATTTTACAAGAAAATGTAAAAAAAATCGTATACCAGCCGCTGATCTACAGCTGCCGGTATACGATTTTATACAAGGTGTGAAATGATACGCATCTCACAATAAGAATGACTTAATATCCTTTCCATAAGATATGTGCTACAGTGTCTATGCCTCTTCTACAACCAGAAAAACCTGCTGTACTTCATAAGCGATAATTCCCATTGCTGCGATTGCATTTTTGTAAATAGGTAGAAAATAATACATCCTTGAATACTTTTCATTTTATCGTGTTATAATTACCTATTCCATCATTAATGGCATTCCTATTCCATTTGCTATCTCTTTTAGCTTTTCTAATGCATAACCTGTATATCTTTCTATTTTTTCTACCGGTTCTCTTTCCTTTATCATCATCTGCGCTATAGATATATTTCTTTCCGCTCTTCCCTGTTCCACAAGTGCCTCACTTAAATTACACATTTCCTGCACCTCACTTTCAAATTCTACCGTCATTGCTATCTCAAATTCGTTATGTAGTCTCTGCTTTTTCTCTTCTGATGTTATTGTCGTGGAAAATAATACATTTAATAAATCCAGTATCGCTAAATCACTACTCTTGTCCGCATCTCTCAGATTGAGAATTACTACTTCCATTAAATCATAATTCTCTTCTTTTGTATAGGGTTCTCCGTAAATTATATCTTCTATCGTGTGATATTTAAAAATTCCATTCTTTCGTTTTTTCGCCGGATCTGGACAAATCCATATGCTGTAGACTTTTTCTACCTTCTCATAATGTTTATCTACAAACACAGTTCCATATTGCTCCGAAATCATTCTTCCGCAATAATAAAATCCTCTTTTTACAATCGGATATCCCGGAGTATCGTCTAACTGTATTTCAAGATTAAGAATCAAACGAACCCGTTCGTTGCCCTCTGGCAGAAAGGCGGGAAGACGGATATCATAATATATCGTATGTTCCTGAATCGAGTTAGATTCTGTATTCATTCCCTCTACTCTTTCATCTCCGCCCAATCTCTTATCCTCACCTAATTCATCCTGGTGTACTGCATGGGTTGATACCTCGGCTTCTTCTTTTAAGCAGTTATCACGGATATACTGCACTCCGTATTGTGAAAATTCTTAATTTGTAGGGAATTTTGCTTGAATGAGGATGAAGTAACAGGCTACGTCAACTGAATGAAGGCAAAATATACCGCAAATTGAAGCGTGCAGATTGCGGGAATGATTTTTTTCAAACACGCTCTAATCCACTTTCTAAACAAATGGTATTCCAATTATATCATCACATCTTTTCCTATTTTTGTTGTTTTTCTGACGAATTATGCTGATTTCGTGATAAGTTAATTTTTTTCAAAACATAAAGCAATAATTATGATAAATTTAGTATTATATTGGTTTGGGGTTATAATAAATTATTTTTCCAATATGTCTCCTCTATTAATCTATAAAAATGTGTTTAGTGAATTTATTTCTTATATCGACGGATAATATTCATTGTTTTCCAATTTTCTCTGATTAACTCCTATAATTTTAGCCAATGCTGCACTTTCAAAACTCCAATATCCAACATAAGTATCCTTCTCATTCTTATGAGAATCATACCATGCAAAATCCTTATGTGTAGCATACCACTCTAATAAATAGTTATACAAAACTCTTTCTTTATCCGTCATGTCTCCAAGATTATCAAGACCATCATATACTCCTTTGATAATAAATTTACCTTGCCAAACAAATTTTCCTTTCTCTATATACTTTGCAAGGCAATTAAGAAGTTTGTCATTTCGAATCATATGATTATATTTAACAATAAAATTTGAAATATCACGCTTTTCCTCTAATATCACTGCTAATGATAAAAGGTTAAGTAATGTTTCATAATCAATATCTTTTACCTGTAAAGCTGTTTTCAATGCATCTTCAAAGCAAATTAATAATCCTCTCTTCTCTATTCCTACCGAAAACTGTGCATATACCATATCCATTTTATATTTAAGTAAGGATTGATTAACTCTTTCAGCTTTCATACTATTTCCTAAACACCCTGAAAGCTTAGATATTTTTTTACTTATTCTATTTTTCTGATAATCAATATAAGAATTAAAATAATCCTCACTTTTCCTTTTATCTCTCATCATTTTACACCTCACCTATTTCATTCCCATTTATATCAAAAAACTGAACTACCACGCTATCTTTCTCTTGCTTTCCATCAGAATCTACTGTGCTCACATCCGATTTACTTTTTCCATTGACACTGTCAGCATAGCTAAAATGATACACTACTTTAGAAACACTATTTGAATCATCTTCATAAGCATCTCGTATCTCATCAGCTTTTTCTTTCCCAACAGCGTTATCTAGTCTTTTTTCTACCCATACATCCGACATCTGATTTGTTCCATCTGCAAGTCCTTTATTTAATTTTGAAAAATTCACCTTAGCATCCGCAATAACATATTCTTTACTACCATCAAAATCTGTCTTTTCATATACACCATCAATTCCTTGCCCAGACTTATGTTTAAGATCGGTAACCCTAGGCGAATGTATGGGAACATATCCTTGACTTATATAATACTGATCCATGAGCATCTCTCCCAAATTTCCCTTTTCAGCATCAGTTAATTTTATTTTATTTGCAATTTTTTCAAACGTCTCCTTAATTTCCCTGCATTGAGATTCATCTATTTCATCGATGCTTATCTCTTTAGGAAGTGATTCAACTCCATCATCATCAACAAATTCTTCTGGAAGTTCTTTATTTTTCTCAATATTATTCTCTGAAGCATCCCTAAACATTACCATTCCCTCTTCATCTGATTTTTCCTGTATAGTCTATGTATCTCTTTGCCAATTCTGCCTTATTATCATATGATACTATAACTTGGACAATCATTTGTCTTATAGATTCTATCTCTTTTTCATCGCTTAATCCCATATTTGACTTAAGAAAATAATCTGTTTTCGTTATTCCTTCTTTCTCTGTCAACGCATCCGATAATAGTCTTGCGATTGTTTTCCCCTCAAATAAGTTATAAGCTAAAAGTCTCTTTTCCCTTTCTGTCAAACTAGCTCCACTAACAGCCTTACACATTATTCTCTTAGTACTTCTAGCATACTTTGAACTTTCAATCCATGCTAAAACAGAATCCACATCTTCCTGTTTTAAGTCCTTGAAACCACATTCTTTAAACACATTCTTACAAAATACTTCGTATGGCATCAGTCCTGAGTTATTTTTATTTTCATAAGCATTCTTTTCAGTATATTTATCATAATGGCACAATACGGCCTCTACCCAATTATTTTGATATACAACTGCTACCCCACGAGATAACTTCGCAATTTCCTTAATTTGATCATCATTTAAAGCTATTGCTCTGCCCACAATCTCTCTATCACTGGCATCTGGCAGTCGAAGTATGACTTTCGTATTCGTATTTCTGATTACAGACTCATCGAGCAAACCTGGCGCTTGGTCAACAATAACAAATCCTTCCCCATAAGTACGCATCTCTGCTATAGAATTAGTAAGCATTTCTACTGATTTTCCTTGGAGATTTGAACTTTCTTGCGACTGAATCATTGATGTTTTTCTTAACAGATTATGAGCCTCTTCTATTACTGTAAGATGTCGAAGATTTGCATTTTTTTCTTTTTTCTGGTTCATATGATATTCTTGAAGCTTCATAATAAGAATACCCATAAATAACGATCTAGTTTCTACTGAACCTATCCTACTCAGATCTACAATTGTAGAATGATTGAATAAATCCTCCTCGCTGATTTCCATTCCGCTGCATAAAAGTTGCCCATTCAATCCATTGGTAAGGGACTTTATTCTAGTTATTAATGCTCCTGAATAGTCATTCTTGGTATCGTTAGAATATGATGACTCTTCCACAACCTTTGGTAATGTTGTTAAAAGATCCGTAAATGTTGGAAATTTATTAATCTCTCCAAAAGAACATATGCTTTTTTGAAGATTCCATCCTTTATTTATGTAAATTCTTTCTATCGCATCCTTTAATACAGCCGGCATTGCCGCATACATAGGCCAACAGGCATTTAATATCTCTACTAATCTATCTATATGCTCAAGAACATGTATATTATCCGGAAAAGAAAAAGGATTTATATATAACAATTGAGTTTCTCGTACATTTGTTCCATACACATTGCATTCTTTTCCAATCCATTCTTTGTATTCACCTTTAGCAGGTTCAATGACCAAAAATGGTATCTTTTCTTCTTTAATTTTTGACAATAACTGATACACTGTATTAGACTTACCTGTTCCTGTAGAACCTGTAACAAAAGTGTGGGAAGTCAAACTATTAATATCTAATTTTACATTTGCTTTCTCATCATGATGCATATGATATGTATGTCCAAAACTAATTTCTTTAGACTTGCTTTCATCTGTTTCAAATTTATGTACTTCACGTCCAAATGCTGCACATTCTATAACAGGTATCCCACTAACAGATTTTTTAGGGAAATTCAACGCTCTTGCTAGTTCTCTTCCAGTTAAACTAACGGCAGCATTTATATGTGGCGGATACATAAGCCATCCTTCATCCAATATATTTCCATCTGCATCTTCTTCACGCAACTGAAATTCTGGATGCTGTAAACGTTTTATATACTCTATAATACTCTGAACCTCTTTTTTTCTCCGCTGTATTTTCTCTTTTTTTTCTTCGTTCTTAGTATTAAGACTTACTGGCGGTACCCAAAGATTAACTGCTGACTGTGACAGAAACGACTCATCTCCCTGTGTCAATGCCAAATACATATGTGCAGTATTATTAGCCATGACAGGATTCTTAGATAAAAAATATGCAGAAAAATCCCACATTCCAAGAGCTGAACTTTCTTCTAAACGCTTTATCTGTTTCTCAATAGTCTCAAGAGTATATTTTATTCCATAATTAGTAAATGTCTGAGTCAACCCTTCATTCTTTCCAATAGTGACTGATACATCTGATGAGCGAGAAAAACCTGCCCCGAAATTCATACCAAAATCTATACCTCTTTTACCCGTTTGATAGAGATTAGTCACATTATTAGCATTAGATATCCTCTTATCATCAATATTCATAATATGCTTATCTATACCTTTTTGCTTAACTTTTTCCTTTTCCATTTCAGCTTCAAATCTTGCTGTCACTTCTGCTTGAATAGCTGCTTTTACTTCAGCTGATATACCTGCTTGTTTCTCTAAACTTGCATTTATTGCTGAATCCACTGTAGTCTTTATCTTTTTTAAAGTTTGAGTATATTCTCTTTCATACTGATCCCTGATATTTTCTTCAATATTATCTTCTCTCTCTTCATGAGAATTTCCTTGTGTATGTAATTCTTCTTTAGCTGATCTTCTACCAACTGAAGTACCAATATTGACTGCAACTGCAGCATGTGAGGCATTCGTTTCCATATCTAGCAATGTAAAGCTAGTCTGCCAACTTGCATATGGTGCAAGCTTAGAATATAACTCAGATAACTCATTCTTTCTTTCAAATTGTTCCACCACAGGAGTTGCCAGTAAAACAATAGTATATTTATCCTCATCTTTTTCTGGACATATACCATCTAACAGCTTTTCCATGCTTTGAGTCGAAAAATCTTTTGTCTTTTCTGTAGCTATGTTAGATACTGAAGCCACTGAACAACCCTCTGTTTTTTTCAAACACTCAGGAATACCTACTCCATATGAATCTCTATCTTTAGATGTCCTTTGTTTAATATCAACCCCAGGGAAATTTCCCTTTATTGCTGCTATTATCCTTTCTTCTAAAGCATTCGCTATTTGCGGTTGTTCTTCAAAATCTGTGTTGATTATGGCAAGATATACATTGCACCCTTTACTATTTCTGTCATATATAAGAGCAATATTACATCTCTCTCTGCTTACAACCTGATAAACATTAATCAATTTTTCTAAACTATTTTCTGAAGAATTAAAAACCCACTTTGTAATCTCAAAATATCTGATTCTATTAACTAAAGTCCGTTCATCATCATCTATATTAAATTCCAATGAAGTATAGAGATGAGCTATTTGAGGAAGATACGCTTCATATGCCTCTATTGCATATGATCCTAACAATCTTTTAATTCCCTCAGGATCCGTATCTGGCTTCTCACACATAAAACGATGCCGCCTATCCTCAATTTTTCTAAGCTGTTCAGAACTTAAATTAGAGGCTTTTGCAACAACATTTGCTCCAGCATCCGCGGTCTTTATAAATCCTGTAGTTACTTTTTCCTTAATGTTCGTCAGTATAGCCATTACTTCTCCTCTTTCTACAAAACAATAATCAATATAACAATCAATATAATCACTGTAATTGCTACTATAATTCGTATTCTGTTTTTTCTTACCACAAGATAATCACTGACTTCTGCCATATGGAGCAAGAATTCTTCTGAACAAGCTCCAGTCACATTTTTTTCTCTTAATTCCCATAAATAAGATTCATCCCAAGGTTGCGGCTTTTTTTCAAAATTAATACTGGTGAATGCATCTTCCCCATACTTTTTTTTAAGTTCATTTATACGGCTCTTAACTTCAACTGAATCTGCTTTATGTTTCAATATATCTCCTACAAGCACATTTATTTCATCAAAAAAATCATTCATGATGCTCCCCCCTAAATGTTAAGAAATCTTTTATATAATACTAATATTTATCAATTATACGTAGTGCTTATTTTAGTCTTTATTTTTGTTATAAACTTTCTATTTTTTCTTAAAATTCTTTTTATTATCAAACATTGTGGTTTTTTTCTTTTTAATTAAATTGTATAACTTTTTTATAATTTGAGATGAATAAGTCCTTACATTAATTAAAATAGTAAACGATACAGTCAGCATCGCCGCCGCCGGTGAGCACAGCAACTTTCTTTTTTGCCATGGATGGATTCCTCCTCTTTGTTCTCTTTTTTCTTTTCGCAAGATAGTCACTAACCTCTGCCATATAAAGCAGAAACTCTTCTGAATAAGCCCCAGTGACATTTTTTTCTTTTAATTCCAGTAAATAAGATTTACTCCAAAGTTGAGGATTCTTTTCAAAATTAAAACTAGGAAACGCATCCTCTCCATACCTCTTTTTCAGTCTATTTATTCGTTCCTCAACTTGAATCTCATTTACTCTATGCTTTACTATGTCTTCTGTAAGTTTATTTATTTCATTATAAAAGTTACTCATGTTCTTCACCTCCCTGGATATCAAGAAGTTCTTCAATATATTGTTTATTTTTTTCCAGCATATCTACACATTCCTTTTTAATATTTATTTCTTTATTTAACTTTACAATTTTCTTTTCACTATTACTCAAATCTGAATTAAATTTACACATTTCTTCTTCTAATTTGTTTATGAGTTCATCCGTCCATTTTTTGAAATTCTTTTCATTTTCAGACACAATAGGAATAATTTTTTCCCCAACAGAATTATAAAACTTACCCACAAATTGTACTCTGCACGTAGTTGCATCAAATTTTTCTGATTTCAACTCCCAAAATAAAAATTTCTTACGACGAATAGCATTCATCTCTCTAAGATTAATTTTCATCCCATGTGTATCCATATTATTTTTTAACATTACTATAGACTCTAGCATCTCCTTTTGCTCATTCGTCAAAGCGTCACTATCATGAACAATTTCTATACAATCACTTTTAAAAAGTTTTGACTTTTCATCCCAAAAAGACATAATCTTTTCATTAACCTTTTCCGAAAAATATTTCACTAAATCAGTATACTTATCTTCTACATACTCCTTTATCTTTTCTATAGACCACTTTTTTTCTCTACCTTTCCTCTTTCTTATTTTCTCAAATTGTTGCCACATTTCCAATAGTTCAGCTTCAAATTTATAACTATTTTCTGTATCAATATTATGTTTTTTTGTATAAGTCTTAAGTTCTTTCTCCATCTCTTTTTGAAAAGCAGTGTTATAAACAACAATATCCTCTTTTTTATTCGCAAGTTTATCGCATAATTCTTTCTTTTTTATATCAAAATGCTCTTTAGCTTCGTCTCTAACTAAATTCAACTGTTGTTCCGCTTCCTGAATGTTATCTACACACATATCTATAGCTTTCTGAAGATATAGTGAGGCTTGGCTACACTTATTATACAAAGCATATCTCTGTGCGTACTCTACTATCTCTTTCTCAACAGATTCCAATCCGCAATTCTTATATAAATGAGCAATTTGGGTGCCATCTCTATATGTTCCAATTCCGTCCACTTTACTTCTGTCAACTATATTAAATTCAAATAATTTTCTATCATCTTTTGCATACTTATCTTTTTTTTCATCATAAATTTCCTGCATATCCTCATCAAGCCACTGTTCTAAATCATCTGGATTATTCTTTTTACTTGCTATTCCTATAACAGACGACATAAAAAATATCTGAGTAGATTTCCATTTTGTTATACTTAATTCTCTGACCTTATCTCTTTTTTCTCGAAGTGTTTTTGGTCCTTTTTCATCTGCCTTATTTACAACAGTTATTGCATTGGTTGTATCTAACGAAGTTCCTATATTTTCAATAAGCTTTAGTATCTTGTCATTATCTTCTGCATCCATTGTATCGGGTGTAGTTAAAAATATCGGGAGAGCATTTGTCTGTCCATCTAATGAATCTCTAAGAACTTCAAAATGTTTCTTATTATTTTTAGAATTAGAACCCGGCGTATCATACATTACAAAATCAAATTCCTTGACTGGAAAACTTGTTTTGATAAACGGTATCTCAATTTCTACCATATCACTAATTTGATGTTTATCATTTTTATAATTATTTATAATTGAGAGAACAACATTCATGTAGCGTACTTCATCATGCTGTTTTTGTAAGCTAATAATTTTCTGTAAACTCCTAATACTATCTTTATCAAAATCACTATTAAATTTACATTTATCATTTTTAAAAGTCAATATACACTTCTTTCCATCAAACCCAAATTTAATCTTGTAATCTTTAGAATATATTATCTTACATACTTTGGCCGTAGTCGGATCTGAATCACTTGGAAGAATCTCTGCTCCTACGATACTGTTAATAAATGCAGACTTACCAGCACTATACAGACCTATAATACATAAAGAAATAGATGGTCTAACTGTATCATTATATTTATATATCAATTGTGCTATATCGTTTTCCATATATTCTTCAAGTACTGTTTCCACATCCGCAAACCGTTTTTTAATCTCTGGCATTACTTCTATAGCTGACTTATAATAATGGCTTCCTCTAATACATCTTATGTTACATTCTCTATAATAAGTATCTATAACTCTACAGAAATCCTTATAATCACCATCAGTACCAATAAATACAATTTCAAGTCCTACATTACCAACATTGCATTCACTATTTATAATATCAACAATCTCATAAGCTCTGTTTTGAATAGTAGCATTGACTAGCTCATCACTAGCCAATTTAGAATTTTCTGAATCAAATTCTACATAATCTTCAATACCATAATCATACCATTCATACTTTATTTCTTTCTTAAATGGATCACATATAATTCTCATCTTATTTTCGTTACTCATATAATAATCTTCTCCTTTATATTATAGCTATATGTTCTCATGGTTTCCCTTACTTTATCACCTCCACTGCATCCCCCTGTCCTCTTATCCATCTCTCTATCCCTTTTCCAAACACCTCCGCTTTTACCGTATACACTCCATCCTCGTGTTTTTCGACTTTTGCAGTTGGTAAGCGGTCAAGTATGGCTTCAATAGACGGTCCCTTGTATTTAAAGCGTACGGTTTGAAGCTTCCCGCCGTACATGAACTGGACTCGTTTGCGGAATTCGCCTTCTTCGAATCGGCTGCTGTAGAGTACTCGAAAGTGTTCGTCGAGAATTTTTAAACTCTGGATGCGGTCAATTCGATAGATGGTTGGAAACGGATCATTGGCTACATCGAAGTTCTCACATAGATTTTTGTCATCAATGAATGCGGTCAGATAGAAGTAAAATTCGGAGAACATAATTGCTGCTGGTTTTAGTTTCCGTTTTTTTATCTCGTTATCACCCCGTTTATATTCGATTTCGATGTAGTTCTGGTTTTGTATAGCCTGGCCGATGTCCCACATTTTGTTAAGGAAGCGGGTTTTGTGCTGGAGTTCGACATAATGCTCTTCTTCATTCTGAATGAGTTTTTCCACTTGCGGCTGGTTGTCTTTGACGACAGAGGAATGGATGAGCTTATCGATGATTTCTGTCATTTCTTCTTTGACAAATGCTCTGCTGTCTAAGAGTATTTTGCATATTGCCAATATTTGTTGCGGGGATAGTTTATAGACATTATTGTATTGAAGGCGGTATCCTTCGGCTTTGGTGTCGTAGATGACAGAATTGATGATTCCGGTGTTTAATTCATCCCGTTCTAAGAAAGCAGTGATATCCTGGATATCGCGCTGAATACTTCGGGGATGGACCTGATAGCGCATGGCTTCTTCTTTCTTATTTACCGTTTCCCCGTTCATGATTCTGGTATAAATCGCCAGAATTCTCTGGATTTTGTCATTATTTATCTCTTTGGATCGTTTTGTGTCCATTTTCTGATAATTTCCCCTCTATCACTTATTTTTTCAATCTTTTTCTCCAAAAAAATTATACCATATTGGATTTTTTAGTGCAATCCGCTTTTACAGTTTGTTTTTCAGTTTTTCTGCTTAATATATAATGGAGAATGAAAAATTTTACCATTAATGTATGGTTGAACGCTTGATTATTGCTGATTATTATAGAAAGGGAGAACGGAATGTCTATCATGCTGCCGGAAATTGATTTTGAAAAAATTGGACAACGTGTGAAGCAGGCCAGAATTGATAAAGGGTATACACAGGCGGAGCTTGGAGAGATTATTGGCTGTTCGAATAATCATATGAGCCATATTGAAACGGGGCAGACGAAGGTTTCTCTTTCTCTTCTTTTGAAACTTTCTTATGCGCTTGATACGGATCTGAATTTTTTCCTGATGGATACTCCTTATCTGGAGAAGGAAAGTATTATTGATTCAGAAATCGCTGACAAGCTTTCCCACTGTTCGCCTTCTACGCTTTTGTCCGTGAATAAGATTATCGATATTCTTTTGGAACAGCAGGAACGGGACAAGAAGCCAACTTCTTATTACTAGAGTATGTTCTGTAAATGCTCTGGAGCGTGTTTAAAAAATGATTTTTCAAACACGCTCTAAGCTCCATCCCCGGCTTTTTCTCCTGCCTGTTCTGTAATACTTTTTATGAGCTGGCTGATTCTCCGTTCGGTATATCCCAGTTCTTTTGCCAGCTCGGAACCGGTCATATCCCACATATGTTCTTTTACGTAATGCCTGATATAGTTTTCCGTATAAAGTTTTTTCGGAAAGGATATCTGGTGTCCCATGTACAGGTCATAGATTCTCCGCATTACTTTTTCCCCAAATTTCAGATAGAGTTCGTTGTATACAGGACGGTATTTAAGTATATTTTCCTTTTGTTCTGCATCGACAGTGCTCTTCATCCGCTGTCTTATACTTCGCTCTGTGCATTCTAGTTCTGCCGCCATCATTGCAGTTGTTTTCTTTTCCCTGTTATTCTGTATGTAGTGATTGATATATTCTTCTGTATACAGCTTTTTCGGAAAAGAGATCTGACGTCCCATATAGATATCGTGTATTTGTCTTGTTATTTCTTCCCCAAATTCAGAAAATAGCAGTCCGTATATGGAACGGTAACTTTCTGGGTTGCTCTCGTTAAATATTGCCATTTTTTCGTGTTGTCCTGTTTTACATTTTTTCTTTTTGTATTCTTCCATGCGCTGCATGAGCATTTTTTTCTCCTCTGCCTTTCTTACTGCTATTATACGCATTAAGGTGGACAGAAGGTGTCTATCTTATATGTTTTTTGTTTTGCTTTGACTAATTCTCAATTGCACCAGACGAAGAATATTTTAATGTTTTTTCATAAATTAAAACTTTTCGTTTATATACTCTTTTTTATTATAGCTTTTTGCAAATCCAATTACTACTCACAGATTTCTTAGAAATTTTCCTTATTTTTATACAAAAAAACACCCCGATTAGTACTTAAATATACCAATCGGGGTTATTATTTATATTACATTATACTTTTGTATTTTCCAGATATTCTAAGTATTCTATTCCCTCAAACACAGTAGAAAACGTTAAATCTGATACGAACAATTGATAATCTCTGTCGTCACATTGTTCTATAGAAGATAATTCTTCTCTTAACTTCTCCATTCTCCAATGGCAATTATCAATTGCATTTTTATAAAGTTCTGCTATCTTATCTGTACTCTCTTTGTCTCCTTTTTTATATTTAGGACATTGCTTCTTCAAAAGCTCAATAACTTTATCTTTATCTGCAGGTATATGAATCGCTGGAGCACATTTCTCGTAATGTAATAAAAAATAATATTCTATGCATCCTCTTGTCATCAATAATCTCACTTTTATCTGTGAATTTAACTTCCGTAACTTTTTAATAATAGAATAATATTCATTCCATTTCCCCTTCAATTCATCTTCTGTATCAAAAACAAGCCATATCTCATCAACTTCCGACTTTACATCAAAGTAAATCCCTTTTTTATTAAATGCTTTCTGAGCTGTATGGAATACTCCCTTCACTCTATGCACTGTGAGATTGGCAGACATATGAAATTTTTTTCGCATGTATTTCATATAGACCTGCTCACTTTCACCTTCCCAGAAAATAATAATATATGGCTTTCTATTCCTGCTATTAATCTTTCTTGCCATATTTACTCCTCATCTATATATGGTACTGCTCCATACTTTCCAAGAAGATATGCTTTTGCTATATTTTCTTCCAGGCGCACTGAAAAATCTGCTAATGAATACAGTTCCGACTCTCCTGTCATATTGTCTTTGTCTACAAAATAATATTGATCCCTTCTCAACATTCCTCTGTTCATAATATCTGTACTGTGCGTAGTAAATATTAGCTGTGCTCTCTGTCCATCAGATTGATTCTGGAATTTTTCTATAATGTACTGCACTAATAAGGGATGTAGTCTATTCTCAATCTCATCTACAATTAACACACCGCCAACCTTTAGTGTATCTTGTATTGCTGCTGCTCTTGACATGAGACGAATTGTTCCATCTGATTCTTCTGATAATGGTAAGGCATACTCCTGAATATTTCCCTGACTGTCTTTTCCTTTGTGATATGATGTAGCTTTTAACTCATTAAATTGCAAAATACCCTCTGGACTTTCTGCATCTGCTGATAAACTTTTTCTAAATTGCTCTATTGCCTTCTCTATTTCCTGTCTTTGCTGTTCCGTAACAAACTCCGGGAGTTCTTCCAGATTACTGATTTCTGTATTATTAATCTCAAACTTCATATCACTAATACCAAAATCTGCAACTTTTGCTATTTGAATAATAGATTGCAATAATTCTTTATCTTCCCTATGTGAAAGAATATTTTGTCCCAAATCAGAATAATCTCTGGAAAAAAATATTTCTTTTCTAAACCACTGCATTGCTTTAATACATGGTTCGTAATTCATAACACACGATATCGCAAAAAATAATTGGTTTGTCGCAACTGCCTGCTTTATTAATTCCTTCATCGATTTTTCTTTATTCGATGGGAAATGAAAATTCTGATATTCTCTGGTAAATATCTCTGATTTTTGTCCTTTCGGTGCTGCATATAAATACTCTGTTACTATTTTTTCTTTTGTAGCCGAGAAACCATACCAGTATTTAATGTCATTACTTATATATTCAAAATGAAACTCTGTTGGTGTTTTCTTAGAAATATCATCTAACTCAAATGGTCTGACTGGAACCTCCGCACTCTCATACTGTGTCCTCTGTGCATTGCGAATAAACTGAACTGCAAGCCAAAATGCCCGGATCAGATTACTCTTTCCTCCACCATTCTTTCCATATATCGAAATCACTGGAAGATATGACTTTCTTTTGTGTTTTAAAAGACATTCCCGTTGATCATTTAAACCGACAGCCTCTAAATCTAATACCGCCTCTTGCTTTATAGAACGATAATTCTTTACTCTGAATTTTAATAGCATATCTCTCCCTCCAATCAAAAGAATATCATTATTATATTCAAAATTCAATTAAAAAATGTTGTTTTTTCTCATATTTTCATTATATTAATTTATTTTTTAGATAAATCCTGTTATTCATGTGTCTGTACTATCATTTTCCCCCTGTCCCTCGCCACTTCTCTTCAAAATGGATTGGGTTATGCTCTCCATCGTACTCCTCTGCCTCATCGCCGCCCTACTCTACCGCATCCTCAACTACCTCGAAAAACGTATACGATAAGACAAAAACAAAAGCCTCTCTAACTTCTATCCAACTTAGCCTCTCAACTCTCTCCCCCACTTCTCCTCCTGACTTATTTAAGAACAGAAAAGAGAAAAATCCTATAATAGCAGCTGCGATGTCGGAGCAAGTAAAAGCTGCATCTCCTCCCGAGATGCAGCTTTCTACGCAGCGATTATCTTCGCAGCTGCTATTATAGGATTTTTCTCTTTTCGTCGCTTAAATAAGCTTCCCTACTGATCAAATGACCAGCTACCGTCATCGTTTTGTGTTCCGCCAATGACATCCTGTCCATCTACGGATACTAATACGTCTGTGCTGCTGATATCGTCTCCTTTTACAGAGAAGTCATAATATTCTTTATCACCTACAGTTACTTTTTTCTTGTAGGAGTATTCTGCGTCACTGCCGTAGTAATCTTTTGCCTGGCTTAACGCATCATCCTGGGAAATGCTTTCGGAGCTGCTACTTGATGAATCAGAGTCAGAGTCTGTATCTGTTTCGCTGTCTGCTTCTGTTGTGCTTCCTTCTTCAGAAGTACTTTCTTCTGTGCTCTCTTCTTCTTCGCTCTTGTCTGCTGTGTTTTCTTCGTCAAAACCGTAAGAACTATTTTTCTTTGTTGTGATATCTGTTACGGAGTAAGCGAAGTTATTATCATCGCCATCGAATGATGTCTCTGTGATCGTTACCTGATAAGTTCCTCTTACTTCGTCTGTATCTTTGTTGCGAAGTTCTGCTGTGATGATATAGTCACTTCCGTCCTTTGTACAGTCTGTGATATATGGAACGAGGCTTCCTACGTCACCTTTTAAGAATCCATACATGTCTTTATCATCATCGTAGGTTGCGTATTTATCTCCGTCTGAAATTTCAGGGAATTCCATGTCACCCTTTCCGTATGTGTTATATAATGCGGAGGCATACATATTCGTTGTGTTCTCTTTAAGATAGTAGAAGGAGTCTTCTTCTACGCCATCGCCGTATGCGGATTCTGTTTCCATTAAGGATGTGAGAACTGCCATGGAAAACCAGAAGGAATCTGCTTCTTCTTCGCTCGTATCGTTCGTGTAATATGCATAGCCTTTCGACAGCTTCTGTACCATTAAAGCTTCGATCGGATAGATCATGTTGTCGAAGTTGTCAGGAAGTGTCACATTCGATGCTACGTAGTCTGCTGTTGTATTTGCCTTACTTTCTGTCGTTGCTTCTGTTCCCTGTTCGCTCTTAGCTGTGTTGTTCTTCTTCGCATCCTTACTGCTGGAACATCCCGCAACACCTGCTACCATCATTCCGGCTAATGCTACTGCAAGCACTCTTTTCAGTTTATTTTTAATCATAATATCGTTCCTTTCCGTAAAATATTTTCATGGAAATAATAGCGCACTTAAAAAAAATTGTAAAGGTATTTCTCTTTATTTTCTTTCCTGGCTTTTACGCTATTCTGATTTTACAAATGAATAGAAAACAGGTAAAGGAATGGTTAGTTCAGTTCTTCGGTATAGATTTCATATACTTCGCTCTGCTTACTGAGTTTTAGTAAGGTATCTTTATCTGCGATCGTTGTAAAACCATATATTTTAAGACCATTCTTTTTAACGTAGGATGCCATTTCTTTTAATGCTTCCGGCGAGTAATCATCTCCTGCTATCATTTTCAGAAACTGTTTCTGGTCTGATAGATAATTAAGAAGACTTACAAAATGCTGTCTGGCATAGTTTTCTTTTTTGAGATTGTTTTCTACGCTGTCCCAGTGATCTGGGGCATCCATTTGATCTGTTTCACATCCTGGCAGAAGGGCCGGATACTTTTTATCGTCCCAGTTGAAGGCGGCATTATAAGATGGTACGCATACGAAACCAATATTTGCTGCACCGGAGAGGAAATCCGTTATATACTCTTCTCTTGTCTCTGCTTTGTCCTTGTTTGAAGAATCGTCAGCCTCTTCAAGATCTTCTTTGTCTTTCTGTGGTTCTAATACCTGTACTCCACACCATACTTCTGAAAGATCCTGCTTATCTACGTACTTTTTGAAATCGGCATAAGACATGATCTTATCTAGAGATATGTAACCTATATACATTTTTTGAGAATCTAAATTCTTTAATGATTCTATAGATTGTTCTTTTGTACCCGCAGCGCACATATTGACTTCTTCGTTCTCTTTCAGTTGAAAATACTTTCTGGTACATTGTAAATTCTCTTCTAATGTATTCTCTTCTTTTCCAACAAGGTTACTGTATGCAAAGGCATTGCTGACCGGTGTTTTTAAAATATTATTGTCGTAATATCTCAGCTTGCCCCGGACAATCTCTCCGGATACATCGGTCAGGTTTCTTGTAAAGCTCGAAGTCTGGTTCACTGTAATATTATACTTTCCATACCCTTTTGATTCTGCTTCAACAGAAACTCTTCTCTTTCCCGGAAGAAAGACTTCTGAGTATACTGCCATATCACGACTCATCTTGTTGATCGTATAATCCTTATTTCCGATATTTTCCGCTGGATTATAATAGAAACAGGATACTATGGTCGGAAAGCAGAACTGTACAAATAGAATTAATGCGAACGCTAAGGCGAGAACGGTTAACCCTAATCTTCGAAATGCCCGTCTGATGGAACGATTGATCATTGTGATAAATTCTGTATCGATATCCTCTTCCTTGGTACTTCTTCTGTCCTTGTTCTTCCCTCTCTGACCTCTCGCTTTTTGTTCCTGAGCATCAGCTTCTGCTTTCTCTTTCCCTGTCTCTGTCTGCCTTCCATCTGCAAAAACGAAGCTGTTCCGGTCTTCTTCTGCAAAAACGTCTTCCAAACCGGGAATTCCTTCCTGTTCATAGAGATAATCACTGATTGCTTCCTGCTTCTCGATATCTTTCTCGATCCGCTTTCTCTGTTCTAATTCCAGCTCTCCTGCTTTATATAATTCTAATAATTCACGATAGGTCATCTTCCTTCCTCCTTCGTTAAATATTCCTTCAGTTCCTTCTTCGCCCGGTAAGAGAGAACCTTCACATTACCCGGAGTGATCTTAAGCATCGCCGCAATCTCCTTCTGTGAAAAGTCCCCAAAATACTGTAATAGGATCACTTCCTTTTTCTGTCCCTTTAACTGGCTTACCGCTTCTAAAAGCTGCTTCTTCTCTTCTTTATGAAGAACTTCTTCCAGAATATCACTCTGTATTAAGTCTTCTCTTCGTGATATATGTACCTCCATGGCTGCATGCTCGAAATCAGATGTTTCGATCGTCATCTGCTTCTTCTGCCTGTTATAATAGTTATAGTAAAGATTACGCGCTACCACATAAAGCCATGCCCGCATATTGGTATGAGAATCCTTCAATGTCAGTAATGCTTTTAAAAAGGTGTCCTGCAAAATATCATCTGTTACGCTCTCACTTCCACAAAGTGAAAAGACAAAAATATATAATTCTTTATAATATCGCTGATACAATGCTTCTAACAAATGTTTATCCAGATTCGCACCCCCTCATTCCGATACTTTTCGACTTCTTTCATCTAAATAACAATTAAATAAGAAAAAGGTTACACTATTTATTTAAAATTTTAGAATTTATTCACATACAAAAAAACAAGAACTCTATTACATAATCCATGTAAGATCAATGCAGGTAAAAATGCTGAAAATACGGATGCGGCATTTCCTAATGCTGTGACGATCTTTACATATATCATGTGATAGAGTTCCTGTTTTCGTTTTTTCTGTTTTCGTTTTTTCTCTTTTTTCTATTCAGAAATGAAATCGCAAAATAGTGCTTTTATTTGTTTTCTGGCTGCCTTTACGGAACCTTGTGCAAAGAATGGTTTACCGCCGCCGCGGCCGTTTAATTCTTTGTTCACCTTTTTTACGAGTTCTTTAATGTCCCCGTTCCGTTCTCCAATGGCATATTTATATCCGTCTGTGTCGTTGCCGGCAAAGAGGGCTGCTATGCCGCCGCAGGTGTTTAAAATGGAATCGGTGCACTTTCTGACTTCTGCTGCTTCCATTGTATCCTCGATGAGGAGTACATTGCCTTTCCCAGCAAAGGAAGCTGCTTTTGCCTCAAAGCTTTTTTGTTTTTCCTGTGCCAGTTGTCCTTTTAAATCATAGACTTCATCAAGCAATCTCTGTACCGCTTCTTTTGTTTCATTCTCCTTTACGGAAAGGCTGACCGCAATCTGGCTGTTTTGCTCTGTACTGCCGGACAGATAGTCTAAAGCACGTTTGCCGGAAAGCATTTCCATGCGGACACCATCCCGGAACTTTTTGCAGGAAAGTATCTTAACGAGTCCGATCTGGCTGGCGTGAGTGACATGTAAGCCACAGCAGGCACAAAGGTCCGCTCCCGGGAATTCGACTAAACGGATTTCTCCGGTCAGTTCTTTTTTACTGCGATACGGAATAAACTTGCGCTGGCGCTCGTCCGGATAGAAAATATTTACCTGTTGGTTCATCCAGATGTAATAGTTTACTTTCTTTTCTATTTCCTGTACCTGCTGCCAGGTAAGCATTCCGCTAAGATCAATTGTGATGATTTCTTCTCCCATATGGAAACCGACATTTTCATAGCCGTATTTCTCATGGATCATTCCGCTGACAATGTGTTCTCCGGAATGTTGCTGCATCAGGTCAAAGCGCCAGTTCCAGTCTATCTTTCCGACGACCTGTGCGCCTTCTTCTAATGGACCTTCCATGATATGGCAGAGTTCACCATCGATATACTGCACATCAGCTACCGGAATGTTGTCAATCATTCCTTTATCGGCTGGCTGTCCGCCGCCTTCCGGATAAAATGCGGTTGCGTTTAAAATGACGTGATATTTTCCATCTTTTTCTTCGCAGGAAAGGACAATCGCCTCAAATTCCTGGATATATACATCTTCATAAAATAATCTTCTTGTCTTCATAATCCTGTCTGTTTTCTATTTAGATGATGCGGTCTTTACATATAATGAAAGATCGGTTTCCGGATTCTGTATCTGCATCTGATACTCCGTAAATTCCTTGTTACCATTTTCGTCTTCATATACTTTATAACCTTCGTGATCTAGTACAGTAAAGTATACATCTACAGGGATATTATATGTGTATTCCTGATTATTCTCTCCGTTATAATCGGAGTATACGGTACATACCCGCTTCTCTTTTTCAAGCTTCTGATAAAATACCGGAACTTTCTTCTGTCCGTCGAATTCTACGTTATATCCGTAAAATACTTCATCTCCACACTTCTCTTCTACAGAAGTAACGATCTGTGTCTTTTTATCCATGGTGATTGTCTTCTCAATTGTATCGCCAACAGAGAATCCGTACGTTGTTGCGTACTCATCACTGGCCTGTACCTTTGTTGTAAGCTGTAAGGTGATAGTATTATCACGTTCCTTCTCATTCTGCAGCTGGTCTTTCGTATCTCCCTGGAAAACGCTGTCTTCGATGCTCTTTACACATTCCTGCTCATAGTCATCTCCGATCAGTCCATAATACTGTACATACTTATCGTTATAACGGTATAATTCTTTATTTGCGATTACTTCTTTATAATCTGTATCGGTTCCTTCTTTCTTAAAGTAAGAGAAGTAGTTGCCTTTCTTATCCTTTCTTACCTGACGAGTTGTTGTGTAATCTGAACCTTCTGCCAGATGAGAATAGGAAGTTGTGATCGTTACGTTCTTATGGTCTTTTAATAAAGCCTCGATGTTATTCGCTGCATTGATTTCTTCCATGTGCTTTGCATTCTTATGTGTTTTATGCAGCACACCAAAAACAACACCTGCAAGAATAATGATCGTAAGTAATAAGCTAATGCCTAAAACTTTCCAGAACCATGGTTGATTTTTTCTTCGTCGATGAGACGAATTACGGTCTAAGTCATAGCCTTTATATTTCTGTGCATTTGTAGTATCCGCCATAAATAAAAATGTTCTCCTTTCTAGTTTTATGTACTCCCGCTGTATCTTTCCAGGCAAGAAAGAATTCAAAAGTACACTTTTATATGCTCTGACGCTCTTACCAGAAAGAAGTCGTCAAAGGCCATATCTGCCTTATTATAAATCAATCTTTAGTCATATTTCAAGTTTTTTCAATCTTTTTGTATATTTTTCATTAACATATAGCTGATTCCGTTTGTCTGGTTCTCTTTTTTCTCTTCATCGGTCAGTGGGCGGACTACCTTTGCCGGAGAACCAAAAGCTAACATTCCATCAGGAATAACGGTTCCCTGTGTGACAAGACTTCCTGCCCCGATGATACAGTCCGAACCGATTTTCGCACCGTTCATAACGATTGCGCCCATTCCGATCACTGTATTATGACCGATCGTACAGCCATGAATGATCGCATTGTGGCCAATTGATGTGCCGTTACCAATCTCACATGGAAAGCCTGCATCTGCGTGAACAACTGTACCATCCTGTACATTTGATCCACAGCCAACAACGATCGGTGCCATATCTCCACGTATTACCGCATTGTACCACACTGAACTTTCATCCCCTAATGTAACATTACCTACTACACATGCACCGGGTGCTACCCATGCATTTCCCTGAATATCTGCATTTTTAATATAACTCATTTTTTCCTCCTGTTTTTGTATAATTGTTTTTGCCTCAGATTAAATCATGCTCAGATCATGCGGAACCTTGTGTCATAAAGAAATCAAATGTAAGCTGATCGGTTTCCGGTAATCCGGTAAGGATACCAAGTTCCACCATCTTATCTACGTTTGTCTTGCTGACTTTTGCCTGATTTCTAAAGTTTTCAAGGGAAGTAAACGGTCCATGTTTTGCCGCTTCCTCCACCTGTTCACATGCCTTGTCGCCAAGTCCTTCCACACTAGAAAGCGGCGGCATGATCTTACCGTCTATAATCTGACATTCTCTTGCTTTTGCTTTATAAATGTCAATCGGCATGAATGTAAAGCCTCTTGCATACATTTCCTGCGCGATTCTTCCATCACGAATCGTATCCTGGTCTTTCTTCGTCTGCTGATCTTTCGGTGTTTTCAGCAGTTCTGAAAGTGCTATATCTAATCGTTCCTTTCCTCTGCACATGATCTCATAAGAAAATGCGGATGCACGAATACCAAAATAGGCGGCATAATATGCCAGTGGCTTATGTACTTTAAACCATGCTACACGCCATCCCATCATAACGTAGGCAGCGGCATGTGCCTTCGGAAACATGTATTTAATCTTTTTACAAGACCAGATATACCAGTCTGGCACGCCATGAGAAGTCATCTCTTCTTCCCACTCCGGCTTTAACCCCTTTCCTTTACGGACGGATTCCATAATGGTAAAGGACTGCTCTTTATCTAACCCCATGTTGATAAGATAAGTCATGATATCGTCTCGACAACAGATTGCTGTAGAAATCTCTGCTTTTCCTTCTTCAATTAATGTCTGTGCATTGCCAAGCCATACGTCCGTACCATGGGACAGACCGGAAATACGTACCAAATCGGAGAAACACTTTGGATTCGTATCTTTTAACATCTGCATAACGAATTCTGTACCAAACTCCGGTACACCAAGGGAACCCATCTCGATTCCACCGATATCTTCCGGTGTGATTCCAAGAATATCGGTGCTGTGGAACAGCGACATAACTTCCGGATCATCGAGCGGAATCGTTGTCGCATCCATTCCTGTTAAGTCTTCTAACCGTCGAATCATTGTTGGATCATCATGGCCGAGAATATCAAGCTTTAATAAGTTATGATCGATGGAATGGTACTCAAAATGTGTCGTGATAATATCGGTATTCACATCATTTGCCGGATGCTGGATTGCCGTAAAGTCATAAATGTCATACTCATGTGGTACTACGATAATTCCTCCCGGATGCTGGCCGGTTGTTCTTTTTACTCCCGTACAGCCTTCCGCTAAACGCTCCATCTCACATCTTCTTTTGTGAATATCTCTTTCTTCAAAATACTTGTATACATATCCGTAGGCTGTTTTTTCTGCAAGTGTACCGATAGTTCCGGCACGAAAGGCTTTCCCTTCTCCAAAAATAACTTCTACATATTTATGCGCTTTTGACTGATATTCTCCTGAGAAGTTTAAGTCGATATCCGGCTCTTTATTTCCCTTAAATCCAAGGAAGGTCTCAAATGGGATATCATGCCCCTCTTTTTGTAAAGGTGTCCCGCAGACCGGACAGTCCCGGTCAGGCATATCGCATCCGGACATACCTTTTTTTGCATATGGCTTTACCGCATCTGAATCGAAGTCTACATAATGGCATTTCGGGCAAATGTAATGTGCAGACAGAGGATTAACTTCTGTGATTCCTGCCATTGTCGCTACGAAAGAAGAACCTACCGAACCTCTTGAACCTACCAGATATCCATGGTCATTTGAATCCCACACAAGCTTCTGCGCGATGATATACATTACGGCAAATCCATTGGATATGATGGAATTCAACTCTCTTTGGAGTCGTTCTTCTACGATATCCGGAAGATCCGGTCCATAGATCTCATGCGCCTTATCATAACAAATATTTGTTAATGTCTCATCAGACTTTGGAATGACCGGTGGACACTTATCCGGATGTACCGGCGATATCTTTTCGATCATATCGGCAATCTTATTCGTATTCGTAATAACAACTTCCTTCGCCTTTGCCTCCCCAAGATATGCAAACTCTTCTAGCATTTCTTCTGTCGTTCTAAAATACAGCGGTGCCTGATTATCTGCATCAGAGAAACCTTTTCCTGCCATAAGAATCCGGCGGTACTGCTCATCTTCTGGATTTAGGAAATGTACATCACAGGTCGCGACAACCGGCTTGTGATAACGCTCGCCAAGTTCCACGATCTTCCGGTTATAATTTTGCAGATCTTCTACTGTTTTTGCATCATATTTATCACTCTCAAGCATAAACATGTTGTTGCCGATCGGCTGAATCTCAAGATAATCATAGAAACGGACCAGTTCTGCTAATTCTTCTTCGCTCTTTCCCCGAATAACCGCCTGAAATAGCTCTCCGGCTTCGCAGGCAGAACCTAAGATCAACCCTTCTCTGTACTTTTGAATGAGACTTTCCGGCATTTTCGGACGACGGTTAAAATAATCAAGATGCGAGGCCGATACTAAACGATTCAAATTGACGCGGCCGATGTCATTCTTTACAAGGATAATTCCATGATATGCCGGTGCTTTCCGAATCAGATCCGGGGACATCGCTCCCATATCATTTAACTTTGCAAGCGTATGCACATCCTTTTCTTCAAGCATTTCCACAAAACGAAGAAAGACTTCTGCCGTTACCCTTGCATCATCCACTGCTCTGTGATGATGTTCCTGCTTAATGTTTAAACGCTTACATACTGTATTTAACTTAAACTTATTCAGATCCGTAAGAAGCAGTCTTGCCATCTGTACCGTATCAAGCACCGTAAAATCGGTCGTAAATCCCTGCCGCTTTGCATTCTCTTCAATAAAGCTGACATCAAACTCTGCATTATGCGCAACCAGGCTGCAGCCTTCGCAAAATTCCAGAAATTCCGGCAGAATTTCTTCAATCGTCCCTGCATCTGCAACCATCGCATCATCAATACTTGTCAGCTCGGTAATCCGCAGAGGAATCGGTCGCTGTGGATTGACAAACACACTGTAATGGTCTGCTATTTCCCCATTACTTACCTTCACCGCACCAATTTCGATAATCGCATCGTGCAGTGGACTAAAACCGGTAGTCTCTAAGTCAAATACTACATAATCATCAAAAAGTGTCTGTCCTTTATCGTTCGTAACAAGCTTTTTTAAATCATTTACAAAATATCCCTCTACTCCGTAAATAATCTTAAATGGTTCGTCCATCGTGATACAGTGATTTGCAATCGGGAATGCCTGCAATACGCCATGGTCGGTAATCGCCATCGCCGGATGTCCCCATTCTTTTGCCTGGTTGATTACTTTTTTAATGTCAACTACACTGTCTAAATCGCTCATTACGGTATGAAGATGTAGTTCCACACGTTTCTCAAGACTTTTATCCATTCTTTTTTCTGTAAAGTCAGGAATCGGCTTAATACCGGAAATAGAAGAAAGGGTCAGATCGTGCTCAAAGGTATCCATACGAGGCATTCCCTTTACTTTATAAAACTTTCCTTTTTCAAATAAATCTAAAAATTCCGGGAGCTGGTTGTTGGCAATAAATATCTTTCCAACGATCGTATCCGTAAAGTCCGTAATATGAAAACTGACGATTGTGCGCTCTCTTCGGATTTCCCTCAGTTCCATCTTCAGAATCTTTCCGCGCACGACAACCTGTCCGATCTCGTCCACAATTTCCTCCAAAGGAACAACTTCCCCATCACAATCCTTCCCATAAATAACATCCGGATCTTTGGAACGTCTTCTCTGGCTAAATTCCTGCCTTCTTGCTCGCTCTTCAAAGAAATTACCGGAATAATTATGATGCTTCTTTTCTTCTTTTGGCGTTTCCCCTTCTTCCGCTCCGTTCTCTTTCTTCTCACTCTCCACCTTTTTAATCTGGCTCATAACCATATCCACTTCCAGATTCAGCTTATGATTTCTCGCCTTATAAAAAGCCTGTTTCGCATCATCGGTAAAGTCGAACCCAACCTGAATCTCTTTGCCAAAACGATGAGAAAAAAGATGTTCCATATATTCTTTTAAAACCCGCGACTTATCTCTTGCAAGAAAGGAATCTTCTAAGAGAATCGTCATAATATTCCCTTCAAATCCCCATTCTCCGTTCGCAAGAAGACTGTATTCCACACGCCCCATGTTCTTTACTTCATGAAGAATACTGCCCCAGTAATCATTTGTAATACTTTCTAGTGTATAAGCTGCGGATAACTCATACGTATCATCAAATGAAATAAAAACAGAGGTCTTTCCAAACAGCTCCTTTTTGAGATCGTAGGCAACTTTATTTAAAACTTTTCTCTGGATAATATGTTCACTCTTTAAATGAATCACTAACTGCCTTTTCTGCTGCTTCATTACCACTTTAGAAACAACTGCATTGGACAAAATATATTTTAAATTGTCAGGAACCGTATAATCTGGAAATACTTCTGGAAATGTCTGTCCTTCAAGCATCTTTTTCCTCCTTTCCGCTCTAGAGCTTGTTTGAAAAATGCTTTCTGTAATCTGCACGCTCTAGAGCTTGTTTGAAAAATGCTTTCTGCAAGATGTGCGTTGCAATTTGCGGGAGATTTCGCCTGAATGAGGGCG
>ENA-ORTY01000862-ORTY01000862.1-human-gut-metagenome-genome-assembly--contig:-NODE-862-length-37363-cov-8.287874_pt1 | contig 37363 bp, 38 predicted proteins | sample MGYA00241917_ERZ509198 | MGnify/ENA primary metagenome ERZ509198 (study PRJEB26280, sample SAMEA2338857) | human gut metagenome | biome: human gut; feature: human-associated habitat; material: faeces...
AAAATGTAAAGAATTTTCGAGAATCGTATGTGTTTCACTGTTTAGTTATCAAGGTCGTCTGTCTTGCGACAGCTTTGCTATTTTATCATGTTGTTTTTAGTTTGTCAAGAACTTTTTTTAATTTCTTCAAAACTTTTTTCAACACCTGTTCTCTTCAATAGCTTTTCGATTTTATCATATCTCTTTTGCTTTGTCAAGAACTTTTTTCTTTCTTTTTTTGAAAGAAACGGAGAAGGAGGGATTTGAACCCTCGCGCCGCTATTAACGACCTACTCCCTTTCCAGGGGAGCCCCTTCGGCCAGCTTGGGTATTTCTCCAAATTGACTTCTCAAAAATTCATTTTTAAATTCGCTTTAAAAGTTTACTTTAAATTTCTTTAAAATTTACTTTCAAATCAGTCCGTTGATTACTATACAATATCTCGTCACATTTGTCTAGTCCTTTTTTTAATTTTTTTGTAACTTTTTGTACGCACTCCGCTGAACAATGAATGTGCCTCCTGACAAGTTCTTTCTTAAGAAAGCAAAAAATGTCTGACATGCAAAGAATCTCTGACCCTCACATACCAGACATTTATTATGATCTTTATACTTTACTTTTTAGTTTACAGCTCTTATTGGCCAAAGTTTTGCATAGTCATTGTGCATACAAGTCCAGACTCTGCGTCAAAGTCAATCTCGCAGCTCTTGTAGTAACTGTCATCTGAATACCAGCTATACATAGACAGACTGTCTCCGTCATATGTGTCATCTGCTTCTCCATAAGCTCCAGTTACTGCATCTTTTGAAGCGCCCATCTGAAGCCCGCCTGGGAATATTACAGTAAGCCCGCCATTCTCCAGATCATAGTCATCCACAGAAACGCCACCGATCAGGCAGTCTTTTACTTCCATCGCTGTATCTGTATTGTTGATCGCATATGCCATAATCTCATTATCATTGGCATCCATGAAATAAACCAACTCATATTCGTTAGCATTCACCATATAATTTTCCGCTGTATATTCTGTATCCATACTCAGACCTGCTGCCTCAACATCGGCTTTTGTGCACGGAAATGTCAGGACTTTATCATTAATCTGTACTGTATAACTGTCCCAGCTTGTGCCCAGTCCACTGCTGGCTGCTGCCGGTTCTGTAGTCTTTGCTGTTTTATCCGACTTATCGCTGTCATCCGCTTTTTTAGAATCATTCTTATCTTCGATTACATTTTCCACAACATTAGATACCGGATCGTCGTCGAAATCGCTGCTTCCAATTCCGATCACAATTGCAAATATAATATAAAAGATAGATACTACAAGCGCAGCTACTGTTCCGATAATCGTAAACATCTTCGCTTTCTTTGCTGCATTCTGCGCTCCGGCATAATCTCCACTTCTCTGTAGAGAATTGATTTTGCAGGCATATACAATTGCCACAATGCCCAGTGGCAGACAGCACAGTAATGTTGAAATGATAGCGAATATTAAATAGGTTGTTCCATTAATCGGCTTCTGCGGCTGACCATAAGTCCCATTATTAGCATTATAATCTGCAGATGTGTTCTGTCCTGTACTTCCATACTGGTACGGATTCTCGTTATTCTGTCCTGCGCTTCCATACTGGTATGGGTTCTCGTTATCCTGTCCTGCGCTTCCATACTGATATGGATTCTCATTCTGTGCTCCACTTCCATTATCTGTTCCTGGCACGCCATATTCATAAGGATTCTGGTTTTCCTGCTGCTGCGCTTCTGCTGATTGTTCTGACTGTTCCTGTTCCTGCTTCTCCTCCGGCTCTACCGGTGCGCCACATGACGGACAGAACTTTGATTCTTCCGGCAAATCATTTCCGCAAAATTTACACTTCATACTCATTCCTCCTTTTATCTGACCCTTGTCGGGGATAGTAACACAAATGGATATGCATTTACATTTCTCAAAACTCCGTATATCAGTACAACTGCCAATATTGTCCATAGTATCCACATCGGTATCCGGCGGCTTATGCTTTCTCTACCTGTAAATAGCCACTGGCACGCGCATAATGCCAGGTATGTGCCTATCCATGGCAACAAGAGTACAAGCAACGGGTTATAGCGAAATGCCTGATAAATCTGACCGTGCAAAATGCAATAGCACGCGCGGCCTGCTCCACACCCCGGACAATAATAACCAGTCAGAGCGTAAATAATACATATCAACCATTTTGTATCTTTAGGACTATGATAATATAAAAATCGGCTTTCAGCAAGCATTATTGATAATATAGCTGCTGATAAAATCAGGCGGAACTGCCACTTGATTCTTCCGTCTTTTTCACAAATGTAATGTTTTATTTTTTGTGTCATTTTTTCCGTCCCCCGTTATGCAAAAAGGAGTTCCGCATCTGCGAAACTCCTGAAACGGAGAGGGTGGGATTCGAACCCACGCGCCCTTGCGGACAAACGGTTTTCAAGACCGCCTCGTTATGACCACTTCGATACCTCTCCATCTATGCAATTGATATCGCTCTGTCAGCGACGATAGTTATCATATCATATACCCATTGCACTGTCAAGAATAATTTTTGATATTTTTTCTTTTTTGTGAACCTTTTTTATGAACCAGCATAAACTATTTATGATATTTTTCTTTGCGTTTCGCAAGAAATACTTTTGCGATTTCCAAATCTTCCGGTGTTGTGATCTTGATATTTTCGTAAGAGCCTTCATATAATTTAACCGGTACTTTCATCATCTGTTCCACTACCATAGCGTCGTCAGTGATATTATCCGGCACCTCTTCCATCAGCTTTGCATAAGCATTTTCTATGAGATCTGCCTTAAAAATCTGTGGAGTCTGTACCGCCCAGATTAATTTTCTTGGCGGTGTATTCACTGCAAACTGATCTTCATCCACCAGTTTGACCGTATCTTTGCTCGGCATTCCGGCTACACAGGCACCGAATTTTTCTACATTTTCATATCCACGCGTAAGAATCTGCTCGTCCACGAACATTCTGGCGCCATCATGAATGAATACGTATTCCGGCTGTTCTTTGAGAGCATGAAGTCCGCGTAGTCCTGCCCATACGGAATCATAACGTTCTTTTCCACCTGGGATGATCGAGCGTACTTTTGTAAGCTGATACTTTTCTATGATCTCGTCACGGACCCAGTTTTCCTGCCCTTCACCTACTACAAGTACAATATCATCAATGATCGCGGATTTTTGAAATGCATCCAAAGTATAAAAAATGATTGGTTTTCCGGATAATTCAATATACTGTTTTTGTATAGCGGTTCCCATACGTTTTCCCTGACCGGCAGATAATACAATTGCCGTACATTTCTTCTTATCCATATATTCCCCTCATTTTCCTCGTTTATATTGACGTTCTTATTCTTAATTTCTGTATCTGCTTTTACGTATTGCCTTAAGGTTCTTCTACCGTTCGCCCAGTTTCAGATTCGGCACTGCATTGAGATCCCATCCGCTTCTTGTGCCGTTGATATACTCATAGTAAGCTGCCACGCCAATCATTGCTGCATTGTCGGTACAGAAAATCGGAGACGGATAATAGAATTCTACCCCTCTCTTTTCGCACGCCTCTTTCATGGCTGCGCGAAGTGCGCTGTTGGATGCAACACCACCGGCAATCGCCAGCTTGTCCACATGAAATTCTTCCACTGCATGCATCGCATTTGCCACAAGAACATCTGTCACGGCTTTCTGGAACGATGCCGCAATATCTGCCTGGTTGTATTCGATTCCTTTCATCTGGCAGCCGTTGATATAGTTCAGAACTGCGGATTTCAGACCACTGAAGCTAAAGTCATATGGTGCATCTTCAACGTGTGCGCGTGGAAATGCAATGGCTTCTGGGTTTCCTTCTTTGGATACTTTATCAATCTTTGGTCCGCCCGGATACCCAAGTCCGATCGCGCGTGCGACTTTATCAAATGCTTCTCCTGCCGCATCGTCTCTTGTGCGTCCGATAATGTCAAATTTGCCATAATCTTTGACTCGCACAAGATGTGTATGTCCTCCTGAAACGACCAGTGAGAAAAATGGCGGTTCCAGATCTTTGTGCTCAATGAAATTTGCTGCAATGTGTCCTTCAATATGATGCACTCCGACTAATGGTTTCTTTGCTGCATATGCGATGGCTTTTGCCTCTGCAACGCCGACCAGAAGTGCGCCTACAAGCCCCGGTCCGTAAGTAACTCCGATGGCAGTAATATCGTCTAATGTCACATTTGCCTCATCAAGAGCTGCCTGTATGACCTGATTTATCTTCTCTATATGCTTTCTTGATGCAATCTCCGGCACAACACCTCCGTAGAGAGTATGCAGTGCGATCTGGGATGAGATCACATTTGAAAGAACTTCTCTTCCGTTCTTTACGACTGCTGCTGCCGTCTCATCACAGGAGCTTTCAATTGCAAGAATCAATACATCTTCCTTCATATTCTATCCCTTCAATCTTCTGAATTCATTTTCATTAATTTGAAAATGTCAATTCTACCGTTCGTTTATCTTTTGCTGCTATGGAATTTGGGAAGATTTTCTTCACCTCGTCCATATATTCTTCCGGGTGCGTCAGCGACGGACTATAGTGCGTCAGCCACATTTCTGCGACTTCTGCTTCTTTTGCAAGCTGCGCTGCCTCGTAAAACGTCATATGCTTGTATTCTTTTGCTTTTTTCAGCTTATCCTTCTCACCGTACATTCCTTCGCAGATAAATAGGTCGGAACCTTTCGCGTTGTTGCGGATAGAGTCCGTCGGTCTCGTGTCTGTGCAGTATGTCAGTTTAATTCCTTTTCGGGCAGGTCCAAGAACCATGTCCGGTGTGTATAAATTGTCTCCGTCCTGGACATTTTCACCCTTTTGCAGACTGCCCCAGAACTTCTGCGGAATTGCCGCTTCATTTGCACGATCCACGTCGAACTTCCCGGCGCGGTCGATTTCCATCGTGTAGCCATAGCAAGTGACGTTATGATTTACGCGAAATGCTTTCAGGCGATAACCATTCATCTCAAATGTCTGCTCCGGCTGTGTGATTTCGATGTATTTTATCTGAAATGGCAGTTCCGGCGCAATAACGCGAAGTGAGTTGACTACCCGCTCCAGTCCTTTCGGTCCAATCAGAGTCAACGGTTCCGTGCGGTCTGCATTTCCCATAGTCAGGAGCAGGCCCGGGAGTCCGCTGATGTGGTCGCCGTGGTAATGTGTGAAGCAAATCACATCGATGGGTTTGAAACTCCAGCCTTTTTCTTTTATTGCAATCTGCGTACCTTCTCCGCAGTCAATCAGAAGACTGCTGCCGTTATATCTCACCAGAAGCGAGGTGAGCCAGCGGTACGGGAGGGGCATCATGCCGCCCGTTCCCAACAAACATACGTCTAACATATTTTACCTCTTATCCGGAGCCGCCAGGCAAATGTCCTGTCGGTCCGCTTGTTTTTGATTTTCTTCAGCGTCCGGATATTCGTGCAGACTCTGAATCAGATTTTTATTTTAAATTCGCTTATAATTTCATCGTAGCACTGCTCGCAGAGGTCAAATTCATCCAGCCGGTTGTCTTTTTCCGAGAAATAGCCCCAGCGCTTGGATACTTCCAGTACGTCCTCGCGGGGAACCCCTTGGATTACCGGAATACTTCTGCCACAGCGGTTGCAGATGATCTTGTCGATTTCTTTTGTTTCTTTTACAGTTGTATGATACTGGCGCATACAATTCCTCCTTGAAGTCTGGTGTGCCTGTGTGGAAAATGTGTGGTATCTGCCACCCGGGCACCGGATTGATTCATTACGCCTATATTATATCTGGTCAGATGCGCATTTCCCAGTGGGAAGTGTTGGAGCATCTGCCAGTTCATTTCCAACTTCATTTTTCATGCAGCCGCGCCTGGCTTTTGGACAGGCTTCAGGCTCGGTCGCTGCCTGGCTTTTAGACAGGCTTCAGGCTCGGTCGCTGCCTGAAGTTTCGACTTCACAACTCATAAGTATAGCATCTTCCGGCGGGTTTGCATAGAAATTCTTTCGCACACCGTCTTTGGCAAATCCTGCTGCCTTGTAAAAATGTATTGCTGTTTCATTGGAAATACGAACATCCAGCAGCCATCTTGTAATATTCTGCTCGTAACTAAATGCACGCATTTTTTCAAGAAGTCTTACAGCCACCCCCTGCCGGCGATGTTGCGGCGATGTCGCAATTCTGGCGATTTCTCCCTCATCTAACACATAATAAAAAATCACATAGCCAAGGAGTTGTGGCTTGCCTGCATGCTCCGGTGCCGTTGAAGCGCAGGAAGCCGCAGTCTCACTTGCATGCTCCGGCGCCGTTGAAGCGCAGGAAGCCGCAGTCTCGCTTGCATGCTCTGGCGCCGTTGAAGCGCAGGAGCATGGCGGCGCTTGTCTGCTTATAATAGCCCAAATCCGTGCCTGAGGATTTTCAAGCGTATCCCTGATACTTTTTTCACTCCATGGATCCGGAAAGATATCGGATTCCAGCGCTGCAATCTCAGAAATATATTGCTGTTGGTCCTTTTTTATTTCTATTATTTCCATATCTTCTATCTTTTGGTTTTTCTGTCTTTTGGTTTTTCTATATTGCTTCTAGGCTCCATCTTATTATAGCTTCTTAAATATCCTGGATCAGCTCGTCTATTGCTTCTTCACTTGTTGCCCAACTTGTGCAGAAGCGCACTGCCGCATAGTCTTCATCTATCTGTTCCCAAAAACTAAACTGATATTTCTGTGCTAATTTTTCGCGGTCTTTCTTTGACAAGATCGGATACTGCTGGTTCGTGTAAGAATCAAAATACATTTTATATCCTTTTTCAAGAAATGCATTTTTTAACTTCATAGCTAATTTGTCTGCGTGAGCTGCAATTTTGAAATATAAATCGTCTGTAAACAATGTATCAAACTGGATTCCCAGAAGGCGTCCTTTGGCCAGCATTGCTCCACTCTGCTTCATGCAGTAACGAAAATCTTTCTTAAGAGCGGATTTTGTGATTACGACTGCCTCGCCGAAAAATGCTCCTACCTTCGTTCCCCCAATATAAAATACGTCTGTATTTGCTGCAATATCTGCCAGTGTCATGTCTGATTTTTCAGACATTAATCCATATCCCATTCTTGCTCCGTCCATGAATAATGGCAGGCCAAGTTCTTTACAGGTTGCGTAAAGTTCCTGTAATTCAGACTTACTGTAAATTGTTCCATTTTCCGTCGGATGGGAAATGTAGACCATGCCCGGCTGTACGATGTGCTCATGATCTGCGTCATTCCAGTGTGCATCGTAATATGCGCGCACCTGTGATGCTGTAATTTTTCCGTCTTTGCTTGGAAGTGCCAGGACTTTGTGTCCAGTTGCTTCGACCGCGCCTGTTTCATGCACGTTGATATGACCGGTCACTGCTGAAATTACGCCCTGATACGGACGTAGGATTGAACGGATCACTACATAGTTCGTCTGGGTCCCTCCTACCAGAAAATGTACATCTGCCTCTGGTGCATCACAGGCTTTTTTGATTTTTTCCCTTGCCTGCTTACAATATTCATCTTCACTATATCCAACCGTCTGCTCCAGATTCGTCTCCACCAGACGTTCCAGAATCTGTGGGCATGCGCCCTCTTCATAATCACACTGAAACTGAATCATTTCTTCAATACCTCTCATGTTGCTTTTTCTATATTATAGTTGCACGGGTTTTCAACATATCTGCTTATGCTTACGCCCCGCGGGGTTTTGATACATTTTTACTGTATAGATTTCGCTTCGCGCTCCTTGCGTTCGCGTTCTGCCTGTGACAGGCGCAGATAATCCGGCTCGTGTTCCATGGCAGTCTCTGTCTTTCCGGCAGCATAGTAACGAAGTCCTAATGTTCCTACTGATGCTGCTCTTTGACGGTTCATGTTGGCCGGTGCAAACTGAATGTCTCTGCCTGCTTTTATTTCTTCTGCCAGAATCTCATCTGTCAATCTCGCACGAAATACCGGCACACCATCTCCCAGGAAAATGATGCGTTTGTCATATTTTTTCAAATGGTCGCCTAATTCTTCGATGCTGATCGCCATCTGATCTTCCAGGACAACCAATTCATTTCCACAAAACTCGTAAATTCCGGTATAGACCTGTCCGCGGCGCGCATCCATGATTGGGCACACGATAGCGTCTGTTCCGCACAGATTGTACGCCAGTCCTTCCAGTGTCGGGATGTGGATCAACGGCTTGTTCATGGCAAGTCCCAGACCTTTCGCTGTGGCGGAGCCGATGCGAAGCCCGGTAAATGAACCCGGTCCGCCGGCAACTGCGATGGCGTCGATTGTTTTCAGGTCAAGCTCGATCATGTCGGATACTGTGTCCAGCATCGGGAGCAGCGTCTGTGAGTGCGTCTTCTTATAGTTCACAGTATATTCCGCGATCACCTGTTCCTCTTCTTCTATCTTTTCAACAACAGCTACGCTGGCTACAAGGCCGGAGCTGTCCAGTGCTAAAATTCGCATATACTTATCCTCCGATAATCAAATCCTTTTTCCAAATTCTTTTCTATCTTAATCTCGGTGAAGTGTTCCGGCAATATTTCCTCGATCAGATTCGCCCACTCGATCAGGCTAACCCCTTCGCCGTAGACATAATCCTCATAACCGATCTCGTCCATCTCTTCCACATCACCGATCCGGTAAACATCAAAATGATAGAACGGCAGGCGCCCTTCATCATACACCTGCACAATTGTAAATGTCGGGCTGCTGACCGGCTCTGTAATGCCAAGTCCGGCGGCCAGTCCTTTTGTAAATACGGTCTTTCCTACGCCCAGATCACCGACAAGCGTGAACACTTGCCCCGGCTTCGCATGCTGCCCCAGTTCATATCCCAGGTCATAAGTATCTTGTTCTTTATTTGACTCTATGATTTTTTTCATCATCATGTCCTCCTTTTGCAAAGCAAAATTTTATACGAGGGCTACCAATGTTACCATCTACAATATTTCAGCAAACAGTAACGCTCTACCAAGATTTAAGTATAGCATATCTTTCATTTCCTTGCCATAGGTGTTGTGTAAGTGATATATTATAGACAATACAGATTCAAATTATATTTCCACAGGAGGACATCACTATGAAATTTACATTTTTTCACAATAACATCAACGTCCTGGATCTGGACAAATCTGTAGAGTTTTACAAAAAAGCTCTCGGACTTGAAGTTACAAAAGAATTCCATGCACCGGACGGAAGCTTCAAACTCGTCTATCTCGGAGACGGCACAACACCACATTCACTGGAGCTGACATGGCTTCGCGACATGGACCGCCCGTACGATCTCGGAGATAACGAATCTCATCTGGCATTCCATGTCGATGACATGGACGCTGCCCTGGCACTCCACAAAGAAATGGATTGCGTGTGTTTCGAAAACCCGGACATGGGAATTTATTTCATCAATGATCCTGACGGCTACTGGGTAGAAATCTGTCCACATTAGACAATTAAGACAATTCAAAAAGGGACAGGTTAAATTTTAATTGGGGACGGGGTTTTTTTGAAAAAACCCCGTCCCCAATTAAAATTATGCATCATACACATACAATTCGTGTAGTGCTCTTGTTGCGCAGATGTATTGATATCCTTGGTACATTTTGTTGTTACGGTCGCCGCCTACAATAAATACCTGGTCGAATTCTAAGCCTTTTGCCAGATAGTAGGTGGTTACTGTCAGGCCTTTTTTGAATTGTGCGCTGTCGCGGTTGATGTAATGTGCTTCTGCACCTAGTTTGTGCATGATTTCTTGAATATGTTCTGCTTCTTTTTCTGTCATGGTGAGGATTGCTGCTGTTTCGTATTCTTCTTCTCTTAATTTCAATTTTCCGCTGATTTCTTTACATGTTTTTTCCAGTGTTTTTTTTATGGTATGTCTTTCGACTGCTTTTCCGTGTCTTGCTACATACTGGATGTCTTTGGATCCGCCGACGGATTTGGCGTATTCTGCGATTTCGCTTGTGTTGCGGTAACTTTTGTTCATAACGATACGTTTGACTTTTTTCCCAAATATTTTTGGTAAAAATGTGAGAACGTCTTGTTGTTTTCCGGCGATGGTCTGTGCTTTGTCGCCCAGTATTGTCATGTTGCATGAAAACATTTTCGCGAGAAGTACGTACTGTAAATAGGAGTAATCCTGCATCTCATCAATGACAAGATGGCGGATGTTCTTGCGCTGGCCGGCTGCCGTCAGGCTGTATTTTAGATAGAGAATCGGGTAAACGTCTTCGTATTCCAGTACGCGGCGCTCTGGCGGCATCTCCGGAAGTGCCGGGAATCCGTAGTCTTCCAGGAACCAGTTGTATATTTGACAAATGTCTCTGGTTACGTACATATTCATGAATTTTCTGCAAATGATTTCTTGTTCTTCGTCGTTTAGGCTGCGTCCGCGTAAGGTTTCGACTTCGTCGATAAAATAATCCATGACCGCGCCCATTCTATCTAAAAGTGGTGTACCAGTATATTTTTCATAAAAAAATTCCATGATTTCGCTGGCACTTTTGCGAATGCCTTTGAATTCTACATCTTCAAAATCTACCAGCCGGTCTTCCAGCTCGATTAGGAAGCCTTCGATTGCCTGAACGTATTCCACGGACTGCTTCCATTCGTAACGTTTTTGATCTGCATCATCCACTCCTGCGATTTCACGCTCGATTTGATGATATTTGTCTTCACAGTCGGCGGCTATCATTTTGCTATTCCAACCAGTCCCGACTGAACTACTTTTTGAATTTCCACTTGGATTTTTTCCTTGATTTCCGCCTTGATCTCTATTTTTATTTCTATATATCGCATTTTCCTGATTCACAGCATTTCCATATATCGCATTTTCCTGATTGCCAGCATTTCCGTATATCACATTTCCCTGCGTTGCAGTATTTCTCCTGAGTTCATGATATGCAAACAGATCAAAACTCATTTCCTGTATATTTTCCTCGCCAAGTTCAGGAAGAATATGGGAAATGTAGTCGGCAAACACGCCGCCTGGCGAGAGGATCAGGATATTTGATGAATTCAGATGCTCTCTGTCATGGTACAGAAGATAGGCGATCCGATGTAGCGCAACGGACGTCTTGCCACTGCCTGCCACTCCTTGAATAGCCAGAATCTTGTCCTTCGTGTTGCGGATAATTGCATTTTGTTCCTTCTGGATTGTACGCACAATATTTTTCAGTTTCGTGTCGCTGTTGGCGCCAAGTTCCTGCTTTAAAATGTCATCGTCAATCTTCACATCACTCTCAAATTCATAGATCATCTTGCCGCCACGGATTTTGTACTGCCATTTAGACAGAATCTCTCCATCCATGCGCCCACCCGGCGCTTCGTAGGACGCCTCGCCTTTGTCGTAGTCATAAAACAGGCTGCTCACCGGGGCTCTCCAGTCGTAAATGAGCGGCAATGCGCCACGCTCTCTTGCGAAATTGCCGATTCCGATGTAAAAATCTTCCGGCTCGTCTTCTCCGTCATAGACGAATTCTACACTTCCGAAAAATGGTGCATCCAGCATACGTTTCAGACGCCGGCGCATTTTCCAGTTCTCCTGATTGGCATTCACCTGCATTTTCAGCGCCTGCTGATTGTCATAGTCCTCATATCCATACTGGTCCATTTCTGTGTAATTATCCCAGTAATATTCATTCATACTGTTAATGTCCTGGCGTACCGCCTGTATATTTTCATCAATTTCTCCCAGACGTTTTTCTATCAGACCAAGTACCTCCGGCAGAAATTCACTTCCTTTACTCACAATCAATCCTCCAATTTTAATCATTGTAACTGAATTATCATAGCATTATCGGCAAAATATATCCACTTTTCTCGCTTGGAAATCATGGAAAAATCATGGTATATTTTGCCGATAATTGTTTTTTCTGATACAATTTCTAAAAATCGAGGGGCTGTAAAAAAAGAATAGTCCACCAAAAAAGAAAGGACACATGAAAAAACTCTCGTTTTTTCACACGCCCCTCAATTGAATCAATGTTGGAAGAACATCTCCCATCCGTTATTTAATTTCTGCTGTTTCTACGATGAACTTGACGCTTCCGCTTGCGCCTTCTCTGATCCCGCCATAGTTGGTGTATGTCTTTTCTGCCTCTTTTACTGCCTTGAAATGATTCAGAACATTTGCAAGGTCATCTCCTGCAAGGTCTCCCAGTTTTTCAATTCCTTCTTCGTCGAATGTCTTCATTCCGGCTTCCAGAAGGCTGGCGCCCTGGGCGAGTGTTCCTGCGCCCGTGTTAAGCTGTGTACCAACGGAGCTTAACTGGCTTGTTCCGGTGCTGAGTGTAGCCGCCCCCTGGGCAAGCTGGCTGATGGCTGACTGGAGTTTGCCGCCGATTTCGGCCATATCCGGCATGTCAGAAAGGCTGTTAGATAAAGCCGTAAACTGAGTCACTAAATCCGCAAGAGCCTTCTGGGCTGTAGTCGTATCCACCTGCATGGCCTTTACTTCTGCCAGCGCATTTACCGCCTGGTCTATCGCTGTCTTAGCGCCAGACGCATTCGTAAGGGAAATATTCATGCTGTCACATTCTTTTTCAGCTGAACTTGATGTACCACTGGCTGTATTTACTGCATTTTCCAATTCTTCTTGCTGTTCCGATGTCAGCGATTTATAACTTTCTGTTTCTTTTAAACGGTCCATGACATCCTTCTTTGTAGATACTTCCGTTTCGGAAATTGCTGTATTTACTGCATTTTTTGCTTTTTCTTTCGCCTGATTCGACGCTTCTGTCTCCAAATCTGTAACGTTGATTTTATCCAGTTCGCTCTTGGCAGTGGTTACATTCTCACTGATTGTATTTACATACTCCGCCAGTGTTGTGACGCTTCCAAGCTCCTGCTGTAATATTCCAAGATCTTTCTGAATCTGTGTAACTGCCTGCGCAGTCGTATCATCACTGCCTGCTGCGCTTAAGCTGCCCATGAGTGTAGTTACTTGTTCATCCAGTTCACTCAAACCTTCCGCCAGTGCCTGTGCTCCCGCATCCACCTGTGAAACGCCGCTTGTATACTGACTTAAATAATCCTGCAGTGTTCCGGCTCCGGTGCTCAATTGTCCCATGGCGTCTACCAGTTCATCGGAAGCACCGGTCATTTCTTTTACGCCATCAATCATGTCATTGACATCGTCAAGGTCACCGTCCTTCATATCGCTAATCCCACATGTGGAAATTGCAGTCGCTGTGAAATCCAGTTCAAAGTTTTCCACATCCGCAGTTATTTCCACATAGTCTTTCAGGTCAATATCTTTTGTTGCCTCGTAATCTTTTAACTCCAAACTGTCTGCAAGTCCTGGAAATGCGGTTCCGATCACAATGCTCTGATCCTGGTCTGCCATGACTTTTCCACCGGAAACTTTCACATTTTTAAACTTATCCCCAGGAAGCATGAGCATGGACGCTGCAAGAAATGGAACTTTTACTTCCAAGTCTTTACCATCGATATTCACCGTCCGGCTCTCATTATTCGTATAGTCAAACCGAATTTTCACCTTGCCGCTTTTTCCTGCCAGATCTTCCGGTTTGATTTCCTTGCCGTCCAGATAATAGGTTACTTTTGTAGTCACCGGAAGCTGCTGATTCGAAGTACCTTCATAGGAAATGTCTTTCCCTTTGTTCTCCCATGTGATAGTTCCATCCGCATTTTGCGTATATTCTTCGTCACCTTCCGTGTTTTTGATGTCTTTCAAATTGGAAAAATCCATGATCTCTCCGTCACCATTCCGGCGCAGCCAGTCTTTGACCGTAATCTTCTTAGCTGAACCGTCTGCATTTGCATCGACATAAACCGTTTCTGTCTTATCTTTCTGCTCACCTGAATCCTCGTCATAGGATGCCTCTGCTGCTGCGTCATCGAGCGTCTTTGCTGTCGCATCATTGAGCGTCTCTGCTACCGCATCATCGAGCGTCTTTGCTGCCGCATCATCGGATTTCTCTGCCGCCACGGTATCTCTGGATTTTTCTGCCGCATGTACGACACTTACATTGCCTGCCACTGCCGGAAGTGCTGACGGCGCTATCATAGACAACGTCAGCGCACCTGCTAATAATATCATTACAACTGATCGTTTCATATTCTCCTCCTTCGATTCTCATCTTTCTAACATTCCTTATTCATTTTTCCAGCATACTGTTTCAAGATTTCTACGAATCATTATTCTACATTTTTCAATGCTTCACCCATTGGATCACTATTCTACATTTTTCAATGCTTCATCCATTGGATCACTATTCTACATTTTTCAACGCTTCATCCATTGGAACTTTTCGGATCCTTCGATATTCAATTGCTGCCACAACGGCATATGCCGCCACGCCGATCACAAACATTTCCACGAAAATCTTCGGATCTATGTAAAATGTGATCCAGCCGGTAATGCTTGTCAACATCATTTCCCGGAACAGAATCTGCATGATTTCCAGCTCCAATGGCAGGCTGATCAAGATGAACAGCACGACCACAATAGACGTGGACATAATGTACAGCCGGCTGATTTCGCCGTTTGTATATCCCAGGATTTTTGCCATGGAAATAGACTGCGCATTTTTCTCGATGATGATCTTGGACAGGAGATAAATCAATACGAGGAAAATGATCACGGAAAATCCGTCCATCAGATTCATCATACTTCCCATGGACACGTCGAGCTGTCTGGAAATCTTGGTCAGATCCTCAACATCAATGGTGGAACCGATATATTTTTCATCAATATCCGTAATTTCAGAATCAGAGAAATATCCGCTGAAGCTGTCTTTGTCCATATCAAATGTTTTGTTGAGTTCCTGTATTGGCATAAATATGGAGAGTGAACCTACGTAATCATATACACCTGCAACTTTAAACTTGTATTTTTTATTTTCATACTTTTCCTTTAAAGTAATTGTGTCACCTTTTTTCAGACTAAATTTTTCTGCATAGCCAGAGGAGAGGTATACCTCAGGGATATTCTCCACATTTTTCACATCTGTATCAGATGCGGAATCTGATGTTTTCCACTTAATGTTGATATATTTGCTATTGTTTTCCACACCGTAGAGGATAATTTCCTCACTCTTATATTTTCCAGGAAGGGTGCTCAGTGAATAGGCGCTGAATTTTTCTGCATCCGGATTTTCTGTCTCTACTGCCTGACTGAACATCATCATGGACACCATCTGCTCAAGCTTACTGTCTCCACCTGCCATGCTCGCCGGCATCTGCAGCATGTACTGATATTTGCTGAGCATGCCATTTTCCATTTCCACTTGATAATGGTCCAGCACAGATGGAAGCATCAGTCCGAACATCAACAACATATTTGCAAAAATAATTCCCACAAACAATACCGCGTAGTTACTCATATTCTGAAGGATCACACGTATCCGGAATCTGTGGAAAAAGCCAAGATGCTCACTCAGCGGCAATGCATGTTTCTGGTTATGTCTGCTTAAGTCCCTTCTCAGGAACTTCAGTGGTGATAGTTTTAATTTGTACCACAGCAGCACAGAATTCACCACAAGCATAATGAGGATCGGCACTACCGTTGTCAGAAGAAATGCTTCCGCGTTCCAGATGGTTACGTAGGTCGGCAGGCTGTAGCTTCCATAGTAAAGTCCCGCGCAATAATCTTTTCCTACCGTATAGCCGATAATATTTCCAATAATCGCTCCGATAAATGTGACAAATACCGGGGCTGCCATGTAATGCCGGATCAGTTCACCTCTTGTATAGCCGGATGCCCGCAAGGTGCCGATTACATTTGCCTCTTTACGGATCGTGTTGCTGGTAGTGATTGCAAAGACAAATGCCATGATCACGATGATGATATAAAGAAGCACGATCATCATCGAACGGTCACCACCCATATCATCCCCAGTGAAAATGATTGCCTGGTTCGTGTATCTCGGGACAAATTCTTCCAGCGTCACTTCTTTTGCCACATCTTCCATCAGATCTTCCGAATTGTCTTTTTCTGCCTTTTCATTTTTGGGCTCAGTATTGTATTTCCATGCGTAGCTGTAATTCAGCTGATCGGCCTTGTAGCTGTCGAACTCCTCTGGACACACTACCGACACGCCAAATTTTACCGAGTCAAACATGGAATCATTATTATTGGAAAACAAGGCGCTGTAATCTGAAAGCGCCACAAGACCGGTAATCTTCCATGTATGTCCGCCACTTTCAATCTCATCACCCACACTCAGATCATTATTGTCTGCATACATACGGTCAATACCGATTTCTCCCGGTTTTTCAGGCATTTTCCCCTTCATCAGGCACACCTTATTGACCTCATCACGATTCTTGAAAATGCGCATTGTACTTCCATTCGTTAAAGCTTCCTCTACATAATAATTCTCGTACAATTTGATGCCCAGATCTTCGATATCCTGAATCTGAGCATTGTTCATTTTCTTTTCTGTCCGGAAATGTCCATTTTCAATGTTATATTTCTCAAAGCTTTCCTCGTACGCCTGGATCATACTTCCATCGGCCACCAGAAATCCTGATACCATTCCGATCGTCAGCGTCATCAAGATAAAAATGACCAGATATTTTCCAAATTCTCCACGAAGCTCCCGGAACAGACGTTTATTTAACGGGCTTCTCATCACGCGTCCTCCTTACCACTCCAGCTCTCTCGCCGGAATCTTCTTCTCATTGCGGTAACTTTTTCTCACCGCACCGTCACGGAGACGAATCACGATGTCCGCCATGTCTTTGATTGCGTCATTGTGTGTGACCATAATGACCGTGTTACCGTACTTCTGGTTGACACGCTCGATCAGCTCCAGAATATCCTTGGACGTGTTATAATCCAAAGCTCCTGTCGGCTCATCGCAGAGCAAAATATCCGGATTTTTGACAATTGCCCTTCCGATTGCCGTTCTCTGCTGCTGCCCGCCCGACAACTGGTTCGGTAACTTTTTCCTGTGTTCATAAAGTCCCAGCGTCTGTAACAATTCATCAACATCCAGCGATCTGTCACTTAGATAAGCCCCAACCTCAATATTTTCCCGGACAGTCAGATTCGGAATCAGATTGTACATCTGAAACACATAGCCCAGATGCTTTCTCCGATATGCCGTCAGTTTTTTCTCATTCATATCGGCCATGCGCTCACCTTCGATGGAAATGTATCCCGCATCCGCATCATCAATTCCACCGATAATATTTAACAGTGTAGACTTTCCAGAACCAGACGGTCCAAGTAATACACAAATGTCACCCTTCTCTATAGAAAAATCCACACCCCGCAGCACCTCTACACGGTTCGAATCACTGCCAAAACTCTTTTTCAGATTATTAATCTCAATAAACATATATTGTTTCCTCACTCCCTGTAGTTAGTCTAATGCAACTATATTTTACCACAGAATCAAAATGCAGAAATAGAAAGGCCTGAAAAAACAGTGCGCCTATTGAGAACTTTTATCAATAATTCAAGAATGCCTCGGCATTCTTGCTGCGAGGTGCGCGTCATGCAATTGCATGACATACTTCTACTGCGCACCTCTGCAAGTCTACACTCCGTTTCGGTCGGCGCAAAACCATTGTCCACCGGACAATGTGCGCCCTGCCGGAGGCTATATCAGCCGGGAAATTGTAGATGAAAATGATGCAATTTAAGAGAAATGAAAAAGGGACAGGTTGAAGTTTAATTGGGGACGGGGTTTTTTTGAAAAAACCCCGTCCCCAATTAAATTGTTTTAAATACTTACACATCTTTCATGGTGAGCTGTATTCTTTTTTTCTTTAAGTCTACGCTCATGACTTTGACGTCTATAATGTCTCCTACGCTGACGACTTCTAGTGGATGTTTGATGAATTTTTTGTTTGTCATCTGGGATATGTGTACGAGTCCGTCTTGGTGAACTCCGATGTCTACAAATGCTCCAAAGTCGATTACGTTTCGGACGGTTCCTTTTAAGATCATGCCTTCTTTTAAATCTTTCATTTCCAGGACGTCTGTGCGGAGGATTGGTTTTGGCATCTCGTCTCGTGGGTCGCGTCCTGGTTTTTCCAGTTCTTTTACGATGTCGCGCAGTGTGATTTCTCCGATTTCCAGTTCTTCTGCGAGTTTTTTGTAGTCTTTGATGGTGAGGGATAAGCCTGCCAGTTTACCGGCGCAGATATCTTCGGTGGTAAATCCTTGTTTTTTCAGGAGTTTTTCTGCTGCCTCGTAGCTTTCTGGATGTACGCTTGTTGTGTCCAGTGGATTTTTTCCATTTTGAATGCGTAAGAATCCGGCACATTGTTCAAATGCTTTTGGTCCTAATTTTGCTACTTTTAGGAGTTGCTTTCTTGTCTCGAATCTTCCTTGTTCTTCCCGGTATGCCACAATATTTTTCGCTATGGCTGAGGTAATGCCGGATATGTAGGAAAGCAGTGGTGCGGAAGCTGTGTTCAGGTCTACGCCTACGCGGTTTACACAAGATTCTACGACTCCGGACAATGTATCATTTAACTTTTTCTGGTTCATGTCGTGCTGGTACTGACCGACTCCGATGGATTTCGGATCGATTTTTACTAGTTCTGCCAGTGGGTCCTGCAGTCTTCTTGCGATGGACGCTGCGCTTCTCTGTCCAACATCAAAGTTCGGGAATTCTTCGGTTGCAAGTTTACTTGCAGAATATACGGAAGCTCCCGCCTCATTTACGATGATGTACTGTACTTTCTGTGGAATTTCTTTCAGAAGGTCTACAATGATCATCTCGGACTCGCGTGAAGCTGTTCCGTTTCCAACGGAAATGAGGCTGATATTATATTTTGCAATGAGTTTTTTTAACGTGTCTTTTGCAGCCTGGATTTTCTGTGGTGTCGTCGGTGCTGTAGGGTAAATGACGGTAGTGTCTACAACTTTTCCGGTTGGGTCTACGACAGCCAGTTTGCAGCCGGTACGGAATGCCGGATCCCAGCCAAGAACTGTGTGTCCCACGATTGGAGGCTGCATGAGAAGCTGTTCTAAATTCTTGCCAAATACTTCGATGGCTCCATCTTCTGCTTTTTCGGTCAATTCACCTCGGATTTCGCGCTCGATTGCCGGAGCAATGAGTCGCTTGTAGCTGTCTTCGATTGCTTCTTTGAGAATCTGTGTTGTACTCAGGTTTTCACCATGGATAATTTTCTTTTCCAGATACCGAAGAATGTCCTCCTGCGGTGCCTCGATTTTCACGGTCAGGAATTTTTCTTTCTCGCCACGGTTCAGTGCCAGCGTGCGATATCCAGCCAGACGGTTCACCGGCTCATCGAATTCATAATAATTCTCATAAACAGACTCTGCCTTCTCGTCTTTTGCACTGGAAATGATATGTCCTTTCTGCATCGTCTGCTTCCGGATCCAGCTTCTATAATCCGCCTCATCGGAAATATTCTCAGCGATAATATCTCTGGCACCTTCCAACGCTTCCTGTACATTTGCCACGCCTTTTTCTTCATTTATATATTGCTTTGCAACTTCCTCTAAAGACTCTTTTGTCTTCTGCAGCATGATCAGTGTGGACAAAGGCTCCAGTCCTTTTTCTTTTGCGATGGTCGCGCGAGTCCGTCTCTTTGGTCGATACGGACGATACAGGTCTTCTACAACAACCTGAGTCTGTGCTTCCAGAATCTGCTTTTTCAGTTCTTCAGTAAGTTTTCCCTGCTCTTCAATGGACGCTAATACCTGTTCTTTCTTTTCTTCCAGATTGCGCAGGTAAACGAGTCTTTCATATAATTTACGGAGCTGTTCATCATCCAGCGTTCCGGTTGCTTCTTTTCGATATCTGGCAATAAATGGAATTGTGTTTCCCTCGTCGATCAGCTTCACCGCTGCCCCGACCTGCCAGAGTTTCACACCGAGTTCTTCTGTTATCTTCTGATTAATATCCATATATAGTATCCTTTCTCCATTATCGTGATGCCTGTATCAAAAAGCAGCATCATATTGCATTATTATACTCGAACTACTTTTTATTTACAACATTTTCAAAAATCCTTGACTCAATCCTTAACGCATCTTCATATGTGCAAACAGAGTCTGCTCTGTTTTCTTGATAATTTTCTCCTTCTATGTTATACTACGCATAGAATTAAACTGAAGGGATTTTTAAGAAAATGAGTGAAATATTATCGAAGCAGCAACTGAAGTCAAAAGAGACGAAAGCTAAGATCTTCCGGGCTGCAAAACACATTTTGCAGAAGCACGGATATGAAGCGCTCTCTATCAAAAATATCTGTGAAGAAGCCGGCGTTTCTAACGGAAGTTTTTATCATCATTTTAAGACTAAAGATGATCTGCTTTCCTACTATATTGAAGAGCAGCCGAATATTAACCCAGATCTTCTTGATATACCGAAGAGTGCTGATGAAGTTAAATCTGCCATTGTATATGTCTACCTGAATTATGTGCATTATTGCCAGGAACTCGGCGTTGAATTTATGGCGAATTATTATACTCCGAAAAACCAGTCTCTGAACCCATTGATCCGTACCGAACGTCCGTACCCGATTGTGACTGTACACAATTATCTGCAGAAATGTATCGGTGCCGGAATCATTTCCCCGAATCAGGATATTGAGGATATCACGACAGATATTCGTATGATCGTTATTGGAAATGTTTTCGAATGGTGCCTGAAAGAGGGGAACGCAGATTTTGAGGGAAATATGAAACGTTCCCTGGAATCTTATATGAATGGAGTCTTCTAACAACTGATGTTGTACGAAAAATACAAATGTTTCAAAAGCATTTTTTTCGTGCAGCATCATTTTTTATCATTATGGAATCAACAGTCAGAATGAATTTATTAAATACAAATATTTTATTGAGAACAAATATTTTATTGAGAACAAACATTTTATTGGAAATAAGCATTTTGTTGCAGTGAACTTTATTGGCAGACATAAAAAGAACCTTTAAGTGAGCGTTCTTAAAGGTTCTTTCTATTTTAGAAGGGAAATGGCATTTCTTAATGCCAACAATAATATCTTTATGTTTGTATTATAGTCCAGGTTGCAAAAAAAATCCAATTGCTTATTATTATATAGCAGGCAACTTATAGATTTTATCTATATTTTTAAAATACTCTTGTTTTTCTGGTCTAAATGAACTACAACTATCATCGAGATTCCACCACGAAACAATGATTGAATTCAAGGATTTTCAAATATTAAGCAGGACAATCCGGCAATATAATGATACACTAGAATTATATCATGCAATTGCATGACGCGCACCTCGCAGCAAGAATGCCGAGGCATTCTTGAATTCAAGCACAAAAGATTAGATGGAGGAACGACTATGTATGCATTTATCGTAAATCCGAATTCCAGATCCGGCCTCGGCCTTAAAATCTGGGAACAATTAGAACTTATATTAAAAGAAAGACATATCGATTATCAGATTTATTTCACCAGACGTCCGGGACACGGTACCAAGCTTGCTGCGCAAATCTGTGACACCGATGCTGACACGCTGGTCGTTCTTGGCGGAGATGGCACTATCGGCGAAGTTGTTGACGGAATTCGTGATCTCACAAAGCTGACCCTGGCTTATATCCCGATTGGCTCTGGAAATGATTTTGCCAGGTCTATGAAGCTGACAAAAGATCCGACGAAAGCCCTCTTACATATCTTAAATCCCACAGACTACACGTACATTAATGTGGGGCTTTTGAAAACACCACAAATAGAGAGACGCTACGCCGTCAGTTCCGGAATCGGTTTTGATGCAGATGTGTGCTACCACAATAATATGTCTTCGAAACTGAAGCATTTCCTGAATAAATGTAAACTTGGAAAGCTTTCCTATACTGCCATTGCGCTCCATTTGCTTTTGACTTCCAATCCAAAATCCATGCGGATTACACTGGATGATCAAAAGCCGATTACATTTCCAAAAGTGTATTTTATTGCAGCTATGAACCAGAGATACGAGGGCGGCGGCTTTGAATTCTGTCCGAAAGCGGATCCCAAAGACGATCTGCTGGATATTATTGTCGTGTCTGGCTTAAGCAAATTCAAGATTCTCTGCCTGCTGCCGACCGCATATAAGGGAAAGCACACGAAATTTAAAGGAATCTATACCTACCAGTGCAAAAGTGCTAAAATTGAAAGCGTGCAGGTTCTGCCTGTACACACGGATGGTGAGGCTGATCTTCGCTCCGACACCGCTACATTTGCATTGGAGCCGGACCGGATCCGATTCATCCGCTCTTAATGATATGAAACAATAAAGGAGGCATTTTTTCATGCATGTTGTCATCATACTGTTGATTCTTTTCATATTATTATATTGTTTTGCGATTTTCCCGGAAATGTCCAGACAAAAGCGCATGAAAGCATTTCATGGAATTATGTTCGCCCACAGAGGGCTTCACAGTAAGACTCACGGAATCCCGGAAAATTCCATGTCAGCTTTTCGCGCCGCAATTCAAAAAAATTACGGAATTGAGCTGGATCTTCATCTGACACGCGACGGTGAGCTGGTCGTCTTCCACGACGATGACCTGAAACGTGTCTGCGGACGGCCGGAACGTCCGGAGGATCTGACTGCTGCGGAGCTGACAAAATGTACGCTTCTTGGTACGAAAGAACATATCCCGCTGTTTCGCGATGTGCTTGCACTCGTAAATGACCAGGTTCCACTCCTTGTAGAGTTAAAAATTCCGGAACGAAACATGCAGATTTGCCAAAAAGCATACGAAATGCTACGCTCTTACCACGGTGCATTTCTTCTTGAATCATTTAATTCCGAAGGTCTGTACTGGTTCCGGAAAAATGCTCCGGAAGTTCTAAGAGGACAATTATCTTCCAGACTGACAAAGGAGAAATCCGATGTATCCTGGTTTTTACGGTTCTTTGTGGAAAATCTGTGGTGTAATTTTCTTGGGCGCCCGGACTTTATTGCTTATAAATTAACTGACCTGCCCAAACTCACGGTGACATTGCTGCGCATTTTCTCCGGAACAACCATCGCAGTGTGGACACTTCGCACAAAAGACGCTATCCACGAGGGAAAACAGGAATACGATATTCAGATTTTTGAAAATCCGGTAAAAATTATTAACAAATAGTGAACTTCCTTGTTGCACAGATGATTTCATGTTATAATCCGTTTGAAACAAAAGAACGTAACCTGATTAAGATTTATCCGTTTGAAACAAAAGAACGTAACCTGATTAAGATTTATTCGTTTGAAAAGGGGATTCATATGAAAGCGATATCCAAAATGAAATCGTTGATTCTGAAGTACCGGCATGCATGGGTTCTGTTATATGGTCTGATTTATATGCCATGGTTCTGCTACCTGGAAAAGCGTCAGACAATCCACTATCTCATCCACTCACCACTGGATGATTATATCCCATTTGTCGAGTACTTTATTATTCCATACTTATTATGGTTCGTATTTCTCGCCGTAACCGGTGCATACTTTTTCTTTACGAACCGCAGAGACTTTTACCGGCTGGCAGCATTTCTGTGCAGCGGTATGACCATTTTCCTCATTGTCTGTACCATTTTCCCAAATGGACTGAACCTGCGTCCAGTCACATTTCCACGGGAAAATATCTTCACGGATTTGGTGAGGATGATATATTCGATGGATACCCCGACCAATGTGCTGCCGAGTATTCACGTTTATAACTCCATCGGAGCTATGGCAGCAATTGCCCACAGCACATCCCTGAAAAAGCACCGCGGAGTTCAGATTGGTTCCTATGTACTTGGAATTTTGATTATTTTCTCTACAGTATTTTTGAAACAGCATTCCATCACAGATGTGATCGCTGCCCTCGCAATGGCATGTATGATTTATCCATTTGTATATGCAACGCAGGAAAAGAAAGAGACAAAACTTTCACAGCAATTGATTTAATATTGGATTAAAACAGGAGATGTCTCCTGTTTGATATACACACGAAAGAAGGGGTAGAATAAATATGAGAGCAGAATTTACAGATGATCTGATTACCGGAAACGAATTAATCGATTCACAGCACGAAGAATTAATCGGTCGAATCAACAAACTCCTCGTCAGTTGTGAAGCAGGCGAAGGAAAAATAAGTGCAATAAAGATGTTAGACTACCTTGCCAAGTACACAGACACACACTTTGGCGATGAAGAAGCACTTCAGAAAGAAGTCTGTTATCCGGATTACGACAAACACCATGCAAAACACGAAGAATTCAAACAGACGATTCAAGAGTTGAATGAGATGCTCCAGGAAGAAGAAGGTCCTTCCGATGCATTCGTTCAGAAGGTAGAAGAACATGTAGTAAAGTGGTTCTATCGCCACATCAGCAGTTTTGACCGTTCCGTTGCAGAATATATTAATATGCGCGAAAACGGCGGAAGATTATAATCAGGATTCATACATGGATCTTAAATATATGTAACCTCAAATCGTATTCCTTGAAAAAGGAATACGATTTTTTTGTACAATTAAGACAATTTTAATTGGGACAGGTTAAATTTTAATTGGGGACGGGTTTTTTTTGAAAAAACCCCGTCCCCAATTAAAATTATATCAATTTCATATACTTTTCGAACGCTGACGGGATAGGATACTCATTTTGAATTTCTTCTGGGTGAATGAAAAGATATTTCTTGTTGTTTGTTTTTTCCAATTCGTCTACGCGTATATCATATCCGATCATCTGCCATTCGATGTGGCTGAAAATGTGTTTTGCTGCGGGCAATTTTTTTATGTGAATCGGCATGAGTCCAATCTCTTTGCAATACTGTGTTATCTCTTTTTTGTTCAAGTGTTCTTCTATGTTCGGGAGTTCATAAAGTCCTGCCAGAAGTCCTTTTGCTGGTCGTTTGCAAATAGCGATCTTGTCTTCATCTCGCAAGATGAGTACTGTCTTTTTTTCGATTCGTCTTGCTTTTGCTTTTTCTTTTACTGGAAGTTCCTGAATTTTTCCTCGTATTCTTGCCTGGCAAAATGGTGCTGCCGGACATTCTTCGCATTTGGGTTCTCCATTTGGAACGCACACAATTGCGCCGAGTTCAATGAGTCCCTGGTTAAAATCTCCTGCGCAATCTTTTGGAATAACTTTTTTAAGTTTTTCTTCGATTTGTTTTCTTGTGCTTTGCTTCATGATGTCGCTGTCGTCTGCAGTGATTCTTGTTATAACGCGCAGAACGTTGCCGTCTACCGCTGGATACGGAAGTCCAAAGGAAAATGAACTGATTGCTCCGGCAGTGTAATTGCCAATGCCGGTGAGTGACTGAATTTCTTCATATGTCTTTGGAAATGTCCCATTGTAATCTACCATGATCTGTCTGGCTGCTTTTTGCATATTCCGGACACGATTGTAATATCCAAGGCCTTCCCATAATTTTAAGAGCTTGTCTTCTTCAACATTTGCCAGAGCATTTACATTCGGAAGTGCTTCCATGAACCTTGCATAATAGCGCTTTACTGCTTCTACTCGTGTCTGCTGAAGCATTATTTCTGAAACCCAGATTCGATATGGGTCTGTGGTGTGACGCCATGGAAGATCTCTTCGTGCTTTTTGATACCATGGTACCAGCACCTGGCTCAGTTCATACAATTCCGGGTTTTCTAATATTACCGGGACTGGATCTTGTATCCGGATTTCATCTTCTCTGACCGAACAATCGTAAGCAACTACATGTACTCCGGCTTCTGCTGCCTCTTTAAGTGCTTCTTTAAATTCCGGATGTGTGTCCATGTTCGGCATAAAATAACGCACGCCAGACATTTGTATTACAAAAAACACATAGCATTCGTAACCTTCTTTTAATGCTTCTTTTAGTTCATGGACATGCTTTACCGCGCGCTCGCTAGGGGCATCCGGAAATCGCACAACACCCTTTTCTTCTAATGTTACACCTTTGACTTCAATCAAAATTTTTCGATTCTGGGCTTCTACATAGAGATCGATCCTTGATTTTCCATATGTATACTCCGGCTGAATTTTTGTGATACCATGAATTCGATCACTCTGGTTGTGCAGATTGTGATTCCATTTTTCCTGTTCCAGCCATTCTTTTACGATTTTATTGGGAATCTGGGAGTCCATATTAATCAGCCTATCCCCTTTTCTTACAGCAATCAAGTCCCAGCGCGTCTTACGTTTTTTCCCAATATTCGTAGATTTTGAACTAACCGCCACCTGCATTTTACCTTGTAAAAGTTCATTATCTGACAACCAGTCTTCGGCTTCCTGCAGGCTGTCCTGGACATAGACTTCTGCCCCTGGTACCAACAGTTCCCCACATCGTCCGGTATTCTTTACATGAACTGTCTCTTCTGCGCCTTCAATCTCTATTTTTGCAATAAATCGGTTCGGACGGCTGATAAAATGTCCTACTCGGATATTCTGATATTTCATATATTTTCCTTTCCCAAATATTTCCTGGAAGTAGCATTTTCCAAAAGAAAGCCTGAGTATATTAACTCAGACTTTCTTCATTCGTACGATTTTCTTTCTCTTCCTGCTCCAGGACACACGTCTGGATTGCCTCGTTGAGTGACAACATCTTGTCATCTAACGAAGATACCATCTCCGCACATTCCCGCAACTCCCGGCTGATGTAATCCGGTGCATTTCCCTCAAATTTATAATATATCTTATGTTCCAGACTTGCCCAGAAATCCATGGCAATGGTCCGAATCTGTATCTCAACTTTTGTATCAACAACACTGTCAGACAAGAAAATTGGCACAGACACCAGCATATGATAACTCTTATATCCACTTTCTTTCGGGTTCTTGATATAATCTTTGATGGACAGAACCTTCAAGTCGCTCTGATTACCAATCATCTCTGCAAGACGATAAATGTCTGATGTAAAGGAACAAATGAGCCGCACACCTGCAATATCGTTGATATACTTTACCATATTCTCTATGGAAGTCTCATATCCGTAACGTTTCAGTTTCTTTACGATACTCTCTGCTGTCTTTACTCTTGTCTTAATATGTTCAATCGGATTATACTGATGAACATGTTGAAATTCATCATTCAATATCTCCAGTTTTGTTCCGACTTCTTTTAATGCCGACTGGTATAAGAACATAACCGTTTTCCAACTATCGACATCTTCATAATTCTTTATTACACGATCCATATTTCACTTCTCCTCTCCATATTGAAGAGAAAAATTCGTACTTGTTTATTATAACACACTCCACTTCACTTGTGGGTCTGTTCACGAAAACTTAATAAATGATATTCGGGGCTGAAGACTCCCCTCTATGATATCCACTGGTTTTTCTTAATATTCAATTCCTTCTCTTGCTGTAATTCCCTGATCATATGGATGTTTGACTTTTCGGATCTCGGTTACATAATCAGCAAGCTCCAGCACTTTATCTGAGACAACATGACCGGTCAGCACAATTTCCAGACCACGTGGTTTGTGCTCCAGAAACTCTACCAGCTTTTCTTCACTTAATACGCCCAGCTGCACTGCACATAATATTTCGTCCAGTACCAGTACATCAAATGGACCGCAAAATTTTATAATCTCATCCAGTGCTTTATTGTTATAATGCTTTAATCTTGCTTTTTCGTCTGCATTCATCTTGCTAACGAACTTCACACGATCTTTTCCCGGCAGACAGGTCACATTCGGGATCTGCTCCAAAATAATACGTTCACTGGAAGAGTTGTCTTTTAAAAACTGGAACATCAGAACATCCAGACCACTTCCTGCCGCACGCAGCACTAATCCCATAGCTGCTGTCGTTTTTCCTTTTCCGTCTCCGTAATATACATGTATCCTTCCAGTTCCTATCATCTACAATTCTCCATTTCTTATTTCAAATTTGCCATAAATAATTCGTAAAAATCATCTTCTCCGGCAAGCATTGGTGAATTTTCTCCCCCACCATTCGTACTTCTTTTCATAGCGGCATGGAATTCCTCTCCTGCGCAAATAATATCCATTTCATAAATTTCATATCCCAGCTCCTGACAGACTCTGCAAAATGCACTAAGCGGTTCTTTTTCCTTCTTTGTGTTCTTAAGCCGTTCCTTAAGTTCTGGTTCTTTTAACGCCCGGTTCTGTAATTCATCTAACATATCTATTACATTTGCCATATTATTTCACATCCACTTTTTTACAAATGTCCTGGAGGCAGCATTTATCGCAATAAGGTTTTGTTCTGGCTGTACATACTTCTCTTCCATGGTTAACCAGTCTGTGGCAGAAGCTGTTTCCTTCTTCTGGTGGTATAATCTTCCACAATGCCATCTCTACTTTTTTCGGATCTTTCATCTTGTCTACAAGTCCGATTCGATTACATAATCTGATGCAATGCGTATCTGTAACAATTGCCGGCTTGCCGAACACATCTCCCATAATCAGATTCGCGCTCTTTCTTCCCACTCCCGGGAGCTTTAATAATTTGTCAAAATCATCTGGGACTTTTCCATTATATTCATCCCGAAGTATCTTCATGCATGCACTGATGTCTCTTGCTTTACTTTTTCCAAGTCCACACGGTCTTACGATCTCTTCGATCTCCTCCACCGGCGCATCTGCAAGTGCATTTACATCTGGAAATTTTGCATAGAGATCTTCTACGACTACATTGACCCTCGCATCTGTACACTGGGCTGCCAGACGTACACTGACAAGAAGCTTCCAGGCTTCATCATAATCTAATGTACAATCCGCATCCGGATATTCTTCTTTCAGGCGACGGATTACTTCCAGAGCCAGTTCTTTTTTTCGCATGCTAATCTCTCCTTTTATCGGTCTGACAATAGAACAACTTTTGTTCAAGAATGCCTCGAATTTTTTGCTCGCCATCTGCAAAGGCGAGCGCCATCTCATATCTGATATAATAACACACTTTCCGACATGACAAAAGCAGATAACACTAAGTTACCTGCTTTTTATTGCCAAGCATACGACAAAAAGGTCCGGTGGATCTTTTTTAGTCTGCAAATGCTACTCTTTTATGTTCGTAGTATCCTTAAATCATCTCAAGAAATGCTGCGATTCGTGTATCAAGCTGTCCTACATCTGCCTGTGAGTAGTCTGTTTCGATATGAATATAAGGAAGTCCTTTTTCTTTTACACGCTTCTCGATGCTCTTTGCCTCAACATTATATGTATGGCAGGCCTGAAGGGTCATCTCAACAACTCCTTCTACCTGATACTCGTCAAGCAATCTTTCCAACAATTCATAACGATTCGTGTCTGGAGTCATGACAGAACAGCCAATTGCCAGATAACGTTCTGCTATTGCCTGATAAATGTCTTCTGCATCTTCATCGATCAGGCGATCTACTGACTTCGCACCGCCACAGTTCTCATATACAACGACATTTCCACCATTTTCTTCAATTGCTTTTACAACCTTCATCGGAGCACCGCTGCTTGGGCAGCCTGTCAGGAGAATTCTCTTTCGTCTCTCTGGCTTTTCTCCTTCTTCGTATTCTTTCATAATTTTATCTGTCAATGCATCGATTTCTGCCGGCATTGCTTCTTTATCAAATTTGAACTGGCTTCCATAAAGAACATTAAAAAGCTTGGAACCTTCCATTGGCGCCGGATCATTTTTCATTGTCTCATAAAACCTGCGAAGTGCCAGCCGTCCCTGGTTAGCAACATGAACTGCATGGCGAACCTGTTCTTCTGTGATCGTTGTGTTAAATGTCTCTTCAAGATATTCTTTGAATCGTATAATCTCCTTTTTCCAAAGTTCTAATGCTGATTCGTTCTGCGTATTTGGAAGTTCCATAATGTACACATTTTTAAACTCTTTCATTAACTCGTACATTTTTTTCTTTCCATCGCAAGTTGTTTCCCCGACAACCACATCTGAAAAATAGAAAAATGGACATTTGTCCGTTACAGCAAAACCATAACTTGCTTTTACCATCGGGCAAAGGTTCTTTGGAAGATCTTTTTCTGCAACCGGGATTGTCTCATCAGATGTGGAACAAAGTCCGACTGTTACAGCTCCCATAGCCATGGCAATTTCCTGTGGAAAATATGTACAATACGCGCCAATTACTGGAATCCCCTTATCTTTTATCTCTTTCATGACCAAAAATGATTTCTGCCTCTGCTCTGCAAATTCTTCGAAAATCTCAGGCAATTCTTTTACTAACTCCATATTACTTCCTCCTTAAGTTTTCATTTTCCTCAACATATAATTATGCACGGAAAATTATATCGTATCTCAATATGATTTTTATTGTAGTCTTTTTGTTAATATCGGACAAATTGGTATTTATAATATATTCATCGAGATATTTTATTTATCTATAGTTTCAAGAAATCTTATCAGGTGCAAGAACCTTTACCAGCTACAAAAGTCCTTACGCATTGAATACGTATTTATCCAGTCTGTCAAATGCTTCTCTCACTCTGGAATTCGGCAGAGCGAGGTTCATGCGGATATACCATTCTCCATGAAATGCTTTTCCGCTCTGCCAAAACACTCCTGCCTCGTAGCCCATTTTCATAGCCGATATGCTCTTTTCAAGTCCTGTTACATGATTTCTCGTCTCATGCCATCTGATGATGCTGTCAAAATATTCCTCTCCTGTCTCATACTTGTTTTAATATTGAAAAAATCTTCCGCTATATTGCCAGTAACAAAATGTCAATAGTTTTTTAATCACTTTTTCTAAAAAAGGCAAAAATAGAACGCATAGTTTATTTCCATACGCTCTATCTCACATTTCATATTAATTTTTTGAATTCTACAAATTTATCGCTCCCGCAAAAACTGGTTGTCCCCTGTCAGATAGGTTGCCATAGAATCCGGCCAGTGAAGCATTCTCATCTCTACAAATACAAACTGCTTTCCATTTCCAATATCAAAGCTATCTCCTGTCTTAACTACATGGAAGTTCCAACCCAGCTTACATTGCCTTTTACCTGTCTGCGCATGCTTTTTATTCTCTCCTCTTGAAGTTAAATGTATTCTTTCCTCTGAAATCAATAATCTGTCTTCCAATTACTTTTTCAATCTCTAAATAGTTCATAGCGATACCTCTTCATATTTACTCAAGAACCAATAACAGTGCCATTTTGAACTGCTTTGTTGCACTTACTGAGTGCTTTCCAAACTTATCAAACTTAAAAGTTTCTCCTGCGTGTATCACCTGCTCCTGTCCATCATATCCAATCACAGCCTCTCCATCAAGTGCCATCACAAGGGCTTCTCCCGGAGCTGCATGCTCTGAAAGACCTGTTCCTGCATCAAAACTCATAACAACAAATTTCATCTTGTCATTATGCGCCAAATCCATATTTACAATCTTTCCTTCCTGATATGGAAGTAACTCTGCTAACTTAAATACTTCTCCCGCCTTGATTACCTCGTTCATAATAGTCTCCTTTCGAAATTCAATCTCTTTATATATAGAACCTTTTATTGCACTAACTCCAACCGACCGATGAATAGGTGTTAGAATACTTTCGCCAGGGAAAAAATTGATATCCCTGTGCCATTCTCATGATAGATTTGCTTTGAGATGGTACACCCTGGCACTGTTCTGTTTTCTCTTACAAAATCTATAATTTTCCCAGCTTGTTCTTTCATCGTTACCGCCTCTCTTTCTCTTCTTTACATCTATTATTTTATCCATAGGCCTCTTGTTTTTCTGTTGCTGTAGCAACAATATCGATGATATGATAAAATTTCATTTGAAAGGATGGTAATAAGCATATGAAGAAACTAGATGATTATCAGAAGTATCTTCCGATACTATCGAAAGCAAAGCTATTTGAAGGAATTCCTCTTGAACACTATCCACAAATTTTCAACTTCCTCCAGGCCTCAATTCTCTCTTTTGAAAAAGACGAATTAATTCAACGCCTAGGAGAACCTTTGTTATATTCCGGAATTGTGCTTGATGGAACAGTTGAAGGATCATTTATCAATGAAAACTACAGCAAAATCAATATGAATCATTTTGAACGTGGTCGATCATTTGCAGAAGCCCTGGCATGTGTGCAAACACCATACAGTCCAATACAGCTAAAAGCATTGACTAACTGCACCATTATGTTAATTAATCTTAAAGGTATTATAAGCGGTTCTTCCTGTCCATGCTCTTACCAACTGAATTTAACCACTAACATGCTCAAAATACTTGCCTCACAAAATGTTTTTTCAAATCTAAAACTAAGAATTGCAAATCAGAAAGCTTTAAGAGATCGAATTCTAATCTATTTGCATAGTTTAGCGCCAGACTCAGAAGGGTATCTCCATGTTCCCTTTACACAGACAGCACTTGCAGAATTCTTAGGTGTAAACCGAAGTGCACTGTCCAGAGAACTTGGTCGTATGCAAGATGAAAATCTTATAGAAGTTAACGATAAAAAAATGAAACTTTTACTATAGAAAAAAGGGGGATGCGCCCATCCCCTTTGCCACATACGCTGTATGCGATTTCACAACAATTTTATTCCAATGCCTCTTCCAGCACTGATTTCAGTGTTTCAGCTGATTTATTTAATGCCTTGATTTCATCTTCAGATAGTGAAATGGGAACCTTTGATATAAATCCTTCTGCACCTACAATACTTGGCATAGACAGAACTACATCCTTGATTCCGTATTCTCCATCCATCATTGTTGAAATTGGAAGTATCGAACGTTCATCTCTGATTATAGCTTCACATATTCTCTTTACCGACATTGCTATTCCATAATAAGTAGCACCCTTCCTTTGAATAATTTCATAGGCACTGTTTTTTACTTTCTCCGCAATTTCTGCCGTAGCTCCTTCATGGTCATGATGCCCTCTCATCTCGCAGAAATCATGGAGCGGAATACCTGACACGTTGGCACTTGACCAAGCCGCAATCTCACTGTCTCCATGTTCTCCAACAATAAACGCATGAACACTTCGACTATCTACTTCCAGATGCTCCCCGAGACGTTCTTTTAGTCTTGCTGTATCCAGAACCGTTCCTGATCCAATCACACGATTCGGTGCATATCCGCTTAACTTTAGGGCTGTGTAAGTAAGAATATCAACCGGATTTGCTACTATAAGAAGAATTCCTTGGAAGTCTCTTTTCACAATTTCAGGAATAATCGACTTAAAAATATTAATATTCTTATGCACAAGATCTAAACGCGTCTCGCCCGGTTTCTGTGCTGCGCCTGCTGTAATAACTACAATCGCTGCATCTGCCAGGTCATCATAATCACCAGCATAAATTTTTATTGGCCGTGTAAATGGAACTCCATGAGATATATCAAAGGCCTCTCCTTCTGCCTTTTCAAAGTTTGCATCAATGAGTACCATCTCTGAAAACAGGCCACTTTGCATCAGTGCAAATGCTGATGCTGATCCAACGAATCCACAGCCAACCACTGCTACTTTTCTTGGATTCATAACTACTTCATTCTTGCTCATATCCTTGCCCTCCTTATTGTTCAAAATGCTCTTTTGCAAACTGCATATCCTGTACTACTTCAACCGTTCCAAGATAATTGCCTTTCTTATCTCTTACTGCCATATATGTTACAAGGAATGGTTTTCCATTCTTCTCCATCCAAACTGGAACTCTGTCACGCTTATTATTTCTAAAATCATCTAAAATTGCTCGCACCATCGGTTCTATCTTAGGTGGATGGCAAGAAAATACTTCCCTGTCAATCGCCATTTGAGGGCGTTTGAACACCTTTGGTCCTTCGTTGAAGAAGCGATTGATATTGTTATCATCCACAAATGTAATCTCGATAGGCAATGTATTGAGAAGTGCTTCCAGCTGTGGAACTGTCATATGACCACCACCTAATATGATTTCTCCATCGCTTAGAGCCGCCTCTGTTCTTGCTTTTTTATCAGTATTATATTTTTCTGCCTCATCCCAGATCATTTCTACTCCAAACACAGGTGCATAGTCCTTAGCATCCTCGTAAATGCCATACCACTCTTCCCTGCTGAAATTCACTGCGCAGATAGGATATAAAATATTATTTTCTTTATAGATCATCTCGTCTGCTCGTTTGAGAACTGTCTGAAGTCGGTTTATCCATTCTTCATTATAATCTGATATTTTATCAAGTGCAGCTAGCTCATCACGAATTTCATCATCCACTGTCCACATCACATCCGAAGGTCCTGAGATCTCATAGCGTACCTTTAATACCGGATAGACAAGATCTCCTTTTTCTGCATAATGAATAGAAATCTGTCGAAGCTCAGATAGCTTCTCTCCTACATCATTCCCAGACTCAATATCTCCTTGAATTTCATGAATCAATGCGGCTATCTTCTCGTTTTCAAGAGCCCAGCGATACATCGGATGTCCAACAGTTTCTCTAAGAGTCTTTGCTGTAGCATGCTTCTGATTGTATGCATCCGGCATCGGTTTCTTAGATGTCTCCTCTTTCTTAAGTGACTCTTCTACTGCTTTTTCTGCATTTGCAATCTTTTCTTCCTTTGTTGCACCGTGAAATAAGGCACTGTGAACATCGCACAATTTCTGCACTTCTGTGATTGGTGTGCCTTCCTTAATTAGCTCCTGCTCAGCTTTCACAATTTCAGATGCCTCTACCTCTGAAAAATTCTCTACGAAGTCTTTGCGCACACTCTCTAAGTCCTCGCCCTCTCCAAGTCGCTTTAAATAGCTCTTTATCTTTTCTCTTGTATTTTCCTGAAAAGCCCCATCTTCACTGCTGGCCTCGTCTCCTGCCTTATTCTTTCCAAGTACAAAGATATTTGGCATCTTCCCGACAAGTTCAAACCCATTACTCATAAGTGCCGGCACAACCTTCATCATGGATATGTTTCTCATCTTAGCTCCCTTTGGAATTGTTGTGATGCGTCCCACAGAGTTAAGCATTACAGGCTTTGTAATCTCTGAAAATCCTAAATCCTTTAAAATATCTACAAGCTCAGGATATTCCTGAACCAATTCAAATACTGGTTTGTTTAAGTCTAATTTCTTTGCCATATAAACATCCACACCTTTCTATCTTTCCTTGTTACAAAATAAAAATACCTAAATTTCCTAAAATAATCTGTTGCTCCAGCAACATTTCTCAATGTCTCTGTTGTGTGTCCAGCACCTCCGACAATAATATATTTCTTTGCCACTTCGTTCTGAATGGCTTCAGCAAGAATATCACGCTTGCCACAATATTCTTCCAAAATATTAATTGCTTTTGCTCTTTCCATAACTCACCTCATAAAATTCCTAGTGTTTCTCCTCTTTGAATCTGAAACCCTAGATTGATTTGGTATTTCTTAACCCGGTTTCTGCTTTTCTTAAGGTTTTCATAAGAAATTTCAGATTTGTTTTATTCTTTCAACATATTTTGGACATAATTCTCCGATATAATAAAGACAGATAGTTGAGAGAGACAAAATCAACTATCTCCCCCTCATAAAGTGCGAAAGCACTTACTCTCATTCCTTTAGATAACTATAAAAACAACGAAGCCCGTTAGCCCTTGTGGTTAGCGGGTTTTCGCTGTTCTATACTTGTTGCAAAATCCGCTTCGGTCAAATCTCGGTCAAATTTTTCTAAAGGAATATCTGTTGATTTTATTCTTTAAACTATATCTTCATACAGGTTTTGTAGCTTTTCCATTTCTGATTTTGCTTTGTTGTCTGTGACGTGCGTATACAAATCCAATGTGATCGCAATCGAATAGTGTCCAAGAAACGTTTGTACCACTTTCGCTTCAATACCTGCTTCAAAACACCTTGTGGCAAAAGTATGTCGAAGTGCGTGAGGATAGAAGTGAGGTATCGGCTCAAAACTTGTCTTATTCTTCTTTGCGATGCACTCACGCTCTTTATTGATTGCTTTCTCTATCCCGTCCAATGTAACTTGAAATGCCCGTTCTGAAATCGGCTTTCCATTCATGCCGAGAAAAACAAGATTTTCAAATCCCTCTAATGGTGTCCATTCTTCACACATCATTTGCAACTCTTTTACTTGAATCCGCTGACGCTTCAATGCTTTGTATACGCTCTCCTGCATAGGAATCGTTCGCATACTGTTCTTTGTCTTTGGTGTCTGATACTTAAACACATATTTTTTTGTTTCTATATCTTTGATATACACCAATGTCTTATTAATCGATATTTCCCTTTTCTGAAAGTTAATATCTTCCCAAGTCAATCCCCGTAATTCTCCACTCCGAAGCCCTGTTCCCAATGCAACCAAAATCATATTTTCATGCATGCGACCTTTTGCGTGCTCCACCACTTCTCGTTGTTCCTCTACAGTCAGAACACGAATGTCTTTTTTCTTTGTTTTTGGGATATCCACGCCTGCACATGGATTAAATGTGATAATACGATTATGTACAGCATATTTGAACATCGCATTAAGAATGTTATATACATCACGAATTGTTTTGGTACTGAAATCTTTATCCGCCATATTCTGAAGCAGATGTTCAATCAGAATCGGTGTGAAATCTGTTACCCGATATTTCCCTATCTGCTTTTCAATATAACGACGGTAAAAATCATCATATCGCACTTGTGTGCTTTCTTTTATGCTCCGCTTTTTATGGGTATTAAGCCATACATCAAACCACGCATTAAGAGTAACATTATCTCCTTTTCCCTTTATTCCATGCTTAACCTCATACCGCAAATCTTCCATTTCCTGCACAAGTTTTTTCAAATCGGCATTATCTTTTGTATACGTTTCTCCTTTGTAATAAAACCGTCCTCTATAAATGCCACTTTTTCTTTGCATGATTCCAGACGGCAATGTATTTCCTTGTAAGTCCTTGCCCAATTTACACTCCTTTCCCAACAAGGTACTACAAACTAATTTATAAAATATTATATCCTCTTAGTTCTCTATACCGCAACTACTTCATACCTATTTTTTATATTATGCCCCTCGTTTTCTCTTAGAAAACAGTCTAAAACCTCAGTTCGTATTAAAATTTTGTTTCCTATCCTTATCACAGGAATCTTCTCCCATGCTATCAAGTTTCTAAGATTATTCCGTCCAATCCCTGTATACGCTGACGCTTCATTCACTGTCATTGCTGTTTTCCTCTGTCTGATACTCTCCGTCAAATGGTCTCCTTTCTTCCTCTCCCAACCACGAGGATTTTACATAATCATCATACAACTGTCTTTGCGTGATATTCATTTCTCCATTTGCTATGAGATTACCAATATAATCTCTCTGTTCCAGTTTTCCTATCTCTGAAAACAGCTTCAAAGACGGAGCAACACTCTTTTCTAACCATTCCCATACCCTTTGTAAACTTTTCTTCTGCGGTTGCATGGTAAGTTTGACATTTCCTATGTCTTTCATCAGTTCCGCCCATGCCCCATAGGTTGGATAAAGCCTTTTTCGTGTTGTCATGCTGTCTGTGGGTTTCTCTAAAAATCGTATTTTGCTGTTCAATACTTCCATTGCCAGTCCTGCCACATCTC
>ENA-ORTY01000866-ORTY01000866.1-human-gut-metagenome-genome-assembly--contig:-NODE-866-length-37291-cov-11.705393_pt1 | contig 37291 bp, 30 predicted proteins | sample MGYA00241917_ERZ509198 | MGnify/ENA primary metagenome ERZ509198 (study PRJEB26280, sample SAMEA2338857) | human gut metagenome | biome: human gut; feature: human-associated habitat; material: faeces...
GGGCCATAGCCGCCGTAAGCATCTCCGCCATACGACGAACCTCCGCTCTGGTACGAGGTGCCGTGCTCGCGTTCATCCATGATCTGTTTGTACGCCTGCTGCACCTGTTTGAATTTTTCTTCTGCTTCTGCTTTATTCGGATTATTGATATTGGCATCCGGGTGATACGTCCGGCTGAGTTTTCGGTATGCTTTTTTGATTTCATCGTCCGAAGCCCCACGGGACACGCCCAGCACCTCATATGGATCTGTCATCAGTCTTTATTTCTCCTCTTTTTGGCGCTCTTTTGCGCTTTTTCGCATTTCGTATTTTTCCCAGATACCAGCATACAATATATTTCGCAGAATGTCTACATTTTCCAGGATCGGAAGTTTTTCAAATGCACGCGACGCTTCCGCCGTCATCATCAGCAGGATTTTTTCTGCGTTTTCCTCGAAGTCCGGCTGATCGGCGATGGACAGAAACGGGTTGTAGTTTCCGCTCTTTTTATCTTTTTCCACGTCATCAAGCGCATCCATCAGGTAAATGAATTTTCCGATGTAAAAGCCGACCTGGCGCAGATCATCGCTCCAGATGTCCTCCTCCGGAATATAGATCTCCGCCATCACCTCTCCGGTATAGCCTGCCGCAAGATCGAGGTCTGGATTGTTTTCCTTCTCGCATGCATGCAGCTTTTCGAGGTAATCCTGCACTGCTTTCGTCTGGCGCGGATACGATGCCTCGATGCGTGTCACAGATTTTTTCAAAGCCTTTGCCGCTGTAAACGCCGCGTAGTTTTTCTCGTCCTCCCAGTCATCCAGCAGATTGTAATAGGCGAGCAGCACGTTCATGTCTGCGCAGTATTTTGTGTATTTATTCCGCAGGCATTTATGTTTTTTGCCGGGATGAAGAAAGCAGTAATGCTCCTCTTCTTTTGTCTCACACTCATAAAGCCCGGTCAGCAGGATGGAAAGAAATGTCATATCAAACGTCAGCATCGCCTGACCCTTTTTTCCATACGCCTCTTTGATATCCTGACACAGACCGCAGTAGTATGCCTGATATTTGTTGTAATCTTTGACTTTCAGGTCATCCTTTCGGATGGTCACATAACCAAACATGAATCGCACTGCTCCTTTTTATCAGGTGTTTTTGATGAATTTTGTTCCGCATTTCGGGCAGCGGATGTTGATCTTTCCCTTTCCGCGCGGGACGCGGCAGACCGTGCGGCAGTTGGGACAGGTGAAGTATTTGTGGTCCTTGTCCATGCGCTGCTGGCGGCCGGTGCTGCGGCGGCGCTGCACGGGATAGACGAACTTCGTGAGGAACCACGCGTTCTCGGCGCGGCGGCGCTGCAGGTTCCGGGAGAACATCCGGAACACCACCCAGAGCGTGAGCACCATGGCGACCGAAGCGACCGCCGCGTGCGCCGTGCCGTTTTTGACGAAGATGTTCACAATGTCCAGCAGGATAGCCAGCCAGAGGGCGGCCATTCCCAGATGATCGGCCCCGTTGCGGCCATACATAAAGCGGGAGAAGGCATTGCCTACCTTCTGGAAAAAGTTCATAAGAGCGCCTCGATTCCATCAATCTACAAAACGATACATTGTATTTTACAGGAAAACTCCCCGCAGGTAAAGACCCGGCCCGCAAAGTTTACAGAATGGTCACGATTTGGTACCTGAGTTGGAGAATACGTTCTATACGTATATTTATGCAGATATACACGGAATGATTCTGTGCATCACGCCTGACGGCGGGCTCATATCTCGGATAAAACAGGACAAATTCAACAAAACCACAAGGCGGAGTGAAAATTTATGCATTTTGGGGTTGACATTTATACAAAGCTGCTGTATGATAGCCACTGTCAGGAGGAGCTGATCGAGGAAGAGACAGCACCGCCCGCCTGACGGCAGACAGAAGCAAAATAATTTTAAAATAATGAAGTGAGGTAAGAATGATGAAAAAGCTGATGTGTCTGATTCTTGCCCTGGTCACGGCTCTGAGCCTTGTGGCCTGCGGCAGCAGCAACGGCGGCAGCGCCGGCAACAATCCCAATACCGACGATGTCAAGCTCAAGGTGCTTGAGGGCGTCGTCGACTGGGGCGAGACCGAGCCCTACCGTGTTCTGGTGCAGAAGGGCGATCCCAAGGGCCTGCTCCCCGGCATCAACAAGGCGATCGCTGAGCTGACCGCCGACAACAACGCCAAGATCCATGAGATCGAGGAGAAGGTCGCTTCCACCGACACCTTCACCCCCGACAGCGTCCCCTCCGATGTCGTGGCCGCTCCCGAGACCTCCACCAGCGGCAAGCTGGTGCTGGTCATGGGTACCAGCCCCGACTATCCCCCCTACGAGTTCTACTCCGACAGCGCGATGACCCAGTTCGCCGGCATTGACGTGGAAGTTGCCAAGTACATCGCCGAGTCCATGGGCATGGAGCTGCAGATCGAGGCCATGAACTTCGACAACCTCGTCACCTCCCTCAGCAACGGCGACTTCGACATGGTTCTCGCCGCCTGCGAGTACACCGACGAGCGTGCGCTGGCCTGCGACTTCTCCGATCCCTACTACACCGACCTGCCCCCGGTCATCCTGGTGAAGGAGTCCGACGCGGACAAGTATAAGACCCTCGACGACATCAACAAGGCCAGCGTCATCATCGGTGCCCAGAAGAACACCACCAAGGCCATGGCCGCGGCGGATATGTTCCCCGATGCCGCCAACGGCATGGTGCTCGAGTCTCTGGTTCCCACGCTGGTGACCGAGCTCAAGAGCGGCAAGATCGACCTGCTGGTGCTCGACGGCAACGTCGGCCAGAGCTACGTCGGCTAAAAACGAACATCCAAGCGAACCGTGCAAAGCCGCCTGATGCGGCTTTGCACGTTCGTGTGTCTGTAAAAAAGTCTGAAAAGAGGTACGAAAGGAGCCTACGCCTATGTGGAGTGACCTGTTCGCCAACATGAGCAATACCAACTTCTTCAATTTTTCATTCCTTCCGAAATATCTGCCCGCGTTCGTCAAGGGCTTTGAGTATACGCTCCTGCTGGCGGTTGTGTCGGTGGCGCTGGCGGTAATCCCGGCGCTGCTGCTGGCGATGATGCGCCTGAGCAAGAACCGCTTCGTGCGCGGCATCTCCGGGGCCTACATCGCGGTCTTCCGCTCGACGCCGCTGCTGGTGCAGCTGTCGATCATCTATTTCGGCCTGTTCCAGTTCATCAACCTTCCGCGCTACCTGCTCTTCGGCTTCATCGCGATCAACCGGTTTGTACCCGGCGTGGTGGCGCTGGCGCTCAACAGCTCGGCCTACGTCGCCGAGATCTTCCGCGCGGGCATCCTCGCCGTGGATAAGGGGCAGACCGAGGCGGCGCGCTCGCTGGGTCTGAGCCAGTGGCAGGCGATGAAGCTCGTCGTGCTGCCGCAGGCGATCAAGAACGTGCTGCCCGCGCTCGCCAACGAGGTCGTCACCATGGTCAAGGAGAGTTCCATCTGCTCGACGCTGGGCATGGCGGAGATCATGTATGCCGCGCAGACCGTCTCCGGTACGTCCTATATCACGCTGGCGCCCTATGTGTTCGCCGCGATCATCTATTTCTGCATCAACTACCCGGCCTCCAAGGCCATCGAAGCGATTGAAAGGAGAATGCGCCGTGGCGACAAGCAATAAGCTCATTTCTGTGCAGCATCTGGTGAAGGAGTATAACCACGGCACGGTCAAGGCCCTGAACGACTGCAGCATCGACATCGCCCGCGGCGAGGTCGTGGCCATCATCGGCCCCTCCGGCTCCGGCAAGTCGACGCTCCTGCGCTCGCTGAACCTGCTCGAGCAGCCGACGTCCGGCGAGATCCTCTTCGATGGGGTGAACCTCGCCGACAAGTCCGTGGACATCAACCTCCACCGCCAGAAGATGGGCATGGTGTTCCAGCACTTCAACCTCTTCCCGCACAAGACGGTGCTGCAGAATATCACCATGGCGCCCGTCACGCTGAAGAAAAAGACCCCCGAGCAGGCGCAGCAGCAGGCCGAGGAGCTGCTCGAGCGCATCGGCCTCGCCGACAAGGCAAACGAGTATCCGAACATGCTTTCCGGCGGACAGAAGCAGCGTATCGCCATCGTCCGCGCCCTCGCGATGGATCCGGAGGTCATGCTCTTCGACGAGCCGACCTCCGCGCTCGACCCCGAGATGGTCGGCGAGGTGCTCGACCTCATGCGCGACCTTGCCAAGGACGGCATGACGATGGTCGTCGTCACGCACGAGATGGGCTTCGCCCGTGAGGTCGCCGACCGCGTCGTCTTCATGTCCGAGGGCGCGATCATCGAAGAGGGCTCCCCCGCCGATCTCTTCGACCACCCGCAGAGCGAAAGACTGCAATCGTTCCTCGCAAAGGTCCTGTAATACTTCAAAAAAGCGGCTGAGCCACTTTTTTGAGAAAGTTGCACTTCGCTTTGTGCCTTGCCGCCTTTCGGGCGGCTGTGACATTGCACCGTCGCGGCATTACGATTCCCGCGCCCTTTCGGGCGCGCCAATCGTGCCGCTTCCTCGAAAACGGCTCGCTGTTTCCGCCGCAGGCGACGCTTCACCGTTTTCCACTCCGCGCAAAGTGTTTTCTGCCAGAAGGTGAATTGCCCCGCAGTGGGCAAGAGAAGCCCCTCTGGAGGGCGCACATATCGCGGCAGAAAACTGATTTCATAGCTTTCACGTCTGCGGACGTGAAACTCTGTGAGGCTTTTCTAATCTAAAAAGGCGTCCGGCCAGTGGCCGGACGCCTTTTTGTTGTCGGTATACTGTTTGTTTTACATCTTCTCCGGTGCGGAGCAGCCGATGACCTTGAGGCCGTTGGCGAGCACCTGACGGGTCGCGCTCGCGAGCTTGAGGCGCGCGTCGATGACGGCCTCGTCCTCGCCCTTGATGCGGCAGGCGTTGTAGAACTTGTGGAACGCCGCGGCAAGACGCATGAGGTAGCGGTTGATGTAGCTCGGGTCGTAGTCGCGCGCTGCCATGCGAATTTCCTCGGCAAAGGAGGAGAGTTCCTTGATGAGCGCGTGCTCAGCATCGCTCGAAAGGATGGACAGGTCGACCGCGCCGGGCTTGACGCTGTGGCCCTCTTCCTCCAGCGCTTTGAGCAGGCTGCAAATTCGCGCGTGCGCGTACTGGATGTAGTAGATGGGGTTCTCGCTGTCCTCGCGCACGGCGAGGCCGAGGTCGAATTCCATCTGCGTGTCGGGCTTGGCATTGAAGAAGTAACGGCAGGCGTCGACAGGAATTTCATCGAGCAGGTCGGAGAGCGAGATGGTCTTACCCGTGCGCTTGGACATACGCACGACCTCGCCGTCGCGCACGAGCTTGACGAGCTGCATCAGCACGATGTCGAGACGGTTGGTCCCGTCGAGGCCCAGCGCGTCCATCGCGCCCTTCATGCGGGCCACGTGACCGTGGTGGTCAGCGCCCCAGATGTTAATGACCTTGTCGAAGTGACGCACGGCGAACTTGTTGCGGTGATAGGCAATGTCGCCGGCAAAGTAGGTGTAGAAGCCGTTGGCGCGGCGCAGAACGTCGTCCTTTAAGTCGAGCTTGTCGATGTCCTCGTCCTTCTTGCCCTGCTTGCGGTACTGCTCGCGCATGATGTCGGCGGTCTTGAGCCAGAGCGCGCCTTCCTTTTCATACGTCCAGCCGAGCTTATGAAGCTCCTCGACGGTGTCTTTGACATAGCCGCTGTTGTGCAGCGAGGACTCGAAGAACCACTCGTCGAACTTGATGCCGTAGCGCTCGAGGTCGCTCTTCATCTTCGGGATATTGCGCTCCAGGCCGAAGCGCGCCATATCGGTGTGGCGCTCCTCGACGGACTTTTCCAGATAGCTGTCGCCGTGGATATCGTAGAAGGCCTTGGCGAGCTCGCGGATGTCGTCGCCGTGGTAGCCGTCCTCGGGGAACTCGATCGCATCCTCGCCCTTGATGAGCTGGATGTAGCGTGCTTCGATGCTCTTGGCGAACTTTTCGATCTGGTTGCCAAAGTCGTTGACGTAGAACTCGCGCCACACGTCCGCGCCCGACCAGTCGAGCACCTCGGCGAGCGTATCGCCCAGCACGCCGCCGCGGGCGTTGCCCATGTGCATGGGGCCCGTGGGGTTCGCGGAGACGAACTCGACCATGTACTTCTTGCCGCCCAGCCAGTTGTCGCGGCCGTAGTCGCCCTTCTCCTCCTCAACGGCGGTCAGAACGTCGGCGTACCACTTGTCGCCGAGGCGGAAGTTCAGAAAGCCGGGGCCCGCGATCTCGACGCTCGTAAAGTACGTGTCGCTCAGGTCCATGTGCTCGGTCAGAATTTTCGCGACCTCGCGGGGATTCTTGCGCATGGCCTTGGATGCGGCCAGGCAGAACGTCGTCGTATAGTCGCCGTTGGCGGTATCCTTGGGGATCTCCACGGCGGGGATGGTCTGCACGCCCTCGGGCAGCAACCCCTCCTGCACAGCCGCGCGATAAGCCGCCGCCGTCAGCTCGGCGATCTGGTTCTTTGCGCTGCGGATCATATTCATAGCAATTTCTCCTCTATCCTTTGCGGTTTTACCCAAACGGCGCGGCACATTCGCCCGAAATCGCCCCATGGGGATACTTTTTTGCAATTATACTATATTTAATGGCAGAAAACAAGGGAATCCGGTAAGAAATCTGCCGCGGCACGCTTGCCGTGAAACGCAGGCGCGGCAAGGCCTTTCCCGCGATAAAAATCGCTGGTCCAGAAAGAGAATATTTTCGTGTCCAGTTGGGCGCGGCAGAGGCGTTTTGACGGCGCGGCGCGCCCGTCTTGCACGGCCACTGTGCCGCCTGTCAGCGTTTTATCGCAGGCCAGTATGCATTTCTCTCCGTGTGCCAGCGAGCGCCGCAAAATCGCGCCTCTCTTGCTTTTTTAACCAAAAATAATATAATAACGATAGCATTATTTAGATGCTTTTGAGAGATTTTGAGAGTAAAACGATAAAAGGAGGACTATCCCATGCCCGTTAATCTGAAAGGCCGTTCGTTCCTGACGCTGAAAGACTTCACCCCCGACGAGATCCGCTATATGCTCAATCTCGCCGCTGACCTCAAGGCCAAAAAGCGCGCCGGCATCCGCGGCAACCTGCTCGCCGGCAAGAACATCGTGCTGCTGTTTGAAAAGACCTCTACCCGCACCCGCTGCGCGTTCGAAGTCGCCGCTTACGACGAGGGCGCGAACGTCACTTTCCTCGATTCCAAGTCCTCCCAGATGGGCAAGAAGGAAACGATGGTCGACACCGCCAAGGTCCTCGGCCGCTTCTACGACGGCATCGAGTACCGCGGCTACGACCAGAAGGTCGTCGAGGGGCTTGCCGCCAACGCGGGCGTTCCCGTGTGGAACGGCCTGACCGACGTCGACCACCCGACGCAGGCGCTTGCCGATATCCTGACGCTGATGGAGAACACCAAAAAGCCTCTGAGCAAGTGCAAGCTCGTCTTCTGCGGCGACACGCGCAACAATGTCGCCTACTGCCTCATGTACATCTGCGCCAAGCTCGGCATCCACTATGTCGGCTGGGGTCCGAAGGAGCTCGCGCCCGCCGCTGACGTCGTCGAATACTGCCGCGAGGTCGGCAAGGAGACCGGCGCCGTCGTCGAGTACGGCGAGGACAGAGAACTCATCAAGGGCGCGGACGCCCTCTACACCGACATCTGGGCTTCCATGGGCGAAGAGGAGAAGATCCCCGAGCGCGTCAAGCTGCTCACGCCTTACAAGGTCACGGGCGAGGTGCTCAAGGCCACCGAGAATCCCGACTGCATCTTCCTGCACTGCCTGCCGTCCTTCCACGACTTCGACACCACGATGGCCGCTTCGCAGAAGGAGCTCGGCTATGATATCCGCGAGGTCACGGACGAGGTCTTCCTCTCCCCCAACTCCAAGGTCTTCGACGAGGCCGAGAACCGTATGCACACCATCAAGGCCGTCATGGTCGCGACGATCGGCAACGTCTGATCTGTTCAGGCCGCTTTCAAAAAAGCATAAAAGAACGGGAGCACTTCGTGCTCCCGTTCTTTTTTCCGCTTTGTTTACTGTTCCAGCGCCTTCCAGTCGCGCGTTTCGCGCAGCGCCGTCCACTGCTCGTCGGCAGCGGCCCACTTGGCATTGCGCTCGTAGTCATGGCTGTTGGTCGCCTCCTGCATCGCAAGATAGAACCAGTCGCCCGGGTTCGCGTCGGGCCAGATCTGCATCACGCCGCGCGAGAGCAGATGGCTCTCCTCGGACGGGACACGGTCGAGCACGCGGTTGATCATCGTGGCGGTCTCGGCACGGGTGATGTTGCGCTGGGGGCCGAACGTGCCGTCGGGATAGCCCGCGATCCAGCCGTTGCCCGCGGCGAGCCTGATGTACGCCTCCGCCCAGTGGCCCGCGATGTCAGAGAAGCGGCTCTCGCTCTTGTCGAGCTTGGCGAACAGCGAGATGATCTTTGCCATCTCCGCGCGCGTGATGGGCGCGTCGGGGCGGAACGTGCCGTCGGGATAGCCGTCCACGATGCCGGCCTTCGTCATGGTGGAAACCGCGGTGTTATACCACGCGTCAGACGCCACGTCGGTATATCCGTTGGTCTTGGTCAGGTTCGCGCTGCGGCTCTCCTCCGTCAGCAGGCGGAAGAAGATGGTCGTCGCCTCGGCGCGGGTGATCTGGCCGTTCGGCTGCACCGTGCCGTCCGGATAACCGATGATGTAGGCGAAGTGGTCGTCCGTGTTCAGGCCGAGAGCATCCTCATCGGGAATCTCCACCTTGGGCTGCTCCGGCTGGGTGGGATGGCCGGGCGTGTGGTTCTTGGCAAAGGCAGCGTGGATCGTGTGGTCGGCCACCACCTCTTTAAACGTGTACGTGCTCACCGCGCCGACGCTCTTGCCGTCCACCAGCACGTCCTTGATGTAATAGCCGGAATCTGGCGTGATGGTAAAGGTCTTGCTTTCGCCCTTGGGCACGGTGACTGCGCCCTCGGGGTCGATCGCACCGTGCTCGCCAGCCGTTGCGGTGATAATGCGAACTTCATCGACCTTGACCTGCAACAGATGCGCTCCGTCCGTCGCATTGGCGTTCCCAACACCGATACCGTTATTTGCACTGAGATAGAATGGCGTATCGGCCTTTTTGCCATTCACAACATGATAACCGAACACCACTACAAGATAGTAGTCATTATAGCCCTCATAGGAGCTGCCTTCATATCTCGCGTGTTCCGTCTTTGCAATGGGAATGGTATTATGCTTGCCGTCCACATATTGAATTTTCACATTGCTCGTTGCGGCAGAAAAGCGCTTCTGTTCTTCCGTGCTTCTCGGGCCGTTCAGAGTGTTCTTTCCGTCCCCGAGCGATACTTCGTCAAACCAGTAGTACTCAAAGTAAACATAATCCTCGTCAGTGCCCTGATTCTCCTTCAGCAGTGGATGATCGACCTGAATACCGATCGTATGCTCCTTGCCGTCGCCGATGGTCACGGTGAAGGGCTGGTCAGCATCGACAACTTCGGTTTTTCCGTCTACCAGATAGGAGATCGTGGGGTTCGCAAGCTTGTATTCACCACTGACAGTTGCACGATCAGACGGATTATCCTTAGCTTCAAGCTTTTCATTTTCATTTAATACCTGATAGGAACTACGCAACTTCCAGCCACCGACATACTCATAGCCAGGGCGCTCATTACCGGACGTTGCTCCATTCGTATCAGGAAGCTTATAGTTATTGTTGAAATCCCAAAGCTTAGTTGCAGGATTATAAGTCCAGCCAAGAAGCGCATGGTTCAAGTGCTGTTCTTGTTTACCGAGGGGAGAAAATGTAATCTTTATAGGATAAGTGCAGATTTTTTGCAGTTTTGAACCATATCCTACTTGTGTAGAATACGCCGCAAAACATTTATTGTCCGGAAGTACAATGATGCGATCGCAATCACTCGGAGGAGTTATGGCACTATTAGCGTACCCGCTATAATCTTCGTTTTTCCAAGGATCTACTGTCTTCTCAAAGATGATCTGCGTGATATGCTCATCGTAAAAAGCACCCTCGCCAAGTGTTGCTACGCTGGCAGGAATGATAACCTTAGCATCTACTCCATCAGCAAAGCAGTTCTTGAAGCACTGATAGCCAATGGTTGTTAAGCCTTCCGGCAGCTCAAACACGACGCCTTCCGGAGAACCGGCCAGTCGCATGACCTTCAAAGATCTGCAATCCGTGAATACGGAAGCGCCGTCCGAATTACCAAGACTTGTCAATGTATTGGAGAAAATAAACGTTTCCAAAGACTTGCAATCACCAAACGCAAATTTACCGATGACCGTTACCTGAGTATTGGACAGGTCAACCGATGCCACCGGAGAGTGCATAAATGCCTGATTGTCGATCTTCTCCAGATTGGTTGCATTGCTGAAATCGACAGCAACAACTCTTTTTCCATTAAAAGCATTTTGACCGATACTTGTCACCGCTACGCCACCAATTTCCGCAGGAATGGTAACGGAAAGGGGCTTATCCTTATTTTCGGCAAGCCAATCCGCATCAATGCCCGTGATCACGCCGTTAGCTTTATCAAAAAACAACTTATCCGTGGGAACAGCAATCGGCGTGTCCTCTGCCGCGGGCGCGGCCAGCAGCATGGGCACAGCCTCCACAGGGGCGGCCTCTTCCTCTTCCACGCCCGCAACAGGCGCCAGCACAACTTCGCCGTCTTCCGCCTCTCCCGGCGCGTCCATCGCCAGCATGCTGACAGGAAGCAAAGTCAGCACCATGGTGGCTGCCAGCAACCATGTCAAAAACAACTTGCCGAACTTCTTCTCTCTCATAAAAAAATCCTCCCTCTTGTCCCTGTGGACCCGAGGAAGGAGAGTTCTCCGTCTTAGGCAGCCCGGCTGTCGTGCGGCTTGCGCCGTTTAGACCCGTGGCTTTGCGACACCGGCTTTCGCCGGCTGTGCCTTTGTCTGTACGCTTTGCCCCACTTTCGCGAGCCGCACAGATCATTCGATTGATAAATTTATTATAACACTCAAAAAATAATCTTCAAACGGAATCCCGTTTGAAGATTGTCAGCAGTAAAGCTTTTAATACCTGTTGCGTTTTGTCACGTTTCAGAAATACCTTGCAGTTTAATCGGTTTTATGACAGAACAGGAGGGGCGGAGCGATCCGCCCCCTGTCCTCTCTCAATCTCGTCTCTCTCGTTCACTTGCAGTACTGGCGCAGATCATAGCACAGGCGCTCGGCCTCCTGCTCGCCGCGGGCGACGATCGCCACGGCGTCGTTGCCGGAGATGCAGCCGAGCATATCGGGCAGCTTCATCGCGTCGATAGCCGCGCCCGCCGCATCGGCGAGTCCCGGCAGCGTCTTGAGCAGCACGACGATCCCCGCGTAGTCCACGCCCACGCTGCACTCGTTCAAAATGAGCTTCAGGCGCTTCGTGTTGTCGATGTGGTCGGCTTTGCCGGACACGGCGTAGCGGCTGCGGCCGCCGCCGATCGGCTCCTTATAAAGGTACAGCTCCTTGATATCGCGCGAGACGGTCGTCTGCTTGCTCTCGATGCCGCACTCGGCGAGACGCGCGATGAGCTCCTCCTGCGTCTCGATATTGTACTTTTCGATCAGCTCCAGGATCTTCTCTTGTCGCTTGCTCTTCATGGCTCTCTCCCATTTTCCTCCGCCCGGCCAGCTGCCGGCGCGGATGAGCTCTTCTCTCTTCTTTCTTCTCTCGTTCTGCGGTGGAATTTTTTACAGGTCGTCGCGGTTGACGGGGCAGGACATGCAGCGCGGGCCGCCGCGGCCGCGCGACAGCTCGGCAGACGGCACGGTCAGCACGTCGAGGCCGTGCTTTGCGAGCAAGTCGTTCGTCACATAGTTGCGCTCATAGGTGATGACGCGGCCCGGTGCGATACACAGCGTGTTCGAGCCGTCGTTCCACTGCTCGCGCTGCGCGGCCATCAGGTCGCCGCCGCCGCAGCGGATCAGGTCGACCGCGGGCAGCTTGAGCTCGAGGGCCAGAATGTCCTTGAGCTCTTCCTTGATCGCGCCGAAGCGGAGCTCGCCGTGCTCGTCGAGCGTCATCTCATAAACGCTCAGCGGGCCCTCGATCTCGGGATGGATGGTGAACTTGTCGTAGTCGACCATCGTGAAAACCGTGTCGAGGTGCATGAACGCGCGCGTCTCGGGAATGTCGAAAGCGAGCACCTTCTTAAAGTCGGAATTTTGCAGAAGATTGCGCGCAAACGTCTCCGCGCCGGAGACCGTCGTGCGCTCGGACAGGCCGATGGCCACGATGTCCTTCGACAGCACGAGCACGTCGCCGCCCTCGATGGAATAGCTGTCGGACAGGTCGTACCACATCTTGTTGTCCTGCGTGGCAAAGTCGCGGTTGTAGAGGAACATGTACTTTAAGAGCAGACTCTCGCGTTTGCGCGCAGGGGTATGCATGCGGTGGATGTTGATGCCCTCGCCCACGCAGGCGCCGGGGTCGCGGGTGAAGTACAGGTTCGGCATCGGGTCGGAGACGAACGGATAGTCGTCGTCGACTAAGTCCATCAGCGACGTCGGCTGCTTGGTGGCGACCTCGCAGCGCTTGATGCCCGCGATCATCTTCGTCACCATCTGCTTGGGCGGCATGTCGAGAAGCAAGCTCGTCATGCTCGCGCGCAGGCCCTTGGCGTGAATTTTGCTGATGTTCAAAAAGTCGTTGACGAGCTGGATCTGGCGCGCGGGGTCGGCGATGGCCTTGGCGACCTCGTCGACATAGTAGATGACCTCGACGCCGTTTTCGCGCAGGACCTCGGCAAAGCGGTCGTGCTCCTCCTGGGCGACCTTTAAGTACGGGATGTCGTCAAACAGCAGGCGCTCGAGCGTCGCGGGCGTCAGCGATTCCAGCTCCTCGCCGGGGCGGTGCAGCAGCACCTTGTTGAGCTTTCCGATCTCGGAAAAGTTATGGATGCCTGAATACATAAGTCGTGCTCCCTTTCCCGGGATGTCGGCGGCTCTCTCATCGACCGCCCGTACACCCCGACCTGTTTTCCCTGTCCGTGCCGCCGGAGCTCCCCGACGGTCCGCGGATCGTTTTACCGTTATTACGCAGTAAAGTATACACTTTCAAAAGGCGCTTGTGATGTATCAGTGCTTTTGCTATTTCGTGTGCCAGTCACTCCTCCAGCTCTTCTTCCAGCGCTTTGCGCAATACCTCCATGCCGCGCTCCAGCCGCTCGCGCGGCTCGTAGGAGTAGTTGATGCGGATATGGTCGCGCCCACCGTTCTTGCAGGGGTAAAAAACGTGTCCGGGGATCAGCGTGACGCCCATGTTGTAGGCCCGGCGGATAAAGCGCTTGCTGTCCACCCCGTCCGGCAGCCTGCACCAGACATATACGCCGCCTCTCGGCTTTGTATAACTCACGCCGAGCGGCGCAAGCTCGTCGAGCTTTTGGCATACCAAATCTCGATTCGTGCGGTAGACGTCGCGAAATTTTAAAAGCGACGTGTAGTAAATGCCGTCGTCCAGGTACATGCCGAGGAGCTTTTGCGTCATCCAGTCCGAGGCCATCAGCCGCACGGAGACGAGGTAGCTCAGTGCGCGGATCAGATCGCGGTTGCCCGTGACGAAGGCAAGGCTCAGCCCCGGGATGAACGTGAGCGAGAACGAATAGATGTAAATAACATTTCCCGTCGTGTCGAAGGCCTTGATCGGCGGGAGCTTATCGCCGTCGTAGACGAGTTCGCTCGCCGCGTCCTCCTCCACGATCGGCACGCGGTAGCGGTTCGAGAGCTCAACAATCTTCTTGCGCCGCTCGAGCGACAAAATGTTTCCCGTCGGGTCGTGGTAGCTCGAATTGACGAAGATGAGCCGCGGGCGCGTCTGCGTGAGTAAGCTTTCGAGCACCTCGCAGTTCATGCCGTTCTCGTCGACGGGAACGGTCAGTATCTTCGCGCCCGCAAGCTCCATCACGCGGTACATGTCCGGGTGCACCGGCTCTTCCATCACCACGCTGTCGCCGGGCTTGACGAGCAGCGTCACGATAAAGTCGAGCGCCTGATTCGTCTCCGAGAGGATCTGAATTTCGCCCGAGGACGCCTTCACGCCCTTCGTGCCGAGAAAGGCCACGAGCTTCTGCCGCAGGAATTTATCGCCCTTATAGGGGCTGAAAAAATACTGGCACGGGCCGCTGCCCGTGAGCAGCGCCGCGATATCGCCCGCAACGCGCTCGGACGTGTACACCTCGCGCGAGGCGACGCCACTGCCGAGGGAATAGTGGCTCTCGTCCGTAAAGCGCTGGAACAGGTCGTCAAATGTCTTTTCCATGTCGAGGTACTTTTCCGCCACCTCGCTGACCCAGTTGACGCGGCCGGGCTGCGCGCCCTCGCCGCCCCTTTCGTCCTGCGCGTCATTTTCGTCGTTTGCCGCGGCCACGATGTAGCCCACGCCCTGGCGCGACTCGATCCACGCGTCGCTCTTGAGCTCGCTGTAGGCCTTGACCACGGTGTTGCGGTGCACATCCAAGATCTGCGCGAGCGCGCGCTCGCTCGGCAGCGCGCTCCCGCGGGGCAGCGCGCCGCTGATGATCTGCGACTTGATCTGGTCGGCGATCTGCAGATAGACCGGCACCTTCGAAAACTTGTCGATGCTGACTTTCATGTACTTCTCTTCTCCCTCTCGCCGGCAGGCCGCGCTCTCACCCGCAGCCGTCGGAATTTGCGTTGGTCTCGCAGAGGTCTCTCTGTTCGCATTTTACCACATAACCGTGTGCGTTGTACAGTCATTTTTGTGCATATGACATAAAATCCAAAAAGAAAGAGCCAAGGCATCCCGATGAGATGCCTCGACTCTTTCAGGTCAGCAACCTGAGTAAGGGAAAAGAAGCTTTTCCTTTTTAGAACAGCAGATGCGCGATGGGGCAGACGATCAGCAGGCTGATGATGGTGCGCTCCAGGAAGATGACGAACAGCTCCCAGATGTTGAGAGGAAGCTTGGAGCCAAGGATCAGGCCGCCGACCTCAGAGAGGTACAGAACCTGCGTGACGGATACGACCGCGACAATAAACTTGGCCATCTGGCTGGTGCACTCCGCGATCAGGACGGCGGGGGTGAGCATATCGGTGAAGCCGACGATCATCGTGGAGGCGACTGCATTCGCTTCGGGCACCTGAAGAAGCTGGAGCAGGGGGCGGAACGGGATGCCGAGCCATTCAAAGATCGGCGTGTAGTTGGCAAGGATCAGAGCGACAGTACCGATGGCCATGACGGAGGGCAGAACGCCGAACCACATGCTGCAGGCGTTCTTGGCGCCGCTCTTGAAGAATTCACCGATGCCCTTGTGCTCGGCAACGCGCTTCATGGCGAGGTCCATGCCGTACTCAACGTTGCTCTTGTAGCCCTCGGGGAGGGTGTCGGGAGCGGCCTTGCCTTCGACTAAGTACGTGTTGGGCTTTTTGCGCAGGGGGTAGAGGTAGGGACACACGATCGCGCAGACGATACCGACGAAGCAGACGATCAGGTAGTAGATGCCGAAGTAATCGAGCAGCCCCACCGTATCGAGAACGACGAGGGTAAACGTGATGGAAACAGCGGAGAACAGCGTGGCGATGATGCTTGCTTCCTTGGCGGAATAGTAGCCGCCTTCATACTGGTTGCAGGTCAGCATAACGCCGAGCGTACCGTCGCCGATCCAGGAGGTGATGCAGTCGACCGCCGCGCGGCCGGGGACCTTGAACAGGGGGCGCATGACCTTGGTGAGCAGCGCACCGACGAACTCCAGCAGGCCGAAGTCGAGCAGCAGCGGCAGCAGCAGGGCCGCGATGACGAAGATGATAACGAGCGTGGTGAGCAGGTCATAGAGGACGAAGCCGCCCTGACCGCCGCCGGTGATCATACCGACGAGACCCACGTCTTCCTCACCGACACCCAGATAGGTGAGCCACACGAAGATGACCGCGAGCACGCGGAGCACGACCCAGATGGGTTTGCAGGCGAAACATTCCTTCATAATGTCGCTATTCATAATGAATTTGGGTTTTGCCAGCGCAATGAGGGACATCACCGCGGAAACGGTGAGGATCAGCACGCACAGCAGCGGCAGGAAGCCGCCGATGTAGCCCGAGATGATGTCGGCAAGGATCTTGACCACAACGGTCCAATCGCCGTCAGCATTCTTCACCGGGATCATAAACAGGATGATACCAGTGATCGACGGGATGATGAACAGAGCTTTCAGTTTCGCGTTACTTTTGGTTTCCATTCTCTCTCCTCCTTCATATTGGCAAGTCGGGCCGGAAGGCGGTCTCTCTCATAGCCGCTTCCCCGGCAGACAGCTCTTGCCTTTACTTTATACGAATTCAGCAGTAAAGCAAGTGCCAGCAACGTTCTCAATTTGTATACCAGCAATAAATTTCTCAATTTTGTCATTCACTTTTTTGTCGAACCTGTATGTATCTTTTTTGCTTTTTGGGAAAAAGCCCATTTCCCCTTGCCGTTTCAGGGATTTTGGAGAAGAAAAAGGGAGACGCGATACGCGTCTCCCTCCCGTTTGCTTTATTGCAAGTTTTCAACGTCCTTCTTGCCGACCGCCATGCGCTTCCATTGCTCAGGAAGGCCCGGCGCGATGAGCGGGAACAGATTTTCCGTGTCCGACGTCGGCTGGATGTTATAGGTGCCGTACTTGTTGACAAGATCGGCGCAGTCGTCCGGCTGGCCGAAGCGCGCCTTGAGCATCGGTGTCAGGTCATACGGCATGCCGGGGTCTTTTCGCGGCATAAAAATCACCTCCGGACTTAGTATGTCCGGAGGCGGCAGATTTTTTCGATTTGTCTCGCTCACGCGCGCAGCGTTTTGGGGTACACACCCGCGTCGTGTAATTTCTGAAGCTCGCGCTGCACCATTTCCTTATCCTCGTGATACGTCATGCCGAACCAGCGCGCGCTCGAGCGCAGAACGGAGACACTGAGCTCGCCGCGGTCGATGAGCTCGCCGATCAGGCTCGGCAGCAGGCACTCTTTTTTGAGCTCTCCGTCGGGCAGCGCGCGGAGGAAATCCTTAAAATACACGTCCAGCTTTTCAAACAGCCACGGCGTAAAGCCCCAGAAGTTCATCGAGACCGGCGTCTCGGGCGCGTAGACCGGGCCGTCGCCGTTTTCCTGAATGTCGCGGATCTTGCCGTCGTCGCAGGGCTTTAGGTGGAACGTTTCGACCACGCGGTCGAGCATGCCCTGCTCGTTCACATGGCACACGCCGCGCGTGACCGTGCCGTGCTCGCTCACGGTGTTGCAGAGGTCGTATCCGACCATCGTGCCCTCGCCGCTTTCGGCGAGCTTTGAGAGCTCTGCGTAGATCGTCTTGAACGCGTCCACGCCGTAATAGTCGTCGGCGTTGATAACGACGAACGGCTCGTGCACAAATTCGCGCGCGCATAAAAGCGCGTGCACCGTGCCGAACGGCTTGACGCGATCAGACGGCACCGTGTAAAAATCGGGCATGCTCGAAAAATCCTGATACGCATAGCAGACCTCGACATTGTCCCCGTCCGCCGTTTTGCGCGCGGCAAGGTGATGTCCGACCATGTTCTCCATCAAGTCGCGCATGTCGGGCTTGATGATGAAGACCACCTTCGTAAAGCCCGCGCGCAGCGCGTCGAAAATGGAGTATTCCATCAAAATTTCGCCGTTCGGGCCGATGCCGTCCACCTGCTTATTGCCGCCGTAGCGCGAGCCCATGCCCGCCGCCATAATGACCAGCGCTGCTTTCATAAAAACAAAACTCCTCTCAAAGTTCTCGATCTCTTTTTCTCCGGGCGCGCACCGCGCGCTCATCTTCGCCCATCATAGCGTATCCGAACCGGCATTGCAACCGTCTTTTTCGTCTCTTGTCTTTTGCCGCAGGCGTGTTATACTGGTGTAACTATTTCTTAACACCGAGGTCACACCATGGAAGGATTTCTGCACGCGGTCTCTTCTGTCACCATCATCCTGCTGCTCACGGCGACGGGCTATCTCTGCGCGGCGCGGGGCTGGATGGGCCCGCAGGCCAAGGCCTTTATCGGCAAGTTCACGCTCTCTGTCGCCATCCCCTGCATGTCAGTCTACGGGCTGACGAATAACCTGACCCGTGATCTTCTGGTTCAGTCGGGCAGCTTTCTGCTCGTGCCGCTGCTCGGCACCGTGGTCATCACGATCCTGTCACTGCTCGTCGGCAGGCTCTTGAAGCTGCCGCGCAAAAAGCTCGGCGTTTTTATGATGATGTGCTCGGTGTCGAACGCCATCTTCGTCGGCCTTGCGATGTGCACCGAGCTCTTTGGCGACACCTGCACGCCCTACGTCATGCTCTACTACCTCGTCAACACCAGCTTTGTCCAGCTGCTGTTTCTCTCGCTTGTGCGCTGGTCGGGCGAGAGCCGCGGCTTTGACCTCAAGATGCTCCAAAAATTCCTGACCACGCCCGCCGTCATCGCCGTTTTCGTCGGCCTCGCGCTCGTGTGGTTTGAAGTGAGGCTCCCCTCGCTCGTGATGAGCTACTGCCGCTATATGAACAACCTCGTCACGCCGCTGGCGCTGCTGCTCACGGGCTATATCATCCACGACATCGGGCTCAAAAATGTCCGGCTCGACCGCGACTTAGGCATCGCGATGATCTTCCGCTTCCTGCTCGCGCCCGCCCTCTCGGTCGCGCTGTGCAGGGCGTTCGGCGTGACGGGCCTTGCTCACGACGTGCTCATCGTCGAAACGGCGATGCCGGTCGTGACGCAGACGGTCGTCGCCGCCGCGGAATACGGCGCGGACGAGGAATTCGCCGCGCAGGGCGCGGCGCTCTCCACGATCGCGTGCTTCGTCGTGATTCCTGTGCTGATGCTGATTTTGTAATCAAGAAAGGGGCAAAGCCACTCTTTTGAGAAGGTTTCGCTGCGTTCTGTGCCTCGGTTGTCCGCTAAAAGCGGACAATTCGACCTTACACCGTTGCGGCACTACGATTCCCGCGCCCTTGCAGGCGCGCCAATCGTGCCGCTTCCTCGAAACCGACTTGCTGTTTCCGCCGCTGGCGGCACTTCGCCGGTTTCCACTTCGCGCAAAGAGTTTTCTGCCAGAAGGTGAATTGCCCCGCGGCGGGCAAGAGAAGCCCCTCTGGAGGGCGCACATGTCGCGGCGGAAAACCGATTTGAATTTATTTCGTGCCGTGCGCGGCACCTGGGCAGCCGTTGGCAGCTTTGCTGCCTTACGGATGCTGCGTCCCCCTTGCGGGTAAAAATTCTGCGAGGCTCTCTACCCTGAAAAGAATTCCGCGCCGTAGGCGCGGGATTCTTTTTGTTTTCAATTACCGATCAGCGCGGACAGGCCGCCGGTTCTCAGTTCGTCTTTGTAGTAGTTGAGCTCATCGCCGATGAGCTCGTCGAGCACGCGCATGCCCAGCACCTCGACAGGGGCCTTGTCGTCCGTCAGGATGCAGCTTCCGCCCTCATAGGGCGTGAGCTTCGAGTAGACCGTGCGCATCATATCGGCATAGTCGCTGTCCTTGAGCTTTGCGATGCTGCACAGGAACGTCTCCTCCCAGTCATCCGCGTTCGTGCAGAAGACCTCGGTATTCGTGTTGCCCCTCACCGGCGCGGTGACGGTGTGCTGGAAGACACTCGCCATCGTGTCGCAGAGGTATTCGTTGATCGAGCCGTCCTCCGCGGACGTCATGTTGAGGTTCACGACCATCACGCCGTTCGGCTTCAAATGTGCCTGCACTTCATTGAAAAACTCGACGCTCGAGAGCTGGAACGGGATGGTGATATCCTGATAGGCGTCCACCATGATGACGTCGAACTTCTCCTTCGACGCGGCAAGGTACGCGCGCCCGTCCTCGACCGCGACGGTCACGCTGCCTGGAAGTCCGAAGTAGTCCGTCGCGATGTCGGCGATTTTTTTGTCGATCTCTGCGCCCTGCACACTCGCGCCGGGGAAATAGCGCGTGCAGTAGCTCGCGTACGTGCCAGAGCCCATGCCGAGGATCATCACGCTGCGGTTTTCGTTGTCCGTGCCGTCCATGCCCGCCATGCAGGGCGCGGCGAGCGCGTAGTCATAGTACATGCCCGTCAGCGCGTCGCCCTTGACCTGCACGCTCTGCACACCGAAGAGCACGTTCGTCGAGAGCGTCGTGCGTTTCGCGTCGTCCTGCACCTGCAAATAGTTGTAGATGGACTCGTCCTCAAGCGTGATGTCGCTCTGCCAGAAGGCGAAGCTATAAGACGGCAGGGCAAAGCACAGTCCAGCGATCAAAAGGACGGAGACGATCCCCGGCACGCTCTTTTTCTTCTCGAACACGAAGTACGCGATGCCGATGGCCGCGAGCACACCGGAGAAGATCAAAAACGTTGCCGCCGTGCCGACGGCGGGGATCGTCACAAACGTCGGCACGAAGGTTCCGATGATGCTGCCGATGGTGTTGAGCGCGTTGAGCCTGCCCACGGTCTTGCCCGTGTCGTCGAGATTGTCGACCGTGAAGCGCGTGAGCGACGGCGTGACGGTGCCGAGCAGCACGCACGGGAACGCAAAGATCACAAGGCACGCCGCGAGCGCCGCCCAGACGAGGAAGTTTTTCGTCACAAAAATCGCCAGCAGCAGCGAGATGCCCGCGATCAGGTACCGTCCCACAAACGGGATGAGCGCGATCCAGATGGCCGCGATGATGAGGCGGCGGTAGAGCTTATCGGGCGTCGCGCTCTTGTCGGCGAGCTTGCCGCCCCAGACGTTGCCGATGGCCATCGCGATCATAATGACGCCGATGATAACGGTCCACACGATCTGCGACGAGCTGAAGTACGGGGCCATGAGCCTGCTCGCACCAAGCTCGACCGCCATGACGGACATACCGGCAAAAAATTCGGTCAGGTATAAAAAGTATTTGCTGCGGATGAGTTTATTTTCCATGCAGGGCCTCCCTGTCGTTTCGTTTGTGCCGTCTTCGGTGTAGACAGAGAAATTATAACACGCCTGAACCGCTTTGCACAACGTTTTTGCCGCGTATTCATTCCCGATGCGCATATTCCCCTTCTGCACGCATATAGATGGAGCAACATGAGTCAGGAGTGTGCTGCATGAAGGGTAACATGGAAGAGCGCGCCTGCGCGCTGGCCGCCTACATCATCGAAAACCGCGCCACCGTGCGCGCCGCGGCAAAAAAATTCGGCGTGAGCAAGTCCACCGTGCACAAGGACTTACAGGACCGCCTGCCGCAGTTCAACCGCAGCCTATACTTGCAGGTCAAAGAGGTGCTGGAGGTCAACAAGGCCCAGCGTCACATCCGCGGCGGCATGGCCACGCGAAAAAAATACAAGGGATTTTGAAACTTTTTTCGACTTTTTGCGTCTAACATAAGAGTGTGACTCCTGCGCGGCAAAATTACTCTTGCACAATTCCGCCGCGCAGGGTAGAATGCATTATTGTAAACCAAAAGAAAAATGATCGGAGCAACAAGATGAGAAAGCAGGACTATTACGAGCCAATCATCGGCCGCGAAAGCGAGCCGCGCCGCAGGCCGAAGAAAAAGAAGAAACGCGCAAATCGCGGTGAGCGCGTCGTCGTCACGCTTCTGTCGCTTCTTTTCCTGACCGTGGCCATTGTGGCGACGGTCAAGTACGTCGTGCGCGCGCCTGAGCCCGTCACGGACAACGAGGACCAGCAGACGCAGCAGGACGGCACGGCGGAGGACAGCGACGCCATTCAAACCATTTCTAACGGCAAAGAGCGCAAAAAATACTGCTATACGATCCTCGCCTACGGTGTGGACAACGACGCCGGCGGCAGCGACACGAACATGCTCGTGTGCTTTGACGCGGAGAACAAGAAGATCGACGTCGTCAGTCTGCCGCGCGACACGCTGATGAGCAACGGCCACAAGCTCAATTCCTCCTACAATAACGGCGGCACGGAAAAGCTGCGCAGCAACATTGAAGATATGCTCGGCATCCCCGTGGACTTCTACGTCTCCGTCGACCTGAAGGGGTTCATCGCGCTCATCGACCAGATCGGCGGCGTCGACTTCGACGTGCCCGAGGATATGGACTACGACGACCCCTACCAAGATCTGCACATTCACTTCAAGGCCGGTCTCCAGCACCTGAGCGGCCAGCAGTCTATGGAGGTCGTGCGCTTCCGCCACAACTCCGACAAGGATAACCCCGGCTACGGCGGGCGGCAGGATATCGGCCGCATCGGCACGCAGCAGGCGTTTTTGAAGACTGTGGCGCAAAAGCTGATGAAGATTGAAAACGTTCCCGCGATGGCGGAAACGTTCTTAAAATATGTCAAGACCGACCTGACGCTCGGCAACCTCGTGTGGCTCGCCAACCAGGCGCTCTCCATGGGCGGGACGGACGCCATCAGCTTTGCCACGCTCCCCGGCGACGGCGCGGGCTGGTACAAGGGCAAGTCCTTCTACACGCTCTATCCCGAGCAGGTGCTCGAGATGACGAATTCGATGCTCAACCCCTACGCTACGGATATCACCGCCGACGAGCAGAACATTTTAGTCCCGTAATTCCGCAAAATTCTGAGAATGTGAGAAAGAGAGAGCAAACGCCATGAAGTTCCGCTTTGCGCTGCTTGTCGCGGCGCTCGCGCTTGCGCTGAGCATCAGCGCCTTTTCTTACAGCGAGGAGCCCGCGCAGGACACTGCCGCTCCCGCACAGGAGGAGACGACGAGCGAAGACAGCGCCCCGTTTGTGCTGCTTCGCGTCTACGAGGGCCAGTTTGCCGACGTGAAAGATGGCGACTGGTTCGCCCCCTCGGTCGTCTCGGCCTATGAATACGGCTTACTCAACGGCCGCGGCGAGGATTCCTTTGCGCCAAGCGGCAATGTGACGATCGCCGAGCTTTTGACCATTGCCGCGCGGCTGCGCGCCATCTACACGACCGGCAGCGACGCGGTCATCCCCACAGCGAAGGAGAATGAGGCGTGGTATGCGCCGTATGTCTCGTACTTGAAGAGCCAGAATTTGCTCGACAACAGCTTTGAGGGCTTCTACCTCCTGCCCGCGTCGCGCGCGCAGATGGCGGGCATTTTCGCCTTCGCCGTGCCGGAGGAATGGTACACTGAGCCCAACGCCTCGCTCGTCACCTCGGCCTACGCGAGCCGCGACTACATCGCCGATGTGACGGACAAAACGCCCTACCGCAGCGAAATTCTGCTGATGTACCGCCGCGGGCTGCTCTCCGGCATGGACGCAAAGGGCAGCTTTTATCCCGACCGCAGCGTCAGCCGCGCGGAAATTGCGGCGCTTTTGACGCGCGTGGTTGATCCCGAAACGCGCCTGACGCTCACGTGGACGGTCGCGCCGTATCACTCCGTGAAAAATGCGACGCTCGCGAGCCTTGTCAAAGCGCCCACAAGCACGTCGCTCCCGACGTCGGCCAAGGACACCGCCGCCATCGACGGTTTGGTTCGCAATATGCTCGCGCGCGGCGAGCACACGATCACGCTGAACTACTCCAAGGCCCTCACCACCGCCACCGCCAGCGCGCTGACGCAGGCGTTCACCTCCCGCGTCAAAACATACTGCGAGCAGATGTACAACGCCGTCTCCTGCCGCTCGTATTCGACGGGCAAGGTCGTACTCACGTTTTCGTCCACCGCCTGTACGGCCAAAACGCTCGAATCGTACCGCGCCAAGGCGCTCGCCGCCGCGATCAAGGTCCACGACTCCCTCTGGGAGAGCGGCACGCTGAGCTACGACATGAGCCAGTATGAGATCGCGCGCACGTATTTTCAATGGCTGTGCGACCACTGCCGCTACGATAACGCCGCCGCAGACGATTCCGCGAGCCATCTTGCCTACGGCGCGCTTGTCAGCGGCCTTGCCGTGTGCGACGGCTACACGGGCGCTTACAACCTGCTCTTGAAGCTCGAGGGCATCGAGTGCACCTCGCTTTTTAACGACAGCCACATCTGGACGCTCGCGACGCTGGACGGCACGCAGTACCACATCGACGTCACCTGGGGCGACCAGTACGGGCGCACGGACCTGCGCTACTTCGGCATGAGCGAGGAGCAGTCCTACCAGTGCCACCCGTGGGGCACGGCGGACAAAAAGAAGTAAAAATCGACATATAGGGAGCCCTGAGACGGTATGTCTCAGGGCTCCCTTTTTTATCACCATTCGAGCTTTGTGCGCACGTGCGTCAACGGCAGGTGAAAGCTCTCCCGCAGGACGTTGCGATGTTCCGGAGGAAAGTGCTCCTCTGAAAATTCATACAGCGGCAGAACCGAACCGTACTGCTGCGCGGTCTCGTAGAACCAGCAGCTGAATTCCAGACGTTCGAGCTTCGTTTGCAGCGCCGCGATCTGCGCGCGGACGTTGTCGCGCTCTTTGGCAAGGATGTCGCGGCGGGCGCTGAGTGTCTCTCCGCCGGGCCGGATGAGCGGCAGGAACGAGCGAATCTCCTTGAGCGGAAGACCGCAGAATTTCAGGTACTCGATGATTGAAAGCGTTGCAATATCGTCGTCTGTGTACGTTCGCTGCCCATTGCTGGCGCGCACACCGAGAGACAGCAGCCCCTCCTTTTCATAGTAGCGCAGGGTCGATGGGGCAATATTCATCATGCGTGCCACTTCTCCGATTGTATAAGGCATACGAAAATCTCCTTAAAAAACTGTTAAGATAACCGCGCGAAAACCTATTGACTTAAAGGCGACTTTAATAGTTACAGTTTACTTATCCAAATCGGTATTGTCAACAGGAATCAACGGGTAAATTTTCTTCCGTTTATGCATGATGTTCCGATGCCGACAGTTTTTAAGAAGGAGAAAGAAGCTATGAGAAAAATGATGCAGCGATCCCTGAGCTGTCTGCTGACTCTCGCGATGGTCGTCACGATGCTGATGACCAGCACGCTCGCAGCAGAGAAAAGCGCAAAACTGGAATTTGACTATTCCGCCAACTACGACTCCTCCAAGGTCGTCAGTCTCGAAGTCTACAAGGGCTACCCCGCAGACAGCTATGCCAAGGAAGAAGAGATCTTCTCCCAGCTCGAAGCGATCACCCCGCAGGCTGACGGCAGCTACGTCGTCACCGCTCCCGGCACCTATGCCTACCATGTGCACGGCACCGGCTACTACAACATTCTCCAGCTCTTCAACGTGACCGAGGCCGACCTCACCGCCGGCGTGAAGAAGCTTTCCGTCATCGGCGGCAAGCTCGGCGGCAACGGCTTCGAGCCGACCATCAAGCCGGAGAAGGCCCCCGCCTCCTATAAGGTAGACCTCCGCGACAGTATGCTTATCTTCTGGCCTGAGGAGATCAACAAGCACTTCGCCCTCGAGCCGCAGAACTACACCACCCCCGCCTTCGACGGCAAGCACGCCGCCAACGAGTTCACCTCTCAGGAAGAGCTGATGGCCTTCCTCAAGAAGATGGACGCCGCTTCCGGCACCATGCATCTCTACTCTGCCGGTACGACCCCGAACTACAAGTATGACCTCCCCCTGGCACTCTTCACCACCTCCGAGATCCCCGCGAACGCCACGCTCGCCGAGGCCGCCAAGATCGTCAAGGGCAACGGCAAGCTGAACGTCTGGTATCAGGCGCAGATCCACCCCAACGAGCCTGCCGCCGGTGAAGGCGCGCTCGTGATGATCGACAACTTTGTCAACGATCCCGCCTACAAGGCCCTGCTCGACAAGATCAACATTGTCATCGTCCCCCGCATCAATCCCGACGGCTCCTATCTCTTCAGCCGCGCCACCTACGACGGCTTTGATATGAACCGCGACCATATGTCCCTCAAGGCAGCCGAGCTTGCCCAGCTGCACACCGCCTACCGCCTGTTCATGAGCGAGGTTGTCCTCGACACGCATGAGTTCACCTTCTACGGCGCTTACAACGACGACTGGACGAGCGCCGGTGAATACATGGAGAATGCGGACGATCTTGAGACCACCCCCGCCACCAGCCTGAACAACAACCCCGCCGTGACGAAGATCGGTCTCGACATGGCCAAGCGCGCCTTCTCCGACGCTACGAACGCCGGCCTGCGCGTCAATCACTACGGCACCACCGTCAATAACCCCATCGGCCGCGCCTACTTCGGCCTGTTCAATGCGGTTTCCTTCCTCATTGAGACGCGCGGCATCGGCGCCGGCCGCCAGAACTTTGAGCGCCGCGTCTTCTCTCAGGAAGTTGCCGCCACCTCTTACATCACCTATGCCGCCGAGCACGCCGACGAGATCATGAAGGCGGTCGCCGCCGCCCGTGCCGATGTTGTCGCCAAGGGCAAGACCTATGAGGAAAGCGACGTTCTCGCCCTCTATCAGACCAAGTCCGGCAAGACTCTGACCGACTACACCGCCGCGACCGTGCAGTACAGCGTCGCCGACGGCAGCGAGAAGGTCAGCAAGGCGTCTCCCCTTTCCCTGAACGACACTCTGACCCGCAGCCGCGTCCGCCCGACCGCCTATGTCATTCCCGCGGACACCGCCAACATTGAGAAGATCCTCTACATCATGGACAATCAGGGCGCTGAGTACTACAAGCTCAACGCCGGTACCACCGCAAGCCTCCAGCAGTACTACTATGTCGGCGACTACATGGTGAACGGCAAGGCCAAGGGCATTGAGGCCGGCCTGCGCGACACCGCCGACGTGACCTTCGCCAGCGGCGCTTATGTCTTCCCGATGGATCAGGTCGCCAGCAACGTCATCGCCATGCTTTGCGAGCCCGACGTCACCGACTCCAACGGCTACGACGGCACGCTCTATCAGTACAAGCAGATCGACTACGATAAGGACAGCAAGAACTTCCCCATGTACCGCTACACCGGCAATGACCCGCGCACCACGCTCGTGAGCAACGGCACCGCCACTGAGCCCACCCAGCCCACGCAGCCTGAGAAGCCCTCCCAGCCCGCGAGCAGCGATACCTACACCGTCATCTCCGGCGACAGTCTGTGGAAGATCGCCAGCAAGCAGCTCGGCAATGGCAACCGCTGGACTGAGATCTATGACCTGAATAAGGACACCGTCAAGTCCCCCTCGGTCATTTTCGTCGGTCAGATCCTCAAAATGCCTCTCACGGCAGTGAGCCAGTAAAAAATACGTCAGTGTTTTTTCTCCACAAATCCCCTTCGAACGGGAAAGCGCCTTCCGCGATGCGGAAGGCGCTTTCCTTTTTATTTTCAAATCTCGAATTGCTGACCGTCGCGCGTGATGCGCGCGATGATGCCCTTTTCGTCCGGATGCGCGGCGATGTAGCGGTCGATGACCTCATACTTTTTCCACATGTGCATCGGGAAGACGTGCCGCACTGTCACGTTTTTCAGCAGATACTCGATGCCGAGGCCCTCGCTGCCTTCACCAAGGCGCGGGTCAAGCGGCGCCATCGCCGCCGTGATCTCAGGCGCGATGTTGTTGTCCGTCGCCTCGTTGCGCACGGCGGAGGCGAGCTTTTCAATGGCCGCATGGTAGTGGACGGTCATGTTGTTGCAGTAAGCCTTGCCCTCGCTCTCCCAGTTCCACCAGTTGAGGTCGCCCCCGTGGTAGACCATCTTCCCCTCAGCGCGCAGAAGATAGGCATTGCCGATGTCCGTCGACTTGATGGCGCGGATGCTCAAATCCTCGCCCGCGACGTCGGTGAGCAGGATGCTGTCGGGCCGCAGGACGGTCGTGCGAGCAAAGGCCTCGTCGGAGATGTTCAGCCATTGCCGCTTGCGCTCGGTGAGGCGCGTATCGCGCGAGATGAAAAAGCGCGTGTCGGGGTACTTTTCCAAAAGTGTGAACACCTTGGCGTCGAAGTGGTCCTCGTGGCTGTGGCTCGCAAAGACGAGCAAGGGCTTTTCGGGATTTAATTCCGGCAGCGCGCCCGTGTAGTCGGGCTCGTAGGTGTAGTCAAAGAGCGTGTAGAACTTGTCCCACTCGACAAGATACGCGCTGTGGGCGATAAACGTAACGGTCATGCGGTTTCTCCTTTCGCTGTGGAGGATGGAAGTTTGCTTGTAGTATCATAGCAGACGCCGCGGCGCGGCGCAAGGGAAAAGGCTTTGCAAAATCGCGCGAATATGGTAAAATATTTGAATCTATCCCCCGACCTCAGGAAAGGAGCCGCGCGATGCTGAAAAAAGCCTATGTCGAGATCACAAACCACTGCAACCTCGCCTGCTCCTTCTGCCCCAAGACAAAGCGCGAGCCGCGCACGATGAGCGCACAGGAATTTGGCCTCGTCCTCTCGCGGCTTGAGGGGTATGTGCAGTACGTCTACCTGCATGTGATGGGCGAGCCGCTGCTGCACCCCGAGCTTACGACGCTCCTCGCCCTCGCCAAAGCGCGGGATATGAAGATCTGCATCACGACGAACGGCACGCTGCTCCAAAAGCGTTCCGATGAGCTGCTTGCCGCCGAGAGCCTGCACAAGATCAGCGTCTCGCTCCACAGTTTTGAGGGCAACGACGGCGCGGACGAGCAGGCGCTTTCTTACCTGACACAGGTCTGGAACTTTGCTGAAAAGGCCGCGAAAAAAGGCGTCATCGTCGCGCTGCGCCTCTGGAACGACGGCGGCGCGGACGCGCGCAACGGCGAAATTCTCGACTTTCTGCGCTCCCGCACAGGCGATAACTGGCCGGAGATGCGAAACGGCAGCTTTCTTCTGCGCGACCACCTGTATTTGGAGCGCGCGGGCAAATTCGACTGGCCCGATCTGAGCGCCGGCGAATCCGGCGCACAGTTCTGCTACGGTCTGCGCGACCAGCTCGGCGTGCTTGTCGACGGCACGGTCGTGCCCTGCTGCCTCGATCACGAGGGCGATGTGGCGCTGGGGAACCTCTTCACCCAGCCGCTTACCGAAATTCTGACCTCCCCGCGCGCGTGCACTCTGCGCGAGGGTTTCTCCCGGCGGAAGCCCGCCGAAGAGCTCTGCCGCCGCTGCGGCTTCGCCGCGCGCTTCAACAAATGATATGATGACAGAACATTGGGAAAACTTAAATGCCCTGACCGCGCCGCTGCTCACGTGGTATGACTTAAACGGCCGCACGCTGCCATGGCGCAGCGTCGTCACGCCGTACCGCACGTGGGTCTCGGAGATCATGCTCCAGCAGACGCGCGTGAGCGCCGTCATTCCGTACTTCGAGCGCTTTATGGCAGAGCTGCCCGACGCCGCGGCGTTAGCCACCGTGCCGGAGGAACGGCTCTTGAAGCTCTGGGAGGGGCTCGGCTACTACTCGCGGGCGCGGAATCTGCAAAAGGCGGCGAAGGTCATCGTCTCGGACTTTGGCGGCGAGTTGCCGCGCACTTGTGCAAGTCTCAAAACGCTCCCTGGCATCGGCGACTACACCGCCGCCGCCATCGCCTCGATCAACTTCGGCGAGCCGGTCGCCGCGGTGGATGGAAATCTGCTGCGCGTCGCCGCGCGCGTCAGCGGCTGCGCCGACGACATCATGGACGCGAGGGTACGAAAGCAATTCACCGCGCATCTCAACGACGCCATCGACTTAGCCCGCCCCGGTGCGTACAATCAGGCGATGATGGACCTCGGCGCGACGGTGTGCCTGCCGAACGGCGCGCCGAAGTGCGAGATCTGCCCCGCGCGAATGATGTGCGAGGCGTATAAAAACGGTCTCACGGAAATTTTACCCGTGCGCGCGAAGAAAAAGGCGCGCAAGATCGAAGAGCGCACGGTGCTGCTGCTCTTTCAAAACGGCAAGACCGCGCTGCGAAAGCGCGCGGACACGGGACTTCTCGCCTCACTCTGGGAATTCCCGAGCGTTTTGGGGAACCTCGACGAGGCGGGCGTTTCGCTTGCGCTTGCGCAGATGGGGCTTTCGGCAAAGTCCATCGAGCCCGCGGGCAGCGCGAAGCACATCTTCACCCATATCGAATGGGACATGAAGGGATATTTCGCCGACGTGACGGGCGAAAACGACGATCTATTCTGGGCGGACGCCGCGGCGTTCGACGCCGCCGCCATCCCCACCGCATTCAAGAAATTTGCCGCGCTCGTTCGCGCGCGGCTGCAATAAGAGAGGGAGAACAACGACCATGGCACAGCTTTACTTCAAATACGGCGCGATGGGCTCGAGCAAGACGGCCAACGCGCTGATGGCGCGCTTCAACTACGAAGAGCGCGGGCAGAAGACGCTCCTCTGCAAGCCCCAGCTCGACACGCGCGACGGCGACCACATGGTACACTCGCGCATCGGCCTCGAATATCCCTGCGTCTACTTCCACGAGATGCGGCAGATGGACGAGGAGGAGCTCAAGAAAAACGCCTGCATCATCGTCGACGAGGCGCAGTTTTTGACAAAGGAGGAGGTCTTATACCTCGTCCATCTCGTCGACGACTGCGGCATCCCCGTCCTCTGCTACGGGCTGCGCGCCGACTTCAAGGGCGACCTTTTCCCCGGCAGCTACGAGCTGCTTGTCATGGCCGACAAGTTAGAAGAGGTCAAAACTATCTGCTGGTGCGGCAAAAAGGCCGCGTTCAACGCGCGCTTTGACGCGCAGGGCCATGTCGTCAAGCAGGGTGCGCAGGTCGTCATCGGCGCGAACGACCAGTACATCGGCCTGTGCCGCAAGCACTGGATGCTCGGCGACCTCGGCCCCGACTTCAACGGTCAGGGCACGGGCGACTGATGCGCTGCGAGATCTGTCCCCGTCGCTGCAATGCGGAGCGCACGGCGGAGAAAGTGGGCGGCGTCTGCCGCATGCCCGCGGGCTTAGTTGTCGCGCGCGCGATGCTGCACATGTGGGAAGAGCCCGTGCTCAGCGGTAAAAACGGCGCGGGCTGCATCTTCTTTTCGGGCTGCAACTTGGGCTGCGTGTTCTGCCAGAACGGGCGCATCAGCCACGAGAATTTTGGCAAGGTCATTACGCCGGCACATCTGCGCGAGATCATGGAAGACCTCGTTTCGCAGGGCGCGCACTGCATTGACTTAGTCACGCCCACGCACTTCACCCCCTGGGTGCTCGAAGCGTTGCGTAAGCCGCTTCCCGTCCCCGTTGTGTGGAACAGCGGCGGCTACGAGCGCGTGGAAACGCTCAGAACGCTTGAGGGTAAGGTGCAGATCTATCTGCCCGACTTAAAATACGCCATGGAATGCCCCGCGCGCGAGCTTTCCGCCGCGCCGGACTACTTTGAAGCTGCCGCCGCGGCCATCGACGAGATGGTGCGTCAGGTCGGGGCGTATCAGATTGGGGACGACGGCCTGATGCGCTCCGGCGTCATTTTGCGCCACCTCGTCCTGCCGGGGCAGATGGAGAACACCAAGCGTGTCATCGACTATGTCTCGACGCATTTTCCGCCAAAGACGGTGCTCTTTTCGCTCATGAGCCAGTATACGCCGCAGAGCGGTTCGACCGGCGCGCTCGCGCGGCGCTTAAATGAGCGCGAGTACCGCACGGCGGTGCAGTACATGCTCGACTGTGGCCTGACCGACGGCTTTTGTCAGGAGCTCTCGAGCGCCAAAGAGGAATACACGCCCGTTTTCGACCTACAGGGGGTATAGGATGGCGAATCAGCTCAACTGCCTGCGCTGCGGCACGGGGATGCAATTTATCAGGCGTGAAAAATTCCAGCTCGGCCAGACCGGCTGGGTGCTCGGCGACCTGCCGAATCTCTTCGCGGGCGCGATGGAGATCGAAATTTACGTCTGTCCCAAGTGCGGAAAGCTCGAATTCTTCCAGCCCGGCAGCGACAAATTCGCAGGTACGGCGGACGAGGCAAAGACCGGCTCCGGCTATCTCCCGCCCGACGCGCCGGGCGGTCTGCCGCGCAAAAAGTGTCCCGTCTGCGGGGCGGTGCTCGACTTTGACTATGGCCGCTGCCCGTACTGTGAGCACGAATTCTGATAGCAAATTGTAATATTCTTTCTCATCAATACAAGGAGGACTCGATATGGAGCGTGTCAGCAAGCGGAATTACTACTTAGACATCGCGCAGACGGTGCTTGAGCGCGCGACGTGCCTGCGCCGCGTCTACGGCGCGATCATCGTCAAAAACGACGAGATCATCTCCACCGGCTACAACGGCGCGCCGCGCGGACGCAAGAACTGCGTCGACCTCGGCTATTGCACGCGCGAGCAGCTCAAGGTCCCGCGCGGCGAGCGCTACGAGCTCTGCCGCAGCGTCCACGCCGAGGCGAACGCCATCATCTCCGCCCAGCGGCGCGACATGGTCGGCGCGACGATCTATTTAGTCGGCCGCGACGCGCGCAGCGGCGAGCTGCTGCACGACGCGACGAGCTGTCCCATGTGCCGCCGCATGATCATCAACGCCGGCATCGACGAGGTGGTGATCCGCCGGACGGAGGAGGAGTTTGATATCGTTCCGGTGCAAAAGTGGATCGACGAAGACGACTCGCTATAACTTCAAAAAAGCGGCAAAGCCGCTTTTTTGAAGGAGTTTCGCTGCACTTCGTGCCTTGCCGTCCGCAGGGCGGCTGCGACACGCGCTCCGCGCAAAGAGTAATTTGTCACGCACATGTCGCGACAAATTACGATTGAAATTTATTTCGCGTCTGCGGACGCGAAAATCTGCGATGCGTTATGCCTGTTGCCGCCTGGGGGCGGCAAATGCGGCGATCCTACTCTTTCAAATCGAAAAAGTGCGGTGCTTATGGCGCCGCGCTTTCTTCTTTTGGGGAAAAATTCTGTAAAACCTTGCAAATACCGCCCTTTCGGTGGTAGACTGTAAATAATTACGCCCCGCTTTCATTCGGCGCGGGCAGAAAAGAGGAAAACACCAATGGACAAGAAGAAATTCTATATCACGACCCCCATCTACTACCCCTCCGACAAGCTCCACATCGGCCACACCTACTGCACCGTGGCGACCGACGCGATGGCGCGCTACAAGCGCCTGACGGGCTATGACGTCATGTTCCTGACCGGCACCGACGAGCACGGCCAGAAGATCGAAGATAAGGCCAAGGCCGCGGGCGTGACCCCGCAGCAGTTCGTCGACAACATCGTCTGCGGCGAAAAGGGCATCCTCGATCTGTGGAAGCTCATGAATATTTCGAACGACCGCTTCATCCGCACAACGGATGACTACCATGTCGAGGCCATCCAGAAGATCTTCAAGAAGATGCACGACAACGGCGACATCTACAAGGGCACCTACAAGGGCAAGTACTGCAAGCCCTGCGAGAGCTTCTGGACGGAGAGCCAGCTCGTTGACGGCAAGTGCCCCGACTGCGGCCGCGAGGTCGAGGACGCCGAGGAAGAGGCCTACTTCTTCAAGCTTTCCAAGTACGCCGACCGCGTGCAGCACCTGCTTGAGGACACCGACTTTCTCCAGCCCGCCTCTCGCGTCAACGAGATGGTCAACAACTTCATCAAGCCGGGCCTTGAAGACCTCTGCGTCTCCCGCACGAGCTTCACTTGGGGCATCCCCGTGGACTTTGACCCGGGTCACGTCGTTTACGTCTGGGTCGACGCGCTCTTCAACTACTGCACGGCGCTTGGCTTTATGAACGAGAAGTACGACGATTACGACAAGTATTGGCCCGCCGACGTCCACTTTGTCGGCAAGGAGATCGTCCGCTTCCACTCCATCATCTGGCCCGCGATGCTCATGAGCATGGGCATGCCGCTCCCCAAGCACGTCTACGGCCACGGCTGGCTCGTCATGGACGGCGGCAAGATGAGTAAGTCCAAGGGCAACGTCGTTGACCCGTATGTGCTCGCCGAGCGCTTCGGCGTGGACGCACTGCGCTTCTTCCTGCTGCGCACGTTCCCGTTCGGCTCGGACGGCAACTTCTCGAATGAACTGCTCATCAACACCATCAATGTCGACCTCGCCAACGACCTCGGCAACCTCGTCTCCCGCACAACGGCCATGGTCGAAAAATATTTCGGCGGCACGCTGCCGGAAAGCCGTCAGACCGATGCGCTCGACGACGAGCTCATCTCTCAGCTCTCCGCGCTGCGCGGCAAGTATGAAGCCGAGATGGAGAAGTTCCAGTTCCAGAACGCGCTTGAGCTCATCTTCAAGTGCATCCAGCGCGCCAACAAGTATATCGACGAGACCGCACCTTGGGCGCTCGCCAAGGACGAGGCCAACAAGCCCCGCCTCGCTTCCGTCATGTACAACCTGCTCGAGAGCATCCGCATCTGCACGGTGCTGCTCACCCCGTTCATCCCCGATTCCTGCGAGAAGATCTTCGCGCAGATCGGCGCGTGCGAGTGCTGCCGCGATTGGGACAGCGCCGCGAAGTGGGGCAGCCTGAGCGCCACCGTCACCGTCCACAAGGGCGAGGCCATCTTCCCGCGCGTCGACGCGCAGAAGGCGCTCGAAGAGCTTGAGGCCATTCAGGAGGCTCAGAAAAAGGCTGCCCTCCCCGCGATGGAGTTTGAGCCGATGGTCGAGGAAAAGGTCGACTTCGACACGTTCTGCAAGTCCGACTTCCGCGCCGTCAAGGTCAAGGCCTGCGAGGCCGTGAAGAAGAGCGAAAAGCTCCTGCGCTTCACGCTCGACGACGGCACCGGCACCGACCGCCAGATCCTCTCCGGCATCCACAAGTGGTACGAGCCGGAGCAGCTCGTCGGCAAGACGCTGGTCGCCATCGTCAACCTGCCGCCGCGCAAGATGATGGGTCTCGAGAGCTGCGGTATGCTGCTCTCCGCCACCCACACCGAGAAGGGGCAGGAGGTCCTGAACCTCATTATGGTGGACGATAAGATCCCCGCCGGCGCAAAGCTGTGCTGAAATAGAAGCAAAGGGGCTATCTCTCGGTTGGAGAGATAGCCCCTTTAGAACCCCAGAGACAACGAGGGGCTTCTTCACCGTCGCGGCAAAGCAATTCCCGCGCCTCTTTGGGCGCGCCAATTGCGCCGCTTCCTCGAAACCGCCTCGCTTTTTCCGCCACCGGCGGCGCTTCGGCGCTTTCCCCTCGACCCCCGAACTGCCAATAGGAAGCTTTATTTCAGCAGCCGTATGAAGTCATTCTCCCTCAGTCGATTTGACGTACTTCTTGTTCCGCTCAGCCGCTGCTGCCATGCGGTCAAGGAGCCGGCAAAAGGCTTTTCCGCAGCAAGGCTGTACGCCGTTTGTGAAATGCCCTTTTGCTGGGGATCATCCCCTCTATCAAAAAGAAAGGACATCCTATGAGCTTGATTTTTGACACCCACGCGCACTACGACGACGAGGCGTTTGACGCCGACCGTGAGGCGCTGCTCGCCTCCATGCCCGAACACGGCGTGGGGCTGATCCTCGACCCTGGCTGTGATTTGGAGTCCTCCCGCCGCGCGGTGGAGCTGGCGCGGACCTATCCGCGCGTCTACGCCGCCGTCGGCTGGCATCCCGAGAACTGCGCGCCCTACACGGAGGACAGTCTGGACGCGCTTCGCGCGTGGGCGCGGGAGCCGAAGGTCGTTGCCATCGGCGAGATCGGGCTGGATTACTACTGGGAGCAAAACCCGCCGCGGGAGCTTCAGCAGAGGGTGCTGCGCGATCAGCTCGCGCTGGCGCAGGAGCTGGACCTCCCCGTCATCGTGCACGACCGCGAGGCGCACGCTGACAGTCTTGCCATCGTGCAGGAATTTCCCGCTGTGCGCGGTGTGTTCCACTGCTTCTCCGGCAGCGTCGAGATGGCGCGCGAACTCCTAAAGCGCGGCTGGTATCTCGGCTTTGACGGCCCCGTGACCTACAAAAATGCCCGCAAAACGGTCGAGGTCGCGCTCGAGTGCCCGCTCGACCGGATGCTGCTCGAAACGGACAGCCCCTATATGGCCCCCGTCCCCGTGCGCGGTACGCGCAACGACTCGCGCAGCGTCCGCTATATCGCGGAAAAGCTCGCGGCGCTGCGGGGCCTGGACACAGACGAGCTGATCCGCCTGACCGCCGAGAACGGCAAACGGCTGTTCGGGATCGGATAAGCGCAAAAAAGGAACGGCGCAGCCGTTCCTTTTTTCTTTTTTACTTCTTGCCGCCGTGGGTGGCCTTCATGCGCTTTTCGTGGTTGAGGATGGTCTTGCGGATGCGCAGGTTCTGCGGCGTAACCTCCAGCAGCTCGTCGTCGGCGAGGAACTCAAGGCACTGCTCCAGACTCAGCTTGCGCGGCGGGACAAGGCGCAGCGCCTCGTCGGAACCGGCGGCGCGCATGTTCGTCATCTGCTTTTTCTTGCAGACGTTGACGGTGATGTCCTCCTGCTTCGGGGAGACGCCGACGACCATGCCCTCATAGACCTTCACGCCCGGCCCGATGAAGAGCGAACCGCGGTCCTGCGCGTTGAACAGACCGTAGCTCACGCTCTCGCCGGTGTCGAAGGAGACGAGCGAGCCGGTGTTGCGGCGGCTCAGCTCACCCTTGAAGGGGGCGTAGCTGTCGAACACGGCGGACATGATGCCCTCACCGCGCGTATCGGTCAGAAACTCGTTGCGGTAGCCGAAGAGCCCTCGGCTCGGGACAAGGAACTCGAGCTTCATGCGGGCACCGATGGGGTTCATCTCGAGCAGGTCGCCCTTGCGGGCGCCGATCTTCTCGATGACGGCGCCGACGCTCTCGCTCGGCACATCGACGACGAGACGCTCGATCGGCTCGCACTTCTTGCCGTTAATCGTCTGGTACAGGACACGCGGGGGCGAGACCTGGAACTCGTAGCCCTCGCGGCGCATCGTCTCGATCAGGATGGACAGGCTCATCTCGCCGCGCCCGGCGACGTTGAAGGCATCGGTCGCGCCCTCGATCTCACTCACGCGGAGGGAGACGTCCTTGAGCGTCTCGCGGAACAGGCGCTCACGCAGCTGGCGGCTGGTGACGAACTTGCCCTCGCGTCCGGCGAAGGGGGAGTCGTTGATGGAGAAGGTCATCTCGACCGTGGGGGCGGAGATCTTCACGAAGGGCAGCGGTTCGACGCAGTCGGGCGCGCAGATCGTGTCGCCGATCGTGATGTCGCCGATGCCGGACATGGCGATGATGTTGCCGGCGGTGGCCTCGGTGACGGGCACCTTGCCCAGGCCGTCGAACTCGTACATGCTGACGGCCTTCGCCTTCTTGGCGGGGGCGTCGGGATCGTGATAGTTGCAGACGGCGATCTCCTGATTCTGCTTCAGCTCGCCGCGCTCGACGCGTCCGATGGCGATGCGGCCGACGAACTCATTATAATCAATGGCGGATACCAGCATCTGGAACGGCTGGTCGAGGTCGGCCTCCGGCGCGGGGATATAGTCGAGGATCGTGTCGAACAGGGGCTTGAGGTCGGTACCGGGGACGTCGGGGGAGTAGCTGGCCGTGCCGTTGCGGGCGGAACAGAACAGCATAGGGCTGTCGAGCTGCTCGTCGGAGGCGTCGAGCTCGAGCAGCAGCTCGAGCACCTCGTCGATGACCTCGTGGATGCGCTGGTCGGGGCGGTCGA